>Ga0131853_10000007_pt1 | contig 309222 bp, 259 predicted proteins | sample TergutLab28metaG_FD_92764 | JGI IMG/M metagenome (GOLD analysis project Ga0131853, IMG submission 92764) | Labiotermes labralis P1 segment gut microbial communities from Petit-Saut dam, French Guiana - Lab288 P1 (version 2) (version 2) | ecosystem: Host-associated > Arthropoda: Insects >... | reverse complement strand
TTTTTAAGGGGAAAATCAGAGGAATACAATGCCACTGACCTTTCTAGTCCGCACTATACCATAATTTTCTCTAGGTTTCAACAATTAAATTCACAATAGCACGTCAGTCTAATTTAAAACGGAATTTGAGCAAAGCCCCGCAAGATAAGGAATAACCGAATTTCGCCGCGTACTCCGGCTGATGCTGAACAGCCTCCGGCGGGAAAAAAGCCATTTATCACGGATTGTCATCCGCATAAATGGCGTTTTTCCATCGCCGGAGTCTATTCAGCGCCTACGTAAGCGGCGAAATTCGGTTATTCCTTCTCTTGCTAGACCCTCGGCATTGATTTTGGTTAATTTGCTTTAAGAGTCGGATATGCATATGATGTATTTTTCTATACTCTTTTGCAAAGAAGTAGCGCGGGCGGGTAAGAGCCGGTTTTGGCGCCTGTGGAGGCGCACGGGAGACTCAAGTGGCGGAAAAACGCCGTTTATGCGGATGACAATCCGCACATAAGCGGCTTTTTTCCCCGCTTGAGGCTTCCGTGCATAGCCGGAACATGCGCCAAAACCGGCTCTTACCCGCCTGCGCGGCAGCCTTGCGCGTAAATTATATTGACGTGTCTAACAGACGTTTTGCACGGAAAAAGCCCACCAAGAACATGATTATATCGGTCTTAGTGGGCTTTGCAGCTTATTAGAAATCGTAGTTATGCGTTTTGGCTGGCTCGGAGTGCCTCATTAATACATCTTGGCAGTATTCTCAAACCGCTCTGTAGTAAGGCCATTGGCAACAGCGTAGGCCTTACCCTCTGCCGCCCAAAGCATCCCACGGCACATAATCTCTTGGGCGCTGGGGGAATTATCAAATACATTATCCAAATGCCCAAGGGAAGTATAAAACACCCGCCCGTTACCCCAGCTCTTGGTCCACACTACTGGCATGTCTACAGGCTTATTGGAAATATGATAGTAAGGCACCGCAGGGGATGGGAACCTAGTAGTAGCCAAAATCTCGATAGAAGGATCAATATGCAGATAATAATGCTCGCTACATACAGGGAAATCCGCAATACCCTCCACAATTGGGTTGGATGGGGACGCAATATTTACAATATATTCAACCCCATCCCCACCAGGATGGCTGACCCACTGCCCGCCGGTAATAAACTGCCACATGGTATTATTTCTAAAAGAATCGCACATGCCGCCGTGGTGCCCCGCAAGGCCTACCCCAGAAGCTACAGCCTCAGAAACATTATTTACATATTCTTTGGCAATCTCACCCATTGTCCAGCAGGCAATGATTAAGTCCAGCTTCTTCAACTCTTCCACATCCGCAAGGCAGTCTAGGTTATCGGAAATGGTAACATCAAAACCTTCCTTTTCCAAAATCCCTCCAAACCTCTTAGAGACTAATATCGGCTGATGGCCATCCCATCCGCCCTGGAAAATCAATGCTTTTTTCATGTTCTCCTCCTAATCAATGCGCAAAAATCGCGATGCTTCAACGAGTTTTTGCGCATGTTTTTTGCCGAAGGCAAAAAGATTTCATTTCAGTGCGCAAAAATTGCGATGCTTCAACGCGTTTTTGCGCATGTTTTTTGCCGAAGGCAAAAAGATTTCATTTCAATGCGCAAAAATCGCGATGCTTCAACGCGTTTTTGCGCACATTTTTTGCCGAAGGCAAAAAGATTTCATTTATAACGTGTTACTTTTCCGGTTTTTTCATTAGTATCGGGGCAAACTGTTGTTATTGTTTAACTACAAAATTCACTATGCGCCCAGGTACATATATTTCTTTTACTATTTCTACACCATCAAGCTTATCACCCAGGGCAGCCTTGGCGGCGGCAATTGCCTCATCCTTGCTTGCTTTGGCGGGGATACTTACATTACCCCTAAGCTTTCCATTCATCTGCATGGCAATCTCAACGGTATCAGATTTAAGCATCTCCGGGTCGTAGCTCGGCCAGGTTTGTGCAAATACGGAATCCTTATGCCCCAAGCGCTCCCAAATCTCCTCACCCATATGAGGCGCAAAAGGAGAAATAAGAATCGCCAACGCCTCCAAAGTCTCACGGTCAATTCCACCAGCCTGCGATATCCCTTGTAAGGTATTGGTATGCTCCATGAATGTGCTGACAACTGTGTTAAGGGCAAGATTCTCCAGGCGCGTAGTAACACCGTGGATTATCCTATGCCTTAACCGCACAAGCTCGTCCGTGGCAGGGGCATTGCCTGCTGCATCCTTCTCCACAATCCTCCATAGCTTATTGAGGAACCTGGAAACACCTTCTATGCCGCTGTCATCCCATTCGCAATCAAGCTCTGGTGGGGATATAAACATTTCATATAAACGCAAAGCGTCACAGCCGTATCTAGGCAGTACATCATCAGGGGAAACGCCATGGCCTTCGCCTTTGGCCATTTTTTTCCCGTGGTAGTTGACCATACCAATATTGAATAGGGTCTTAAAAGGCTCTTCAAAGTCTACAACACCTATATCAAATAAAAACTTCGTATAAAAACGAGCATACAGTAAGTGAAGCACCGCGTGCTCTATTCCACCTACATAGTAATCCACAGGAAGCCAATCCTTGATAGCTTCGGGAGACGCTAGTGCATTATCACAGTTTACATCAGGATATCTAAGGAAATACCATGACGATCCAGCCCATTGTGGCATCGTATTGGTTTCCCGCTTGCTGGGTTTACCGCAGGTAGGGCAGGGGACATTCACCCACTCTTTTACAAGTGCAAGAGGGGACTCCCCAGTATCTGTAGGCAAGTATGACTCAACCTGAGGCAGCATTACCGGAAGGTCTTTATCAGGCACAACCACAGGCCCGCAATCCTCACAATGGATTATTGGGATTGGCTCACCCCAGTAGCGCTGACGTGAGAAGACCCAATCCCGTAACTTATAATTATCTGTAATCTTGCCCAGTCCGTTCTTCTTCAGATATCCGCCAATAGCCTCTTTGCCATCTGCGACAGATAATCCATTAAATTCTCCGGAATTAACAAGAACTCCATCTCCTGTATAGGCTTCTTCCAAAGTCTCACAGGTTTTTGAAGGGTCAGCAGCAATAACTTGAAGGATAGGCAACCCGAATTTCGTCGCAAACTCAAAATCCCGTGTGTCATGGCCAGGTACACACATAATTGCCCCTGTGCCATAGTCCGCTAAAACATAGTCCGCTACCCAGATAGGCATTGCCTCCTTGGTTAATGGATTGACGGCATAACGCCCAATAAATACCCCGGTCTTTTCCTTATCAGCCATACGGTCTACATTGGAACGGGAGGCGGCTTGCTTTATATATGCCTCAACTGCGGCTTTTTCACTGGGTGCAGTTAAGGTTTCCACCAAGGGATGTTCTGGTGCAAGCACCATAAAGGTAGCTCCGCACAAGGTATCTGGACGTGTGGTAAATGCCTTGATTTTCGCGTCAGAGTCTGTCACAGCAAAATCAATCTTAGCTCCATGGCTCTTTCCTATCCAGTCGGATTGCATTTTTTTGACTTTTTCTGGCCAGTTTAGCCCTTCAAGTCCGCTAAGCAGGCGGTCACCATATGCAGTTATTTTCAGCATCCACTGTCGGAGGTTTTTCTTAGTCGCGGGGGATTTGCATCGTTCGCACACTCCGCCAACCGCTTCTTCGTTGGCAAGTACAATCTTACAGGTAGGGCACCAATTAAGGGGCATCTCTTGCTCGTATGCAAGCCCTTTTTCAAACATTCTGGCAAAAATCCATTGAGTCCACTTATAGTATGCTGGGTCGGTAGTGTTAATTTCAAAGTCCCAGTCATAAATGGTGCTCATGTCATTAAGCTGGCGCTTCATACTTGCAATATTTTCTTTAACGGAAATGGCGGGGTGTATCTTCTTCTTTATAGCGTTATTTTCGGCAGCGAGACCGAAAGCATCCCATCCCATAGGGTGAAGTACATGATAACCCTGGAGGATTTTATGGCGGCTAAGGACATCCGTAAGCACATAACCCCTCCAATGCCCCACGTGAAGGGCTGTTCCGGAAGGGTAGGGGAACATATCCAGACAGTAATACTTGGGCTTTCCGGCAGATGCATCCTGGATGGGGTTTTCCTTCCACCGGGCACGCCATTTTTTTTCGAGACTTGCAAAGTCATAACGAGGCATTTCGTCACCTTCTTTTAATATTTTATCTATTATAACTCCTTGCTTTAGCTCTTGTATATATGCTAAACTACGCATTGTAGGGTATAAGCGAATTAATTCGCTATACATGTAGTTTTATCGTAAAAGAGGTGTTAAAATGCTGAACAGTATAGTCAGCAAACTTAATTATGATTTCCTGAGGGGCTTTGGGGATACGCGAAGGGGCGCGCCTTTACTTAAAATCGGAATAGCTGGACTTCCAGCTTCCGGCAAAACCAGTTTTACTTCCATTGCACTGGAAACATTGCAAAATCCGCGTCAGACCCTCGGAGGAGTATATGTCAACTTCCTAGCAGGCCTAAATGAACCTGACGCCATTTATAATGACCCACCACCAGAGTACAAGGATATCGCACACTCGATTTTTATAGATAGAATACCCAGCAACATAAAAGACTCACCGTACATAGAAGACAGACAAGTAAGTTTTACCCATAGCGACAAAGGCTACGAGCTTAGTTTCCTTGAAGCAAACGGGGAAGACTTTGCAAGAAATAGCATTAGCAATGAGTTCTTCGAAGATTCGGAGGCCTTTATCCTTACAATTGACCCTTTAAATATCCCAGAAATCCGCTATACCCTAAAAGACCATGGCTTTGACACCAATCAGCATGGGGTTTATCAAGGTCGCGACCCTAGTGTGACAAAACCTATAACAGAAGCAATTTATGATTTTGCGATAAGGGCAAACATTAAAAATAAACCCATAGCAATTGTGTTTACAAAGTTTGATTTGCTTTTCAACTGTCCATATTTAAAGCAGAACCATCTGGCATCTGCCAGCAATATATACAAGCCTTTTGCTTATGTAATAGAAAATGGAACGGTTAGTTTAAATCGGTTAAAAGAATCCAGCCGGGAGATAGAAATGCTGCTTACGAGCTTTAACTTGACGGCTCTAACAACGTTGGTATCAGATATTTCCAATAAGCATATGTATTTTGCGGTATCTGGTTATGGACATACCCCAAGCGGGGCAAATCTTGGAGAAATAAGGCCACATAGGGTTTTGGATCCCCTTCTATGGTTATTGAAGCTACGAGGTTTTGTATAAAGGAGTGAGCCTCATGTTCTGGTTTGTAATACTGTATCACATTGTAATTATTGCTGTTTTATTGCAATTCTTTAAATCAAAGACTGGTATACCCATTGGGCTGGTGTTCGCTCTTCTTTTGCCTTCTGCCATAAGCGTTGTAATGAATATTGGATTTACAATCCGGTTCTTTAGCGCTGTCAGCAATTACGGATTCTTGTCTGTAGGGTGGGGCATTGCAAATCTTTACATAATCCCTGTAATACTTGTGGGAATTGGTTTTGTGCTTTGGGTAATAGAAACTTTGATTCCCAATTTTCCTGTACCATGTATTGATACATCCTGGCTTAAGCTTTCTGGATTAAGGCTTGTAAATGCTGGGTTTGGGATAAATGCAGGTATATGGATTGCTGCGAGGTTTATCTGATGAATTCGAAAACGAGACTCAGCATTGTATTGCATTTTTGTACCTTTGTCGCTGTAGGTATTTTGCTTTCTATGGTTGTTTATATTGTGGGCGTTGCCTTTCCGTCTTTATCGGATACAGTGGCACAAGCGCCCACTCCCTCTCCTGCTGCAACTTCGACTCCTACACCTGAGGCGACACCTGCGCCACCAACTCCGGAACCAACTCCGGATGCAGCGTATGTGCCAACCCCCACACCGGAGGCCACACCAACTCCCACACCGGAGATAATACCAACTCCGACGCCTGAAGCTGAATCTACGCCGACCCCCGAGCCAACTACAACCCCTGAGGCTTCTCCCACACCGGCAGCTTCACCAACCCCTGAGGCGTCTCCCTCACCAACCCCAACGCCCCCTCCGCTATTCACTGGTCATAGAACGGCAGAGTTTGATGGGGGAAGGTATGTGGGATACTGGGTCAACAATGTCCCACATGGCCGGGGCCGAATTGAATGGGACGACGGCAGCTGGTATGACGGTGATTGGGTCAGCGGACAGCGGACAGGCAGTGGGTATATGGCATGGCCGGATGGCAGTTGGTACGATGGCGGGTGGCAGGGTGGCCTTTGGCATGGCTGGGGTGTTAGCACGGATACATGGGGCGGCTGGTACGAAGGCGAATGGGCAAATGGTCAGCGCTCCGGTTTTGGGCAACAGCAATTTGCTAATGGTGACTGGTATGAAGGCAACTGGCTGGGTAATCACCATCACGGATGGGGACGATTTGCATGGGCAAACGGCAGCTGGTATGAAGGCTACTGGCATAACGGTAGGCGAAACGGCCACGGAATATATGTATGGGGAAGTTATAGATGGGAAGGCTCGTGGCAGAACGACCTTGAGCATGGACATGGAGTGCTAACCCGCCCAGACGGAACTATGCTTATCGGAAGATGGGCATATGGGCAGTTTATAGAATTATGAACAAGCGCGCCGTCTTTGCCATCATTATATTGGCGTTAGGCCTTACGTTGAGTTGGGTGTTTTTCCTCACACACAACCCTGAGGAACCAACATCGCCCGACATCGCAACCGCAGCCTTTATGTCATACAGCGAGCATGTCATGAGTGTCGGTACCATTTTTTTAGAAACCGAGCGGGACATATCCTGGTTTGACGCGGATCGGTCAAACGAGGCACCCGGCACTGCTACTATTGTTGATGCCGATGGGAATATAATCTTCAGCGGTGAATTTGACCGACTCAGGGGAAGAGGGCGCTCTACATGGAATCTTCCAAAAAGGCCGTATAACATTCGGTTTCCAGAGCCTCAAAGTTTGTTTGGGATGAACCCCGCCAGAACATTTGCACTTTTGGCCAACGCGCAAGACGATACAATGCTGCGCAATAGAATCATGCTTGACCTTGCCGCCGCTATCGGGATGCCTTATTCGGCCAAGTCGGTTTTCGTGGAACTATATGTAAACGGTGAATACAGGGGATTGTATCAGCTGACGGAAAGAATCATTATTGACAGAAACCAAAGAATAAACGATATAGGTGACTTGGAAAGAGAAACCAGGCGCCTTAACGACAGACCGCTTAGTGAATTTCCACATTTCGATAATGGGCATATCAGAGGGTTTCATATACCCAACAATCCTACAGACATCACTGGCCCATATCTTCTTGAGGGGTACTATAAATATGAAGAAAGCGGTTTTGTAACGCGAGACGGAAGCAACATATCCATCGCCAGCCCTCAGCGTGCTTCCGCTGAACAGGTCGCATATATCAGTAATTTCTTTCAGGGGATGGAGGACGCAGTATTTTCTGCTACTGGCTACAATGAGAATGGCCGACATTTTACGGAATACATCAATATAGAATCTGCCGCCAAAATGTTTTTACTTCAAGAGTTTAGCAAAAACCATGACGGCACATCTTCCAGTATATGGTTTTGGAAAGCATCTGATGTGGACGGAGATGGATTGCTGCATTTCGGGCCGGCGTGGGACTTTGATATCGCGTTGGGAAATGTCGGTTTTTGGGGCGAAAACGACGGTTCCTACACCTTTATCGACCTGAGCGACCCGGAAGGATGGTGGACACCGTTTAGCCAGAATAGTCCTCGCAGAGAGTCCATCTATGCCGGACTGTGGCAGCATGAAGCGTTTAGAGACGCGGTTGTTGATGCTTGGGAGGATTTTTCTTTTGCCATCAATGTCCTACTTGGTAATCAATCGCCGCCTGAGGGTTTTCCTTTACTCAGCATAGAGCAATATAGCGCCGTGATACGCACCGCTGCTGAAAGAAATTATGAGCTATGGCCTATAATATCCCATGGCGCTAATAGGGAGTCTAGGGAGCTAAATGGCTTTGATTATAGTGTCGATCATTTGACTCGCTTCATATATGCCCGTTATCAGTTCTTCACACGGGTAGGCTTTGATGATTTGCATAAGATTTTTAAGCGATAATAGAATAATGAGGCTATCCTTTGAGGATAGCCTTTTTTTGTGCTTTATATAGGGTTCCATACAGCTTGTTTTATACATAACATGTCATAAGGATATAGAGAAATGAGTGAGTAAATTGCCAAGAATAGCTGTATACGCAGGACACGGTGGTTCTGACCCTGGGGCTGTGGCCCTAGGTCGCCAGGAAAAGGATCTAAATCTAGCCATTTCAAATGCCGTAACAGGGATACTGCGAGGATGGGGTTATACCGTACTCAACAATCGTACAACAGATGTAAATAGAAGCATCACCGCGGACGCTAACCGTGCCAATGAAAACCGTGTAGACGCTTTGGTAGAAATACATTTTAACTCCAATCAAGGAACCCCAGGCACTGGGTCTGAAGTTTTTTATAGCGTAAGAGATACTGGTCGGGGGCGTGCGCTCGCCAGGGCTATTCTTAATCGCATTGTGGCACTGGGTTTTCGTGACAGAGGTATAAAAACCCAAGTCAATGCCCAAGGCCAGGATGCTTTTGGCATAATTAGGCTTGCAAATATGCCTGCGGTGCTGGTGGAGTGCGCCTTTATCAATAATCCCGCAGACATGGCACTATTGGATATTAACACCATGGCAATGGCCATTGCGGAAGGAATACGAGAGGTCTTTCCCATAAGCGGCGGCGGATCAGGAGGCGGCGGAACCGGAGGCGGTATGCCATCATATCCGGGAACTGCAATTAGGGTAGGGGACCAAAGTGAAGCCGTACGGCAGATACAAAGCTGCCTTAACCGGGTCGGTTTAAGGCATCCTACTATTCAACGGCTATCTGAAGATGGAATATTTGGACCAAGGACTTTTGATGCCGTGACCACATTCCAGCGGATATTCGGTCTTTCACCAGATGGGGTTGTTGGCCCTATTACTTGGGGACGGTTAGCGCAGGAATGTCCGGGAGATGGCGGTTCTGGTGGCGGAGGTAGCGGTGGCGGTGCTATGGGGGCATATCCGGGAACACCGCTAAGAGTAGGCTCTCGCGGAGAAGAAGTGCGCCGGGTTCAGCGCTGTCTAAACAATGTTTCTCAGCCTTGTAGCAGGCAATTGGCGGAGGATGGAGCCTTTGGGCCAATGACTCAGGCTGCTGTTATGAACTTTCAGCGGTTATTCAACCTAAATCCTGATGGTGTTGTTGGGCCGCTGACTTGGGCGCGTCTATCCCAGGAATGTGGAGCTGGAGACACAGTGTCAACCTTTGCATCAGGGGCTTGCGGATGCAATGACCAAAGCAATCAAGTTATAGAATGGCCTGAGGAAAGCAACCAAGCTACCAATATGTTGATGCTGATACTTCTTTTAAGTGCTTTGAGGAGGTAATCTTTGTTAGTGGCAACAGGCCCTAGTATAGCCGTAGCTCTGTACCGGGATAAAAATGCATTAAAACATCTCTGTAGGTATATCCCATATTAAGTAACACGTTAGCTCCATTTTGACTCATGCCGACACCATGTCCGTGACCGCCGCCATAAAATACGATGGCGATTAGGTTGCCGCTGGTGTCGGTTTCTTTTTCTATTGTAAAAAATCCGCTGGGCATTAGGGATAGATTATTTACATCACCGCTATTTATGCGGGTTACTACGGCGGAGCGGGGGGCAAGAAGGGTACGTATGTTAAACTCTGTCTGGACCCGTACATTTCCCTGAGTGCCGGAAATAATAACTTCCATTACATTACCACCTTGGCCTCGACGTGTTATTTCCAGGTTGGTAATGCGCCCGATACTGTCTAACCGTCTTGCTGTAGCAACCCCTGATGCATCCAGGGTGTGGATCATGCTGGGATTAGCTTGCTGGCGAGAGGCTAAGCTTTGGTTTATGCTGCCGGATAGTTCCTCGGCGGTCATGCGTACCTGCCAACGGAACCAAGGTAAATCCCTTTCAAAGGCTGGTATGTCCGAGGCACGGAAAAATAGATCCGCGTTTTCTTCTCGGCTTAAATCTCTTACGGCATTTCTAAGTGCCCTATCGGATATTTCATCTTCGTCAAATTGCAAGGCAGATGAAAGATATACGGGGGTATTTCCCGGGAAATTGCTACCGCTGGCCCATACTTCCCCAAAGTTGGCGGTGGCTCCGCTGGATGTGGAGAAGAAATTGGCTATAATTATCTCACCGTTGTACATAAGCACCTGGCCTGCTGTGGCTCTTACTGCTTCCCGGGAAATATCGTTTTCTGGGATATTATTGTAAACCTGGCTGATAACTGAGTCGTCTACATGAGCGCCAAAGGCACGGAATCGGTTTTCGTAAAACTGGTGGATGGCAAAGGTGCGGGCTGTTACCGCTTGTACCTTTGCAGCCTCTAGGCCAAAAAATGAAGGCATTTCGCTGGGGACAACGGCGTAGAGATATTCTTCTAAGCATAGTTCGTTTACAATAACAAAGCCGCCATTAGAGCGTGTAATTTCTATCCGGCCGCGGTATAGTGGGGTGGGTTGGTTGCGTACAAGGCCTATAATCTCCAGGCGGTAATCCGGGCTTGTTGGCTCAATATAAACCCTGCTGCCATCTGCAAGGTCATCACCTGATACCGAAAATATTTCCCCGGCGGCTAAGGTTTCACCTGCGGCTATAAAGGAGCCTGTAGAGGTTATGGATACTCTGTCATGTATCACGCCTGCAAAATTCGAGGTCCCGATAAGCACACGGATATTAACCGGAGAGGCTGTATCTGTAACAATAGCCGCCCCTATTGCCCCACCTGTTATATGAAAATCTGCAATATTGGCCCCGACAATTAGATCCGCGGGGCTTTTTCTTTCCCCGTTGATTGAATAGACGGCAAAGGATGCCCGTAATGGCAAAAGCCCCCATTCTCGCAACATGATGCGGCTGGCTCCTACTTGCTCGATTGTCCCCCTGATTATCTTTTCTGACGGTACTGTGTTAATAATGTTGCCGCCAGAGATTTGAATGTCGGCGATGGTGCCATCACCCAAAGGCTCAACCCCGTGAGCATATACAAAACGGCCAGTAAACCCTCCTATAGAAACAGTAAGTCCAAGACTATCTCTCTCTAAGATAAATGCACCTCTTAGGTATGGCTCAGGGTTTACTAAACCTAGTAGGGCTACAATTTCGCCGTCTCGGTGTAGTATCTTTACTTCTTGGTTTAGATAGTGGGCCATATTGATTCCCGCACTTGAGAAAGAGCCTATATTGGTGGTAATTCTTTCAGCATTACTTTGAAGCGGAATAACTTGTACAGTGTCCATTACATCTTTTTCTTCCATAGCCCCAAGGTATTGGATGAATAAGTCAACCCACAAAGCATATGATATGGGAAGGCCTCGGTTTTCCTGGGTTACCAGCAAACCGGGGCCTTGAGGGTTGATGTTGGTCATAAGCAGACCTGCCTCGTGTAGGGTAAGCATGTCCCTGGGTCTAAAAGTCTCGCCACCGCCAGACATCTGACTAAGAACATATACCGCGTTTATATAAGGAAAATACCAAGCGCCTTGGGCAACGTCAGAAAAAGCAATTGACGGATATCGCGCCCAGGCGTCAATAGTGTATGGGTCAACAGATGCCAACGCCAGCATTTTTGCCGCCATTGCACGAGGCACGGGAAAGTCATCCCCAATACGGGCAATACCCTCTGTCTGCTGAACAGGGGTGGCAAAGGTTTCTGGATAACCTTCATATATAAACCATCGCAAAATATCTCCGTCGATATCATCTTCCCATTGGGTGACAATCATTGGAAGTCGCCCTCCAACATCTTCGGTTGCGCCGCAGGCGACAAGTAATATTAGAAGAAGAAAAAGGCTTAGGATTAATTTCACAAAACGCACCCCTTTAAAACATGGACTAGCCTTGGCTTAGTATATATTGAATATATGAGTTTTAGGATGAGATATATGCATCAAAGTTGCCGTCAACACTATGGAGACGTTTATCTTTAATATATACAATCTTAGTTGCAAGCCGGTTAATGAAATAGCGGTCGTGAGAGATAAATAGAATCGTCCCTTTATAATCCGCGAGGGATTCTTCTAAAATCTCCTTTGTGTCAATATCTAGATGATTGGTGGGTTCGTCTAGAATAAGAAAATTGATAGGCCGCTGTAATTCCATCGCTAGGCGTAAAATCACACGTTCTCCACCGGAGAGGCTGTGTAGGCGCTTATAGATATCATCGCCAGTGATAAAGAACTTCGCCAGGATGCGCCGTGCTTCGTTTTCATGGATTACTGCATCTTCCCGGAAGGCATCAAGAATCGTTGCCTTTTCGTTGGGGAATGTGACTTCCTGCTCTATATATCCGATTTTGGCGCTTTCTGCTAGGTTGACGCTTCCATCATTAGGCGTTAGCTGCCCCATTAGCAGCTTAATAATCGTGCTTTTGCCGGTTCCGTTGGGGCCAAGAAGGCAGACTCTATCTTTGAAAAGCACGTCCATATTAGCTTTTTCGAGCAGGCTATTGCTGTCATAGGAAAAATCCAAATCACGGATCGTGATTACACGTTTTCCGCTGCGCCCACCCATAGCAAAGTGGATGGGTAGCTTATCTGGGTCAACGTCGGGTCGCTCTAATTTTACCATTCTGTCTAGCCGCCGCTGCATGATTACGGCTCTCCTGGAAAACCTGTTGGCTAGCTTAATCCGTTTGATTTCTTCTTTCATGTGCTCGATTATTCGTTGTTGGTGCTTGTATTTTTCAAACTCTAGCATCATAAGGCGCTCTTGTTCTTGCAGGCAGAAGGAGTAATTGCCGCCGTATACCTCTACCTGGCCTTGGTATAGCAGGATGGTCTTTTTTATGGTTTTGTCCAGGAAATATCTGTCGTGGGATATGAGGATTACTGTGCCTTTATAGTCACGAAGAAAGCCCTCTAACCATTCTAGGGTTTCTATATCCAGGTGGTTTGTAGGTTCGTCCAATAGGAGAATATCTGGGGCTTGAAGTAGTACTCTAGCTAGCTTTACTATGGTTTTTTGTCCGCCACTAAGCTGATTGCACTCCCTTGTCAGGAACCCTTCTCCAAATTTGAATGCCCCGCAGATTCGGCTAAAGGCGGCTTCGGTTTCGTATCCACCTATTGCAGCGAATTGGTTTTGTAGCTTGTCGTATTCGGATAACAGTTTATCTAGTTGGTCGGGTGTTATAGGCTCCGACATACGTGTTTCCATGGCGCGAAGCTTGGTTTCCATTTCAAAGGCTTCTTGTTGAGATTCCTTCAAAAATTGCTCTACGGTAATAGCGCTTGCTATATCCGAATCTTGTTCTAGGTATCCCACCGTTGCGCCTTTTCTGGTTGTACAGCTTCCTTTGTCGTAGCTTTGTAGGCCCATGATAATGCGAAGCAACGTGGTTTTTCCAGAGCCGTTGCCACCAACTAGGGCAACTTTTTCTCCTGTGGTAACAGAAAAGCTTACGCCTTTTAATACTTCTTTGAATCCAAAATTTATGGTGATGTCATTTAATGATACTTCTAACATGGTAGTTCCTCCTATTCAATGAGCAAAAATCGCGATGCTTTAGCGCGTTTTTGCAACAAAAAAGCGCCTAAAAGAGAATACTCTCCTAGGCGCTATAGTCAGCTTACACTAGATTAATCTATGGGATTAATCCTTTTGGTAATAACATTCCATAGGTGGCAGATGTATATCTTTTCGCAATGTACAGCATATGGGGGCCAAATGGGCGCACTTATCCTGGGACATTGCTTCATGATACGAAAAGCCGCAAATAACTTGGGCATTATGCGCGGATATATTTTGGTCTTTCATATCTTGTAGATACATCTTTCCACCTCCTTACTTTTCTTGATATCTTATTTATAAACTATATGACAGCCGATGTCAATAGTAAAAACCTTTGTCGGTATCATCAAAACCGGAATTACACAGTGCGCAAGTTTTTAAGCAGTACCGTCACAGAGCCGTCCCCATGGGTAGTTATCTCAATTGAGTCGCCCTCCACAGCCAGTTCTGCCGGGAATTTTATCTCTATTCCGTTTTCAGATTTGATCCTTTGGGTGCCAAATTGCTGGCGCACTACCTTTTGGCCTAAGGGCAAATCTTCTTGTATACCTGCTTCCCGCAGGGTATTTACATATTGAAACTTCAATTCATCTTGGGCGTCAAATACTTGGGCAGCAACTTTGTCCATATTTACAAAGCCTTCGGATTCATCTGATTCTTCTAATAGAGCGGTTTTTATTTGGGCGTGAACGGTGGGGTTGCCATTGTAATACTCATCTATAAACTCATTATTGATTTCGTCTATAAGCTTAGCCTGTTCCTTCTTTGAGGGGCTGGAGTCACATTCTAAGAAAAGCTCGGAGAAATATAGTACAGCTTCGCCGTCTATTACCGCAGGTTTTTCTAGTATGCTTATGGGCATAGATGGGCCGTCTAGGGCTATCAGGCAGGCGTATTCTACTCTCCCGGTGGAGAAGGGTAGGGCGGTGCATAGGGTTAGTTGATTATCCGCATTGCTAGTTTTATGTGCATATACCTCCTGGTATCCTAGCTGAAGGACTGCCAGATATTCGCCATCTTTGCTGCCTACACGGGTCACTAGTAAGTCGCAAGGGGAAATGCTGGGATGGCGGTTCATAATTTCGTCTAGCTTTTTTGCTACTGTGGTAGCGGCTTCTTTAAAATAGGTGGTTCCGCCTTGATAGCTAAGTAGCACTTCGTATAGGGGGGATTCAGGCTTAAATGTTGCCGTTCTTACTCCGGCGTTGCCTAGTAGCTTTTTTACATGCTTCATTATAAATGCTTCACATACTTCGCTGCCTATATCCAACTCTTGTTCGGAAAAAACAGACGGCCTTCCGTCATTGCGTAGAATGTGCAAAATTGCGTTTCTGATTTTTAGTGGCATTTCTAGTCTCCTATTCAATAGACCTCTTTCGAAATCACGCTTTATGATTTCGAAAGTAGGTTTCATTATTAACCTCGAAATCACGCTTTATGATTTCGAAAGTAGGTTTCATTATTAACCTCGAAATCACGTTTTATTATTTCGAAAGTAGGTTTCACTATAAGTCATTTTTTTCTTTGGTTATATGTCTTCATTGTCCCAATTGTCTTCGTCTTCCCATTCGTCTATATCGTCCCATTCGTCGTCTATATCCCATTCGTCTTCGGGGCTTTCCTCTTCCTCTTCTTCCCAATCATCTTCAATTTCCCAATCCTCATCCCATTCGTCTTCCTCTGGCTCCTCCGGTACCATGGTGACTTCGTCGTAGTTACTCATCATCGTTAACACCTCCATAAAGATATTTTAGTATAATCAGATTTTTGCTGATTTCAAGTTGTTTAAATGAAACCTACTTTCGAAATCATAAAACGTGATTTCGAAAGAGGTCTATTGTATAATGTGGTGTGAAAAAACGAAGGAGGATCATATGAAATTAGGAATAGTAGGATTACCCAATGCAGGAAAGACCACACTGTACAATGCAATTATGCAAACAGGGGCAGAGGCCGCCGATTACCCATTTTCTACAGTAAGCCCCAATGTGGGTAAGGTGCCAGTGCCAGATGAGCGCTTAAGCCACCTTAATGAAATGTATAGCTCTAAGGTAGTAACCCCCGCGTCGATAGAAATGGTAGATATAGCAGGTTTGGTAAAAGGTGCCAGCCAAGGCGAAGGTTTGGGCAACCAATTTCTGGGGCATATCCGGGAAGTGGATGCGCTGGTGCATGTTGTGCGCTGCTTTGAGGATGAAAATGTAACCCATGTATACGACTCTATAGACCCGCTACGTGATATAGAAACCATTAATCTAGAATTAATTTTTGCCGACTTGGAAATGCTTGAGAAGCGCCTGGTCCGCGTAGCCAAAACCGCTCGCACAGATAAAACCATGGCTCGCGAAGTAGAAATATTGGAAAAAATCAAGACCACCCTAGAAGAAGGGCAGCCAGCAAGAAGTATAATCTGGTCAAACCCAGATGACCAAAAGCTGGTGGAAAGCCTAACCCTAATCACGCAAAAACCTGTGTTATACGCCGCCAATATATCTGAAGATGAAATTACAAACCCAGGCGAAGCTATGACGGCACTGAAAGATTTTGCCGCGTCTGAAGGTACAACAATGTTTGTGTCCTGCGCAAAGCTAGAGGCGGAAATTGCCACCCTAGACCCGGAAGAAAAGGCCATGTTCCTACAAGAAATGGGACTTAATGAAAATGGCCTAGCCCGCCTTATATCCGCCGGATACGAGCTTCTTGGCTTGATTAGCTTCCTTACGGCAGGGCCAAAGGAAGTAAGAGCATGGACAATCCGCCGTGGCCTAAACGCAAAACAAGCCGCCGGAAAAATCCATAGCGACTTAGAGCGGGGCTTTATCCGTGCAGAGGTAGTGGCTTATAACGACCTAATGGATGCCGGTACCTATAATGTTGCCAAAGAGCGGGGTGCTGTGCGGGTAGAAGGAAAAGAGTATATTGTCCAAGACGGTGATGTTATGCTAATAAGGTTTAATGTGTAGATGCATAGGAAATATCTGCTACTGATATCTTACTAAACTCAGTAATCATCATCTGCTGGATGCGAGCCATTTCATTATGTGTCTTGCACTGTTGTTTGCTGTGGGTTTTCTTAGTGCATTTGTTTTTGTTATCGAGACACGCGCATAGGTATTTGTCTGGGGCGATAATCGAGTATACGTCCCATAAAGATATAGAGTCGGCCGGGCGAATAAGGAAATAACCTCCACCGCGCCCTCTGTTGCCTCCGATAATTCTAGCGCGTTTTAGTTTCTCTAATATTTTATGTGCAAAAGAAGAAGAGATTTGTTCATCTTTGGCTATTTCTTTTGCGGATAGCCTGTTGGGGTTGTTGGATAAGCTCCTGAGTATTCTCATACCGTAATCACATTCCATTGTTAAGAACATATCAAATCTCCTTGTTTTTGAGTCAGTAATAAAAATCATCATAAAATACCCCGCAGATGTATTGCTGATATCCGCGGGGATTTTTATATCTCTTGCCATGCCATGCAAGTAGGGCAGATGGCAGGAGGCGAAGGAAAGATTGGTACCGAAGTTTTGGTGCTTTAGCGAGCGGGTTTTGCGGGCATTTTTTTCTTGACTATTATTATCATTATTGTTGCCAGCGCTAGGGCTATGCTGCCCGTCATGATAAACGTATTGGTTCCACTGCCACCTGTAAAGGGTAGTTGAAGTTGCTCCCAGTTGGGTAGGAAGCGGATAACATCGTTAAAGCCTGGTTGGATATACACAAATGCCGGGATAGAGATGTTGCCGATAGCTTGTGTATGGAGGGTAATATTTAGCGGGTCACTTGCATCCTGCCAGATACGCCACTGCCCCATTGGGGTTTGAAAGCCTACCGGTGCCCGGTATTCCAGAAGCTGATAGGTAAAACCTGGAGTCATGTTAAATGCTACAGCCTCGGCGCTTGGGCCGGATTGGCTTATATTTACCAGCATTGTTACTTCATGCCATGGAGCCAGCGGGTTGCCGGATGAGTCAAAGGATACAAGTCCCGTGGAGTCTGTGGGTAGGTTAGTGGCTGCGGTGCGGAACACTCTAAACCGTGCGCCTGCTAGTAGGTTGTCGGGGGCGTTCGCGTCTGAACTTGCGTTGGTTTTGTAAAACTCGAACCGTATGCCACCTAAGCTGAAGTTGATATCGTAGTTGTTTAGTGGGTGGATGATTACTGGTGCTGGAGTGGTGGGTTGGCTTGTGCCATTGAAGAGTAGGTTTGGCAAGTGTCCTGTTGTTAATGCGTTGCTGGGTGGTATGTGAAGCTGGTTGGCCTCATTGCTATGGAAGGTGATGGGTGCGAAGAAGTTAAGATTGCGGAATGCTGCTGTGGCCATTGTGTAGTCTGGGTATAGCTGTGTTATTGGGCTTGCGTATTGGTAGCGGGCAGAGAAGATACCGCCGCCCATTTCGCCTGCGCGGTTGTGGGTTATTTCTATATTGGTTGTGCCTTGGTCTACGGTCATTGTGCCAGCAGAGGCTACCCATATGCCGCCGCCGTCATATTCGGCTTCGTTGCCTGTAATTATTTTTGCATTGCTGCCACGCATTATAAGTACCGCATCGTCTTGTACAGATATGCCGCCGCCATAGCTTGCTTTATTTGCGTGGGTGTTTGGAGCTCCTTCTGCAAGACCTGGAAGTATGCCGCCTACTGTGCCGCCGTACATATAAAGACTAGCGTCTGCGAGCAACATAATCCCGCCGCCAGTTGTGATAGCCGTGTTTCCATAAATATTACCGCCATGGATTGTTCCGGTAGCACCTGCGGATAGGCGTATTCCACCGCCTTCGTCATCTATGGCATCGTTGAAGCGAATAATACTACCAGGATGGATGTAAAGATTTGTTGCTGTTCCATTGGCAATACCGCCGCCGAGCCGAGCATCGTTATCATGAATTGTTCCGCCATACATAGTCATATTAGCGTACCGCAACAAGCGAACCCCGCCGCCTACGCCATTAAGCCAATCGCCTGCGTCATTATAGCGACCGATGGCTCGATTGTTGTAAATATAACCGCCATGCATTTCAAATGTGCCGATAGAGCCAGCAGAACCATCCATATATATACCGCCGCCGCTACGGGCCCAGTTATCATGGATTCGACCATTTAGCATTATGAAAATGCCATCATTGCTTACATTTATACCTGCGCCCATTCCACGAGTATTATTGTTGCGGATAATGCCTCCGTCCATTTCAAAGTGACCACCAGTAGCTACATGTACCCCGCCACCCCGGTTGGTGTTGAAGGGGAGGCTATCAGGAGTTGACTGTATTCTGCTGACACCGTTAGCGTTGTAGTAAATCAAGCCACCGGACATATTAAAATTGGCGTTTGTAACATACACGCCACCACCGCCAGTGGCTACCTGGGATGTGTCTGTTGTTACGTTGTTGTGAATTGCCCCACTCATAAGATTAAATGTGCTGCCATCGCCAACAAACACACCACCGCCATTGTTTGCGGCCTGGTTACTGTCTATACGACCAGTGCCAATGATGGTGGTGCCGCCAGAGGCTGGAGTATAGTTCTGCATGTTAAAGATTGCGCCACCGCCTAACCATACACCGCCGCCATTAACGGCGACATTGCCTTGGGTCGAGTCTGTGGTGTGGCCAATTATGCCACCATGCATTGTAAGAGTACCAAGGGTGCTAATACCGCCACCGTTGACTTGTGCAATATTGTCGCGGATAGTACCGCCATGTATTGTCACCGTGGGGCCAGCATTGGTGCTTATACCACCACCAGATGCACGCTGGGCATGATTGTTAAATATTTCGCCGCCGCGCATGGTGAAGCTTGCGTTACCAGTTGCGCGAATACCGCCGCCGCCATTGGCTACGGTGTTTGTAAAGGCCGTGTTGTTGCGTATTTCGCCGTGGTACATAACAGCAGTACCGCCGCTAAGAAGTACACCGCCGCCGCTACCAACAGCATGGTTTGTACAAATTACTCCGCCTAGGTTGCCGCTACGCATTTCTAGTCTGGCATTATTATCAATTAGTACGCCACCAGCGTTGGGGCCGTGGTTGCGGTATACAGAACCCGCATACATATGAAACCTGGATGTTGACCCAGCGCCAGTTATGGCTACGCCGCCGCCCATGTTGGTTGCCCTGTTTTGCACTATCTGACCAGGAGGAGTGCCGCTATTGTCTTGTGACATGCGGAACGTACCACCGTTGTATACACGTACCCCGCCGCCTGTTACTGCAACATTGGCATGTGGGTGACTGGAACTGCTTGCGGGAGTGCCGTTTGGGCAAAGGCCGCCAATGATGCCTCCATACATATTGAATGTACCAGCGTTTACTATAACGCCGCCGCCGTGGTCGCGGGCTGTGTTGCGGTATATCCTTCCGCCGTACATGTTAAGGGTTGCACTTGAACCCATTGCGCGGATACCGCCGCCTAATACCGCTTCGTTATTGCGTATAATTCCGCCGTTGATATTTACAGTACTATTGGCTAGCCATATGCCGCCGCCATAGCCCCTGGTTATGTTTGTGCTTACATGGTTATCTTCTATATATCCGCCATTCATGGTGAAGGAGAGTGCACCGCCTCTTCTTAGGACGCGCACGCCTGCGCCATGTGGACCGACGTTTTCGCTTATTACGCCGTTGTTTAAGGTAAAGAGGGCGTTGTCAACCCGTACGCCGCCGCCGCCGTCGCCGGCTACAAGCGTTACAGAAGGGCCAGCTACAGTGTTTTGTGTGATTAGGCCGCCGTCCATGGTGAATACAGCGTTTTCGGTAACAAATACCCCAGCGCCACCAGTACCATCACCAGTCATGCCGCCCTCGCCAGTGATTGGGTCGGGTGCTATGCGGTCTACTAGGGTTGATGTGTTTTCTCTTATTGTGCCGTTGGTTAGGGTGAAGCTTGCATTATTACCTACCCAAACGCCTGCACCATTACCAGTGTCGGCATGGTTTACAACGAAGTAAGTGTCGTTGTGGGTGATAAGGCCAGAGCCGTTCATTGTGAAGGCTGCGTTATCGTTTACCCAAACGCCGCCACCGCCGTTGAAGGATGTGTTATCGCGGATTGTGCCACCTGTCATGATAAAGGTTGTATTTGGGGCGGTAACAGCAACACCTCCGCCGCCACCGACTGCGTCAACGCCTAATGATGAGGTAACTATTAGGGATGCTGTGTTGCCTTCAATAATGCCGCCTAGCCCGCCGCCAGCAGGGGCATGCATGTTAAAGGTTGCGCCATTGCCTAGCCAAACGCCGCCACCGTACCTGGCTCGATTACCATAGGCGGGGTTATTGTGGCCTATTGTACCGCCATTAAAATTAAATACCGCGTTGCTGCCGTCTATTCGCACGCCGCCACCATTGAGGATTGGTGCAGAATTTGTTGGGGATTGTTCGCGGTTATTATATATGTGGGCGGCTGTCATGGTTACTATGCCGTTGTTTTGGTTTATACCGCCGCCATTGGTTGCGAAGTTTTGATGGATATTGTTAGTACCGCTTTCCATATGGAAATTGCCGTGGGCTATATGCACGCCGCCGCCATAGGGGGCACTGTTTTGGGTGATATTCCTTGTTCCTGCATTTCTCATATTAAAATTGTTACCAGCGTTTGCACTCGAAAAGACACCGCCGCCTGCCACACTGGCAACATTGTAGCTGATTGTAGTTGTGCCTGTAGTGTTAGACATGTTAAAGGTAGCTGCCGCGCCTATGCGCACACCACCCCCTTCGGCCCCTGTGTTTCTGTTAGCGAATGATCCGCCTACAACGCCGCCAGTCATATTGAAAACGGAACCTGCGCCAGTGACATGCACGCCGCCGCCGCCAGTTGGGGCTATTGTGCGATTTCCAGTTATGTTTCCCGCACTCATGTTAAATACAGCACCAGCAGCTATTACTATACCACTTCCGTTTGTGGCCGCACCGGCTGTTGTGCCTGTGCTATTGTGATTGCGGACATGAGCTGATGCTGTTGTCATATGAAGCGTTCCGCTTTGCATTTGTATGCCTGCGCCGCCGTTTATGTCTCCGATTGTATTATGCTCGATAATAATATCCCCGGTACCTTCTAATGTAATGGTTGTGTGATTGTTGCCCCTAATACCCCCGGCATTGGTATATGCATGGTTGCCTCTGATGGTTTTTGCCGCAGTGCCTCTTATTGTGAAAATATTTTGAACAGTAGGAGATTGGCCTGCACTTACTGTAACCCCGCCGCCATTGGTTATTGCCGTGTTGCCTGTAATATTTCCGCCATACATGATAAACGTGCTACCGCCATGAGATTCGTTTGATACTACAGACACCCCGCCGCCGCTACTGGAGTTGGCCCTGTTTCCGCTTATTGTTCCGCCGTACATTGTTAGGTTGCCGGACGATACTGTAATGCCACCGCCTGAGCTGCCGGAGGTATTATCGCGGATTGTCCCGCCTCTCATTATCATGGTTGCACGGCATGGGTTTGAGCCTGTATGTCCTACTCTTATTGCGCCGCTTGCAGAAACGGATGTGTTATGGTGGATTGTTCCGCCGTTCATTTCCATATGGCTGTACATAGTTACGCGCACAGCACCGGCAATGCCGCTCCAGTCGGTATTTACAGCGCGGTTGTTGCGGATAACGCCATTGTTCATTATGAAACTACTACCCGTGCCGGTTACGGTTACGCCGCCGCCGGTGCCTGCAATATTATCGTGGATAACAGCAGTTGCGCTGTTCATGGTAAATATTGCACCGTTTTGTACAATTACACCGCCGCCCCAGCCGGTTGTAAGCGCTTCGGCAACAACAGGGCCAACTGTGTTGTTTCGTATTACTGCGGTGCCTGTCATGATAAAATGGGCATTTGGCCCGGTTACGGCAACACCGCCCCCACCCCCGGCGTCACGGCTTATGCTAGTGGCCCTGTTGCTGTGTATAACGCCGCCAGACATGGTAAATGTGCCGCCGATTATAAGTACTGCGCCGCCATGAGAGGCAGAGTGCCCGGATATCGTGCCGCCAGACATGGTAAAAGTACCAGAGCTGTGAGTTATCCTGTTGTTGGTAACTGTTACGAATGGCGTAAATAAGCTGCCTGGGTCGTAATAATAATGTAGAGGATGATTCTCACTTCCTTGACCCTCAACGCTACCACCTTCCATGTACAAGTTGCCGCCGGTTATAAAAAGTGGCCCATATATTGCGCCTCCTTCTACAATCCTGACAGTATGACCATATGGCACTACGAAGCTTGTAAAGCCGTCACCGATAGGAAAATACACAATTGATGGTAATATTACAGCATCATCAGGTGGGAGATGGTCGTAATACTCACTTATGTATCCAAATGCATTGTTTTCACTGTTGTTTTCATCTCCTGCGTAATATGGGGCTTGGCCATGATATATAGGAGTTTCGCCTACATGCCCATAACTACCCCAATGATAATAGTAGTCATAAGCCTCATATCCGCTATAGCCATACGCATCGTAATAATGCGGCTGATAGCTGACATCGCCCCCATTTTCATAATTAATACCACTTTCTATGTATGTATCATCCTGGTAGGCATGGTATTCATCGTATTGATAATCATAGCTATAAGATTGGTATATCTCCCCCACGCTATCTCCATCAATAGCAAACACAACAATAGCCGCCACAATAGCCAGCACACCAAGCAGCGCAAAAATACGCCAGTAATGTATACCTCTTTTCTTACTTTGCCTTGCAACTCCTGTTGAAGATTTCATAAAACCACTCCTATGTATGTTAGTTAATAAATTAGGCAACTTAAGTATAAGGAATGGTTGCTTGATTTGTTAATCAAAACCCTGTCTATAAATCGTCATGTTTGTGCAAAAAATAACACCCATAGGCCGTAGTGACCTATGGGCGCTGGAAGCCAGTGTTTGCAAGGTTTATAATATCATTTGCAAAATATATGACATGCAAAAACCTAAAAAGCATCCTCCCAATGACATTTATTCCGGTTTCATTGTCGAGGTATTTCATCTAACTTAAGTAAAAAATTATTGATTTTTAATTTTTTTCCGACAAGTTTGCATCAGCCCTTTCTAGTAACTTAAGAATGACCTACCATATTTAAAAGAAACATGAACCAAGGCAATGTTATCTTAGTTCATCACAAATCAAATAAAGTCCATGTTTGCACATAAAACCCAGCTGTCGAGAAGTTTTGCCCTTTTTGCAAAAAATTCTACTATTTTGCCTTTTTTCTCGACAAGTTTTCTAGAAAGCCAGTGAATATACAGGCTTAGAACCTTGACAGGTAGAATAGCGAGAGAATATTATTCCCTTCACTACTCGAAAATAAAAGAATAAATATGTATTTCATTAAACAACAAGTAGGAGGTCACTAAATGGTCAGTAACTCGCCCTTACCCCTAGGAAGCAAAATTAAGCAAGTAAGAGAAGCCCTAGGCTATTCCCAAGAGCAAGTAGCGCGGTATGCCAAAATCCAGCGAAGTAAATTAAGTGACTTGGAAATGGGGAAAATTGAGTTTGACCCAAAAACCCTACTCGCTGTAAGAAAGTTCTTAGAAATAGAAAACGCCCCGCTACTGGACCACGAGCTAGAGCTTTTTATGACCCGTATGGAAGTATGGGATGATATGTTAGACACTAATAGGACAGAAGATTCAAGAAAAATGGCCAATGAATTATCTGTAATCCTATCCCTGCCATACGAATATGATATGTTATTTCTATACTCAGTATTAGATGCCAGAACGCTAATTAAGGAAAATGATGTTCCCGCCGCTAAAGAAAAGCTTGATATGTCTGAAAGTCTATTAGATAAAGCCAGTAATAAATATATGTACCTGTATCACCAAACAAAAGGGAATTTGTGTTTAAATAGTGGCGATTTTAGAGCTGCTTTACCTTATTTTCAACACGCACTAGATATCTTTGATAGCACAAAGTCAAAAGATCGACTGCTAGCTGGTATCGGAACCACCTACTATTACATGGGTAAGATTTATCATGCTATTATGGCTTTTGAGCGCGCTCTAGAAGCATATCGTGGAGACAAAGCAAATTCTACAGGGTCACATATGAAAAGTTCTATGGCTTTATGCTATATGCATATAGGTGCGTATGACAAATCTAAACAGCTATTTGATGAATTACTAAACCATTCAAGAAGTGTCAGTGATAATATTACTTTGAAATCGCAATTAATAGTCAGGGGTGGCCTTAGTATTCTTGTAGGAGATTATGTCGAGGCCTTGGAGTTCTTTGATCAGGCGAAGAAAACAACTGATTTCACTGATGGCTACATTGGCTCATCTTTAGTAGTAGTTGGTGCCGCTAGTGAAGCTAAGGCATTAAGAAAATTAAGGAAATATGATCAATCAAAAGAAGCATTAAGCAAGGCCAAACCTTTTGCGCAAGGCAATGAACTATTTACTATGTATTTAGATGTACAAGAAAAGCTCATAGATCTAAATGACCCAGAATGTATAAGCTATTTAGAGGATGTAGCTATACCATTTCTTAGAGCCCAAGGCGGACTAAACAATTTTGATGCAGCTGCAATTTGCAAAGAGCTGGTAGCCTATTACACAAAGAAAAAGGCCAAGACAAAAGCCGCAGCCATTAAGGCCATAATGTGCGATATCTATGAAGAAGTGTTTATGGCATAAAATGCAGAACAAAAAATAACCACAAAAAAGCGCCTGATATCATATTTCTGATATCGGGCGCTTTGTGGATTAATCTATATACAAAAACACCTGCTTGCATATCAATCACATGCAAGCAGGTGTTTTTTAATTACAAAATCTTACCTTTTGATCCCATGCCTTCTTCCATAAACTCCTTACGCTGAGGAGGCGCAAAAATATCCAGTGGGAATTCTAAATCGCTGAAGTATTCACATGGGTTGATATCCCCTTGGTCTTCACATTCTTCTGGAATACAGAATCCGGTGGATTGAACATTCAGGTGTACCAATCTAAAGAGCTTCAACACACTAAACAGCCCAATAGTTACAATAACTTCACCGTGGCGGCCATGCTCGCCTCTGCGGTGATGGTGGACCCTAGCGTCAAGGCCCACGCCTTTGGCTTCTACCCAAATAAATGGCGCGGCTTCAAAGGTGATGGACTTGCTGTCTTTGCTGAACAAATCGGTTCCGATTACAAGGTCGCTGCCGTGTGAGCCAAACAATGTGGTTCTTGAGTTGAAGAAGTTCATGGCTTTTACATAGGCAATAATACAACCGGTAGAATCTCTGAAGGTAAGGTGGTATTCAAATGAGTACTTTATTCCCACATCCCAAAACCCGTTGCGGAACTGGCTTGGCTTTTTGTCGATGATATGGATGCGTTCGATCTTTGGTTGTTCCATAGTAACGCTTGCGGTGTCGGCTGGTGGACGGATTATGTCACCGATGCGATGCTCAACTCCGCCAATATTGCAATCTTCTGCTGCCAGGGCTGGGCCCAGCTCTGCGGCTGTTAGGCAATTTTGGCGGCGGCAGGAGTCGTACACCTTGTAAGCTACTATACATTCATCTTTGACCCTTGGTTTAGGGGGTGGTATATGGCCATGACCGTGGAGTTCTACAGCCTCGGCTGGCATGGTTTGGGTATCTTGTAATTCAAAAGCTCCCATTTGGCTACCTCCATGTAAGTTCTAAGTTTAATACAGTATATGTACAACTCATATTTCGGTGACAGGGCTGGCTAACAAATCGCGCGGGTGTGATATGGGATTATTTCCTTGAACATTGTATTATTATCTGGCATAATCTCGTTGGAAAATAAATATTGCGTATATGGTGTTATCAAAAGGAGGATTTTTTATGTCAGGGCACACTCAGCCTTATGAAGATCGTATGAAAAAAACTGTATCTGTGTTAGAAGAAGAGTTTTCTACTATTAGGGTAGGGCGTGCTAACCCGCGGGTTTTAGATCGCCTTATGGTCAATTACTATGGCAGCGAGGTTCCTATTTCGCAAGTTGGCAATATAACGGTGCCAGAGCCAAGACTTCTTATGATTGCACCTTGGGAGGCCAATATGCTTAAAGAGGTTGAAAAGGCTATTCTTGCATCAGACCTTGGCCTTAACCCTACCAATGATGGTAAGGTAATCCGCCTCAACTTCCCAGAGCTTACAGAAGAGCGTCGTAAGCAGCTAACCAAGGACGTTAAAAAGAAAGGCGAAGATTCCAAAGTAGCTATTCGCAATCTTAGGCGTGAGGCTATGGATGCTTTCAAGAAACTAGAAAAGAAAAGTGAGCTTACTGAGGATGATGTAAAGGATCTGGAAAAAGAAATCCAAGACCTTACAGATAAATATGTAGCGGAGCTGGATAAGAAAGTAGATGCAAAAAACAAGGATATAATGACTGTATGATTCCCAGGCATCTTGCTATTATTATGGACGGAAACGGGCGCTGGGCTAAAAAACGCTTTATGCCTCATTCTGTGGGGCATAGAGCGGGGGCCCAAGCTCTTAGAAAGCTGTCAGAGGAAATTGAAAAGATTGGGATAAAATACTTAACGGTTTATGCCTTTAGTACAGAAAACTGGAGTCGCCCGGAAGCTGAAGTGCGAGAGCTGATGGGGCTGATGCGGGAGTATTTTCAGCAGTATATAGATGACTCTAAGAAGAACAACATGCGGATGTCATTTATTGGTGATCATTCACGCTTAGACCCAGACTTGCAACAGAAGCTTGGGATACTTGAAGATATAACTAAGGATAAAACAGGGCTTCATGTAGTGCTAGCAGTAAACTATGGTGGCAGGGATGAGATAGTACGAGCTACCCGTAAACTTGCAAAAGAAGCAGCACAGGGTAGGCTTGACCCTGAGAAAATAGATGAAGATGTGTTATCTAAAATGCTTGATACCAGTACGCTGCCAGACCCAGACTTAATAATCCGCACCGGGGGCGATTTGCGTCTTAGTAATTTTCTGCTATGGCAATTGGCGTATGCGGAAATGTATGTAACTGAAACCCTGTGGCCTGATTTTACTGTTAAGGAGCTTGAGAAGGCACTTTATTCCTTCCAAGGGCGGGATAGACGGTTTGGGGGAAGACCATAAATTTTAGGAGTTGATTCCTTGCAAAAGCGCATCATAACTGGAATTATAGGCCTGCCTGTAGTTATATTTCTTGTACATTTCGGAGGCTGGCCTTTGCTTTTGATGTGCTTAGTGCTATCACTTATAGGCCTTCGGGAGTTGTACCGTGCATTTGCCAAAAAAGATAAGTCTGTTCATGCTGTGGGGTATATCTTTACCACTTTATATTTTGTCGCGGTTTTTGGTGCTGGTGTCGGGCAATGGTTGGTTATTGCGTTGGCTTTGTTTATTGTATTTGTGCAGGTATTTTTGGTTCTCAAGTATAACAAGCTTGCAATTGAAGATGTAATTACTACGGTTTATGGATTTTTATATGTTCCTTTTTTGGTTTCATTTATAGTACTTACACGTCAGCATACCTTTGGCTGGTATTTTGTGTGGCTTGTTTTTACCAGTGCTTTTGGGTGTGATACATTTGCTTATATGACCGGGGTTTCTATTGGCAAGCGTAAGCTTGTTAATACTCCCAGTCCTTCTAAATCCGTAGAGGGTCTTGTCGGCGGTATCTTAGGTGCTGGGCTGGTGGGATTTGTCTATGGATTTTTTATTGTCCGTTTTGCTGCGCCAGCAGTGGATAATTTTATTGTTATTGCCGTGGTTGTATCTATGATTGGTGGGGTGGCATCTATTTTTGGAGATATGGCGGCCTCAGCTATTAAGCGGCGTACGGGTATTAAAGATTTTGGTAACTTATTGCCTGGCCACGGCGGGGTGATGGATAGAGCCGATAGCATATTGCTGGTGGCGCCGGTAGTGTATTTGGCTGTCAACATATTGAATTGTTTTTTTGGGTAAAAGCTTATGAATATTGCAATTTTGGGAGCCACAGGCTCAATAGGGACTCAGACATTGGATGTAATTCGAAGCTGCCTGCCTCAGGCAAGGGTAAATGTTTTAACGGGATATGGGAATATCTCGGCATTGGCAGCATCAGTCCATGAGTTTAAGCCGGAGCTGGTATGGGTGCCAGATGGTGCTGCTGCTGATGAACTGTTAGAATATCAGGTAGAGTGTGAAATCCTTACAGGGGAAGAAGGGCTAATAACCTGTGCCACTTACGACCCTATAGATATTGTGGTTAATGCTTTGGTAGGCAAAGTGGGTCTTGGCCCTACACTTGCGGCTATTGAGGCAAAGAAAGATATCGCCTTAGCCAATAAAGAAAGCCTTGTAACCGCTGGAAGCATGATCATGCCACTGGCGCGAGAGCTTGGGGTGAGAGTTGTCCCAATTGATAGTGAGCACTCGGCTATACTTCAGTGTATGCAGGGCAATACTGCTAGTGCGGTGGAAAAAGTTATATTAACGGCATCTGGTGGGCCATTCCGCCTTCATCCAAAAAAACAAATCCAAATGGCCACTGCTGCGGATGCGCTTCGTCATCCTAACTGGGCTATGGGGCCAAAAATTACAATAGATAGCGCTACACTTATGAACAAGGGACTGGAATTGATAGAGGCCATGTGGCTTTTTGACCAACCTATGTCCAATGTTGAAATTTTGGTACATCCTCAGAGCATTATCCACTCAATGGTGCAGTTTTGTGATGGGTCGGTAATGGCTCAGATGGGTCTTCCAGATATGAGACTTCCCATATTATATGCTTTGGCGGGTGCTACACGAGTGGCTAGTGATTATCCTCGTATGGATTTTCTTTCAGCTAAGGCTTTGACTTTTGAGGCGCCTGATGAGGATCGTTTTCCGTGCTTAGCTCTTGCAAAATATGCAGCCACTATAGGCGGGACATTGCCCGCCGTAATGAACGCAGTAAACGAGTGGGCGGTAGGGCAATTTTTGCAAGATAAAATCGACTTCTATGGCATATCGGCATTAATAGCTGAGGCCTTTGGTTCATATACTGTTCAAGATGTAAAAAGCCTTGCGGATATTCGTAAGGCGGAAGCGTGGGCAATGGAATTTGTCCATGCCAGAAAATAAGAGGTGAGTATTATTCCTGCATTTATGTCTACCGTAATACCAATATTAATTTTTATTCTGATCCTGGGTGTCGTGGTCTTTATCCACGAGCTTGGGCACTATCTTATGGCTCGCAGGGCAGGGGTCTTTGTTGAAGAATTTGCGCTTGGTATGGGGCCTAAGCTTTTTGGGTTTAGAGGAAAGCCCCATAAACCTTCAAAGGAAACCATAGCGTGGAGCAGCTCTCCAGATTACGAAGCGCCGGAAGAAGATGCGACGCTGTATTCCTTGCGGCTTTTTCCTATTGGTGGATTTTGCAAAATGCGAGGAGCTGACGAAAGCATCCCAGGTGACCCTACGGCTTTAAACAATAAAACCATCCCGCAACGTATGTGGGTAATGGCTGGTGGGTCTTTGTTTAACTTTATTATGGCATTTTTACTGTTTTGCGTACTTGTGCTGTTGGATGGTTATAGTGTGCCACAGGTGCATACTATCAGGCAGGATACCCCAGCATACCATGCAGGGCTGATGGCTGGAGATCGTATAACCCATCTCAATGGCAGGCGGGTTTCACTTTTTGAGGATTTTATTACTCAGATGGAGTTTTCTGGCGGGCAGCCTATGGATGTGAGGTTTGTACGAGACGGTGTACGCCATGAAGTTAATATAACTCCGATGAGAGCGGGAGATAACTTTCAGCTTGGGTTTATTATGGTACGTCATGTCGGCTTTTTAGATTCGGTATCAGAAGGTCACCAGAGAGTAGGGCTTTGGGGGACTGTCTCTACTTCTGCGGAGATGATTGTATTTAATATGCGTATGCCTTTCATTCTACTTGCACGGTTTATTGCCGGAGATACAATGCCGGATGGTGCAGGAGTTATGGGGCCTATTGGTATGGCCGGGGAAGTAACTGTTATATATCAGCAGGTTATTAGCCGTGGAATTTTGCCTACATTTTTGACGATGCTGTTCTTTACTGCTTTACTCAATGCGGCTCTTGGTGTTATGAACTTGCTGCCCATTCCTGCACTTGACGGTTCGCGATTGGTGTTTCTTGGTATCGAGGGCATACGGCGCAAGCCTGTTTCTCCTGAGCGGGAGAGCTTGGTGCACATGGTAGGCTTTGTATTGTTAATGATCTTGGCGGTGTTTATCGCTTATCGTGATATTGTGAGGTTGATAGGTAGTGGAAATGGTTACTAGACAAAAGACTAGAGTCGTTCATATCGGAGGGGTGCCCATTGGTGGTGGGCACCCTATTGTTATTCAGTCAATGACTAATACCGATACGCGAAATGTAGCTGCAACTGTAGCGCAGATTCATGCACTTCAAGAGGCCGGTTGTGAAATAGCAAGGGTTGCGGTTCCTGACATGGAGGCGGCCGCGGCATTAAAGGAAATTAAAAGGCAAATCACAATACCCTTAGTAGCAGATATCCATTTTGATTACCGTTTGGCTTTGGAGTCCGTTGCAGGCGGAGTGGATAAGCTGCGAATTAACCCAGGGAATATAGGCGATGGCCTGAGATTGCAAAAAGTTGCTGAAGCAGCAAAAACCGCCGAAATACCAATCAGAGTAGGGGTAAACGGCGGTTCATTGGAAAAAGAAATCATGACAAAGTATGGCATGTCCCCAGAGGCTTTAGCCGAAAGTGCTTTGCGTAATGTATCCATGCTAGAAAAATATGGATTTAATAATATCGTTGTATCAGTAAAAGCCAGCAATGTCCAGCTAATGCTGGATGCACATAAAATCCTGGCAAAGCGCCTGTCGTATCCTCTACATATCGGCCTAACAGAAGCAGGGACACCATATAGAGGGACTATTCATTCCGCCGTAGGTATTGGTGCGCTTTTGGCAATGGGGATAGGGGATACCATTCGCGTAAGTCTGGCCGGTGACCCTGTACAGGAAATCCGTCCGGCCAGGGAGATCCTTACAGCTTTGGGGCTTAGAGGCTTTGGAGTCACAGTAATTGCCTGCCCATCCTGCGGGCGTACAAATATTGATGTTGGGGGGCTTGCAACAGAAATAGAAGCGCGCCTTACGCATATAAATAAACCCATCACCGTAGCGGTAATGGGCTGTGTAGTCAATGGGCCTGGAGAGGCCAGGGAGGCGGATATAGGTGTTGCCGGCGGCAGTGGAGTAGGGGCTTTGTTTCGCAAAGGAGAAATTGTGCGGAAGGTATTCGTAGATGAAATAGTAGATGCAATTGTAGATGAAGTGGAGAACCTCACGAATACAAACGATGAGTAAGCCACAGTGAAGCCATAACCCCGCTAAAGTTAGCTATTAATGCCCCTGCAAGGGTAAAGCGGGTCTTTGTTATCTTCACACTCATAAAATAAATGCTCATCGTATAAAACACTGTTTCGGTGCTACTCATCATTATGGAAACAAAGCGCCCCATAAAGGAATCTGGGCCATAGCTTTCATATATATCCAGCAAAAGCCCGGTAGCTGCGGAAGACGAAACCAACCTCATAAGGGTTAGAGGCACCGCGTCTGTGGGGTAGCCCAGCCGATTTGTAAGCGGAGAAATTAGTGCCCCTAGTAAGTCCAAAGCACCTGAAGCGCGAAGCATACCCACCGCAATCATCAAGCCAATAATGGTAGGGGCAATGGTTAATACTGTACTAAAGCCTTCCTTTGCCCCGGTGATAAAGTTGTCATAAACGGGTGTTCTATGCAAAAATGCATAGGTCAGTATCCCTGCAAAGGTTAAGGGTACGATTAAATCTGAAAGAAACAATAACCAACTCATTGTAAATTTCCCTTCGTGTTTGGTCTGTCTCTATCAAATATATATGTAATTGTGCAAATATATTCTTGCACAACAAAACTTATATTCTACATATAGGCGTTTCGATTTGAAATGAGCTGAAGCAAGCCGGAAAATGTGACGCTTCAACGCATTTTCCGGCGTAGTCTGAAGCTTAATTTCAAACGAAATCGCTATAGAATCTTTTTCTATAACAATTTTATAAAGTCAGCGCAGTGCCATAGAACATCTCATGAAGAATGTCTCGCGATACTGACGCTATAGTCAGAGCTTTTACTTTGGAGCGGCTTTTTTTGTAGAAGGCTTCCAGGGTATGGCAGATTTCTTGTGCTTCATATATTAGTATGGAGTTTGAGTTTCTAAAATAAGGGATAGCGACATTTTCCAGATACTCTTGGGATTCGAGGCTCTTTAAGCTCATTAAGTGCCTCGATGTTTCAAAACAAATGAGATAGCCTTTACTTTCGGCTTGCTGAGCTAGAGCAATGCCTTCCTCTATAACCTTCTCACATTCGTCATTCAGCTTTAGCTTGAGTAGGCATTTTGTCTTGATGTAAAGGAATAAACTACGTGATAGTACATCCAAACCATCTTCAAAGTGCGCTTCTGCCCGGTTTAATAGCTCTAAAGCTTTTTTAGGGTACCCCATCCTTAGCTCAATATCACCCAAATCTACAATGGCAATTCCAATTGCTGTTTTGTTGTTGACGCTTTGTGCACGTGCCAATGATTCTCCATATAGGGCTTTTGCCTCGTCTAGTTCGCCCAAGAACGTCTTGCATGCGGCTTGCGCCATTATTATAGCTGGTCTATTTATTGAAGTGGGGTCGTTACTGTCTATCAATAGCGCCCGTTCTGTATATAAAAGTACGTAATGGGGCCGACCTAGGTTTAGATATGTTTGTGCAATGCCCCAATACAGCATCGAATCGGGTTTTAACACAGAACTAGAATTGATGAAGCGGATTGCCTCTAAGTAATGCTCAAGTACATTTTTGTAATCATGTCCGTATGCAAATAATGTGCCTTTATTTCTATGGTATAGATAACGTGCCTCCACACTTGACGTATCGTCCAGTTCATCTAAGAGGGTTTTTGCCATATCCAATTTATGTTCAATTGCTATTACATCGTTATCATTAGTTTTTAATGGTGGCCGCACAAATAGTGCTAGTGATAGCCAGACTTCAAGCATCAAGTATATTATGATTAATTCTTTCTCAAAAGGCAGATGCAAAATACTTACCAGTTCGTCTTTCATAACTTTGGCATCATCTATGCGGCGAGCGACTAATTGTTCGTGCCATACCCAAATTTGGCTATTGTATACCGCAAGCTCATATTCTGTTAGCGGGGCATTGGAGATTTCCAAGGCTTTTTTTATTGCTGCAATGGTTTGGACATTGCATTCCACATCCCCGCGTTCTATGCGGCTTATGTGCATTTCGCTGCAGTTTAATGCGTGAGCTAGATATGCCTGGGTCAATTGTTTTGATTTTCTTATTTGCCTAATTTTTTCGCCTAAAGATAGAGTTGTGTTATTTTTCATAGAGCATCTCCTTCGGATTCGCAGCGATTACAGTGTTAGGTCAGCTTTGACCAAGATTTTGCCATAAAACAACATGAAAATGCAACCCCATAAATGGAAAAATAAATCATCAAACCAAAAGCCGCCCTTTAGCGCAGAGGGCGGCTTTTTGACGTTTGAGTGGGAATATTACAATCTCATTACATAAACATCCAACTGAAATACATTTTTTTATGTAGATATTTTTATGATGAATAACAATCCTATCACGAATGTTGATGAAAAAACTCTGTAAAAAACCTGATTTTGATAATCTCTTGTTAAGATATGTATGGAAACCCAGTAATTTCGCTATTTTTCCTTGTTTAAGAGAAGCGTGAATTTTTGCACAAAATTCTGATTTGATGTTAGCTGTTTTTATTTACGTACCAATAGTGAAGGGATTATATTTCATTTATTGCTGAAAATCAAGATTGGAGTGATTTTGTGAATTACATAAAACAAGCACCCCGCAAGACAAAAAAAGAAGCCGCAAAGCAGTGGTGTAAAAATCTAAGACGGATATTTTTTATGACTTTGGCCATGTCTATGTTGATTGTGGCCGTTGCTATTTTTGCTGCAACAGATGATGGGGGCTATATTTTTGATTCACCATGCGAGTTTGAAGCCTCATACGAAAACACTTACCTATACAGCAACAACTATGATTCTCAGTCATTTAGATGTTATGAGAATGATTACCACAACTATTATCCCCAGTATGAGTTTGACAACTATCCATGGAACGAATATACCCAACCAGCGGAGGAGGCTTATGATTACGAACGAGGCTATGTTAATGAAGTACCTGCTTATATCGAGATTATGCCCCTTTCATATACACTATGGCCAACAATAGTGACGCATCCTGATCAGCTGCAGACACAGATTAACGCAGTGCCAGCAAATGGTGTACCACATCGTATTCGTCTTCAATTCGGGGGCAATCATGTAGTAACAACTGGGACACAAATACCTACCATCACGATTACAGGCAACAGGCATATCATCCTTGACGGTAACAACGGGATACATCAACGCTGGAACCGTGATCAAACCTCTGGCAGGCATTTTCACGTAGCTGAGGGCGCTACTCTAGAACTTTGGAATGTCAGCATAGCAAGGTCTGCTGGTTTTGGCCCTAATGTCATGTCAGGCGGAATATATGTATACGGCGGAGTTGGAACTAGGCGCTCTACTTTGATACTTAACCACAGCAATGCCAGAATAGCCTATAACCGTACAAACCATGCTGGCGGCGGTGTGTTTGTTAATATTGGCGGCCGATTGTACCTTCACAATGGCAGCATTGACAGTAATGCTAGTTTTGTCAACTACGAACTTGTACCACCAGATCATGGGGATGGTGGTGGGGTAATGATACAGTTTAACAGCTACTTTGAAATGACTGGTGGTCGAATCCATAACAATGAGTCTAGGGTAAGCGGTGCAGGTGTATTTTTACTCTTTGGCAGCGAGTTTAGAATGGTTGGCGGCTTTATTGAAAATAACAGGGCTACTGGTGATGGTGGCGGCGTTGTTATAAACGCCGATAGTACAGGAATCATGTATAATGGAAGAATCCGCAATAATAGTGCCGATATACGAATGCTTAATAATGCACCACGCAATGGGTGGGGTGGCGGTGTGCTTGTTTTTGGCAACAACAGTCATTTCACGATGCACAATGGTCATATATACGGTAATCGTACGTATCACGGCGGAGGCGGCGTATGGATCAGCGATGGCACAAATTCATCATTCACTATGCACGGAGGAGTGATTTGGGGTAATCGCTATAGGCCAACACGGGTGGGGGCTAATGTCCCTATACCTCAGGGTGGCGGTATATGGCTAAACGGTGCAGGAAACTACGTTCGCTTGTATGGCGGCACTATCGGTCACGCTACTGATAACGCACTTGGCAACCAAGCAGGCGAGGGTGCAGGTGTAAGGGTAAGCGGCGGGGCACGGCTTTATATGTTGGGTTCTACAGTGCGTATTGCAAGAAACTATGCCACCTATTTTGCAGGTGGCGGTGTAATGATAACAGGCGGTGAGGCCGCAAGTTCATCAACCTTCACAATGACAAGCGGTGTGATTGAGCATAATACAGGACATCATGGCTGGTCTCCTCAGATTACCAGCGGAGGCGGGGTTTATGTATCTGCCGGTGGTGAATTTATCATGCGTTTACCCCAAGCTGGTGAACCTGGCCACAACAACGCTGGGCATCCGCAACCAATAATTCAAAATAACAACGCAGATCAGGGTGGTGCCGGTGTTGGAGTTATGGGTTATCGCACTGTTAATGCAAACATAGTCCCGAGTAGATTTGTCATGCACACTGGTGTAATTCGAAATAATCATACTGCTTTTAGTGGCGGGTTTGCTGGTGGCTTATATCTCAACAATGGCGCTGTCGGCTATATGCATGGTGGAGAAATATACGGAAACCGCGGTTGGTGGGGCGGTGGGGTAAATATAGGAGCCTATGTACCGACTCAAGATGGCTCTTCTATCATTAATCCATCCACCTTTACTATGACCAACGGCATCATTAGAAATAATTTTACCCGCGGTTCAACCACTACCGGCGGAGGTGTACATGCATCTGATTACGTTACGTTTAATATGTCAGGTGGTGTTATTCACTCTAATAACATAAATTCTCCCGCGGGCTACGGCCAAGGTAACGGCGGAGGCGTAGCCGTACATGGGCCATATACCGTGTTTAACATGAGCGGTACCGCCGCAATACGCAACAACGCTGCCAATGCGGGCAATGGTGGCGGTGTATGGGTAAACGGCGGTTTATTTAACATGAGCGGCGGTTCTATAGGAGGCGCAATAGGTAGTAGCAATCCTGCCCAGAATGGCAATCACGCCGTGAGTGGTGGTGGTATATTTGCAACCGCTGGCGCTACTATTAATATGACTAATGCAAATGCACGAGTATATGGCAATACAGCTACAAACACTGCTGTAAGCGGTGGCGGCGGTGGTGTGTTTATAACGGGTGAGAGTACTCATCTCAACCTTCAAAATGGCATCATAAGTGGCAATCGCGCTACCCGTGGTGGCGGTGTAATGCTAGTCACCGGCAATGCCACGGCAGTCAACCCTGCAAGGCTTACGATAGAAGGCGGCATTATTCAAAATAACCGGGTTAATCACACCAATGGCGTAACCCTAGAAGGCGGTGGCGTGTTTGCCACTGGGGCTAACGCAGTATTTAACATGAGCGGAGGACTAATTGGTAATCATAACCGTAACGAAGGTAATCAAGCGGTTAGAGGTGGCGGCGTATTTATTTCCGCAGGTGCAGCCTTTAATATGCAAGCAACATCGGCGTCAGGCGCTTTAATCTTTGGCAATACAGCCACAGGCACGGCAATCGGTGACGGTGGCGGCGGCGTGTTTTTGTCAAGTTCAGGCAGCCAGATAAACATAGCCGGCGGTACAATAGGCCATACAAGTGTAGCCAGTGGCAATCATGCCGGTCGGGGCGGCGGCATATTTGTGACAAGCGGCGCAATTGTTAATATGACCAACATCAATGCGGTGATAAGAGGCAACACAGCCCTAGAAACAGCTGTCTCCGGAGGCGGAGGCGGAGTGTTTATAACTGGTGCGGGCGCGCGTCTTAATCTTGAAAATGGCTTAATCGAACTCAATCGTGCCACCCGCGGAGGCGGAGTGTATATTGCCTCAGGCACAGCTGCAAACCGCAGTTGGCTTAATGTGACCGGTGGTGCTATTCGTAATAACAGGGTTGACCATAACAACACTCCAATCCTTGAAGGTGGTGGTGTATATATAACCGGCGCAAATGCCCAGTTCAACATGACAGGCGGCGACCTCGGTACAATAACAACAAACGGCAACCGTGCTCAAAGCGGAGGTGCTGTATTTGTAACAGTAGGTGCGTGGTTTGAGTTGGCAGGGGGGATTATCCGCGGTAATGAGGCCAACCATGGCGGCGGGGTATTTGTGACAGGTATAAATGCGGCAGGTAATATTGCTCCTTTATTTACCATGACAAGTGGTTTTATAGGTGGTTCCGCAACAAACCAAGGAAACGCGGCTACTGCGGCAGCAGATGGTAGCGGTGGCGGTGTACGTATACAGACTTCGGGACGATTTAGTTTTACTGGGGGTATTATCCAAGGCAACAGAGCCAACCGTGGTGCAGGTATATCATCTGGAGGCATTGCAGCGGCAGCAGCAAGTGTGCTTTTGCATGAATATGACGAGTGGATAGATGAGGATTATCATTTTGGTAGTTATATTGGCATTGTGCCAATGAACATCCCGATACGTCCACCGCAGCCTGCTAATACTATTGTCATGAGCGGCAACGCGCAAATAATATCAAACACAGCCACTAATTATGGCGGTGGCATGCATATAAGTGGCGGTATTGTAAATATGCCTAGTGGCAACCCGGTAATTTCCAATAACACTGTTACAGGCACAGCTGCAGGCCATGGTGGTGGCGGTGTGTTTGTAACCGGTCTTGGCTCGATATTAAATTTTAATGCTGGGATAATCAATCAAAATCGTGCCATCCGCGGTGGTGGTGTTATGCTTAATGCCGGTAATGCCACGGTAGCCAGTCCGGCAAGGGTAACAATGGCAGGCAGCGGCGATACCTTTGGCAGTATCATCAGTAACCGAGTCAATCACCTGGGTACCGCAATTACCGAAGGTGGTGGCGTATTTGTTTCCGGAGCCAATGCCCAGTTTAATATGAGTTCTGGCACGATAGGTTTCCTGGGTGGGGCTGGCAATCAGGCTGTACGAGGCGGTGGCGTGTTTCTAACCGATGGAGCAGTCTTTAACATGACAACTAGCGTGCCGGTGATCATGGCAAACACTGCTACCGGCATAGCATCTGGTGACGGCGGTGGCGGTGTGTTTTTAACCGGTACCAATACCCAGTTCAATATGTACGGTGGTACTATTGGCGGGACTTTTATAGATGCTACCAACTCCGCTCACAATGGTGGTGGGATATTTGTGCATGGCGGTACCGCCAATTTGACTCCTGCTGGTGGTGCTAGTGTTTTAATTAATAATAACCAAGCCAATGCCCTTGGCAGCGGGTCGGTAAACGGCGGTGGCGGTGGAATATATGTAGCCTTAAACGGTCAGTTAATAGCAAATGGTGCGTCTATCATAAACAACAGAGCCCCCAATGGCATGGGGGGAGGTATTTTTACAGAAAATCATGAATATGAACGCAATCTGACACTAGCACCTGTACCAGGGTTTCCCAGATACAGTAATCTTACATTGACCAATATAATCTTCACCAACAACACAGCACTTAGTGTATATGAACCACCTACAAATGCGGCAACAGTTCTTCCCGGCCCGTTTGTTTCCACAAGCCCTCCTAGTGGCACACCATATGCCGCACACCCCCTCAACAATAGAGATATCAATTTCCGTGCCGATCCTCTGATAGAAGTTAGCTTTGAGTTTATTAAAACTGATAATGTACTCTCGCCGCATTTGGGTACATGTTTGCAGGGTGCTGGATTCCAATTGTCCTGGCGGCCAGACCAAGCCACAGCATGGGAACCGATTAGCGCACCTATTTTTAGCAATGCGCAAGGTGTTGTGCAGCTAATTTTGTCGCCGGAGGGTCAGTATCGTCTGATAGAAACAGCTCCACCTCCCGGCTTCCAAGCGCCCCTTGGGTACTGGATTATAGTTGTGTCAGAAGTATCCGGCAGCTATGTTGTTACAGCAGTTAATAACCATGCTTCAAACCCAATCTTTACACAACATGGTGGTAGCTGGTGGGTTGGTAACAGGGCCGACTTTGAACTGCCACTTACAGGTGGCATGGGCACAACAGTATTTTTTGTGTCTGGCAGTATTTTGATAGGCTTGGCCATACTTATTACAGTTATGTTTATTGCCATAAGTGTGAAGAAAGCCACCTCACACTTGATTTGAGGGTCAAATGGGAACGCGAGCGTTTCCGCTTGACCCAGGGAAGCAAAAATGAAGATAGTCGCATAGTTAGTGTTGTCTGTTGAAAATATAGGAGATATAATTAATATATTAGTACTACCTAGGGGGCTATTATGAAGAGTCTAACTGATTATTTAACTAACACGGCATTAAAAGAAGGCATAGCCTCTGTTAAGGAAAGAATTCTCAATACTCCAGGTTTAAAATCCATATCAGATACCCTAATGCATGCTCTATATAACCAAAAAGACCAACAAAGTTTCTGGGATGTTTACAATGTGAATAAAATCCTTCTGGAAAACGAATTGGGGCAACTGATAGATTGTTTTATTGCGGCTGTATTCGATATTAACTTCTATAGACTGCAATCTATATACTCATCTCGAAATATACCAGAAGAGATACTAGCTGAAACCATGACAGATTTTGATATTTGGGCAGAAAAATATTTTACAGAAAATAATCGAGTCGGAGCTAGGGAATATGGCTGGCTTCTTGCCCATATGAAGGGTGAGATTTTTAAGCTGGGGAGATTGCAATACAAGGTCAATGTAACTCTTGATAATGAGTTTAGGGTATTCAAAAACCATGATAAGATCATAATTGTCCCTCGTGATGGATTAAATGTGAATAATAACGGTTTAGTTGCAAAGGACACGGGAGATTTCACAACTACTACACTGGAAACGGACACTTATATTGAGGCAAATATCGTAGATGAAAAAGGCAGTATTCTCCCTCAGACTACCTGTTTCTCTACGCGAGAATACGACCTGGTGCTTTCAGAACACGACCATGTGTTGGATGTCCATATACCAGCATGTGGGCCTATAAGCCAAGATGATTGCAAGGCTTCTATGGAAAAAGCCATATCCTTTGCCAAAAAATATTTCCCTGAGATTGATTATAAGGCGTTTATTGTGGATAGCTGGCTGCTGAGCGATGAGTTAATAGAAATTCTGAGTCCTGATTCTAATATTGTCAGGTTTTCAAAGATGTTTACCCGTATAGGAGGATATGGAGGCGATCATCCTCTTATTTATAAATGGATCTTCGGATATGAAAAAGATAAAGCTGAGTGGGAACATCATGAAGCCATCACATCTTTACAAAAAGGCGCCCATAAGCTGTTGGCTGATGGACGCTGGTTTATTGAGCGAAAGGGTTTTATTTTGATTAAATAATTCTAGTTCCTCCGGCGAATCCTTCGTATTCATTAAGAAACCATTCGGCTGATTTGTGCATTGACACACCAAGCTCTTCGCCTTTAAACCCGAAGCTAATTGTCAAGTTTCCAAGACAGTGATCAATGACATGTAGCCTGATAACAAGTTTATGTGTCTCCGTCCAAACTCCAGATGCCACGCAGCGCAGTGGCCTGTTTGCTGGGATACCTACTGTATCACCAAAGTAGTGGGTTTCGGGAAAAAGTCCTTCCTTATATTCGCCATAACCAAAAATGATTTCCTTTTTACCTCTTATTGTTTGATATGTGAACTTACCATGCTCCTTGAGGAAATCTAGTTTTATTTCAGAGATGCCCATATTATTTTCATTCATTTCATATGTTGTGCTATTAATCTCTTTCTCGGTTTTAGAGTGCTTGTCCCCTGATGGAGCATAAAGTTCAAGCTTTGAAAGCCTGCTATTTAGCGAAGTATATGCATTTGTATTTTCTGGTAGTGGGCTATCCTCTGCTTTACTTACAATATTACTCCATAGGCTTTCATATATAAGTTCTCGTGATCCGGGATTTCCTTGGTTATCTGCTGTACATACAAAAACCATATTCTTATCAGGAATGCAAATTGCAAATTGATCTCCCATTCCCCAGAATGTAAAGCTATTATCCCGGGTTATCCAGATCTGATAGCCATAACCGTACATAAACCGTCTTAAATGCCCAGTGGAAGAATTGTCAATTTGCATTGAAGTGGCTGCTGTTACAAAATCCTTAGAAATTAATTGTCTTCCGGCCAAGTTGCCCCTATTTAAAAACACAAGCGCAAACTTCGCCAAATCTCTTGTTGTACAAAGAACGCCAGACCCTCCCCAGGAATTGCCTTCCGGGGCTTTAACACACCAGGCATCTTTTGAGAAATCAATATATTTAAGCATCCTCTCTTGCAAATATTCCATGAGTGACATCCCAGAAACCCGCTCTACGATTACATCCAAAATATATGTACCAGAAGTATCATAATTAAAAATAGTTCCCGGTGGGCGGATAGGCTTTGTATTGAAAAAAGTCCATGCCCAATCCTTATCTTCAAGTGAATACGTAGTCTGAGCGAAGGGGGTTGCCATCATTAATAAATCTCGGATCTGAGCATCGGCAATATATGGATGAAGAGATGGCGGGCATTTATCTGGAAAGAATTTATAAACCTTATCAGTTAGCGTAATTTTACCTTCATCCATCAAAAGTCCTACAGCCGCAGCGGTAAATGTTTTACTGATAGAGTACATCCTCTGAAGCGTATCCGGCCGAAGAGGCTTGTTATAACCCTCAGCCGCAATTTTTCCGTTCCTAAGCAACATAAAACTATGCATGTAAAAGCCGTTTTTTTCGAAATCATCCAGCATACATTCAATATCCTTAGATGAAATTCCCATGCTTTCAGGCGTTGCACTGATAAGATTAAACGGTTCAGACATTTTGGCCTCCGATAGCGTGGGTTATCCCGCTTAGTACGCTACATATTAAATCGCTCAAGTATTTTACAAAATACCACAGCTACAATGGTCGTTGCAATAGTTATTAAAAGCCCGGGCCCAATAATTTCTGATGGGTTGACAGACCCATATTGCGCTCGGTATGCAACGACACTAATAGTCACTAGCTGTAAACTAGACATATTGATTACCATAAACATTCGCATAGACCGGGAGGCGGTGTCTTTTTCCCGGTTATATTTTTGCATTACTTTCATGGCTTGCAACCCACTGGGGGTGGCTGCCCAGCCAAGGCCTAGGATATTGGCTATGAAATTGGTAGCGATAGGCTCATGAGCCGGGTGGTCTTGCCCAAGGTCAGGGAAGAGATATCTAAGTATAGGTTTGGATTTTCGACTAAGGGATTGCACTAAACCAGCCTTGTCTGCTACTGTCAGTAGCCCGGTCCACATACTTAAAACACCCAATATGGTGATGCACAACATAACGGCCTCACGAGCAGATTCTATGGCTGCACTGGTAAGTGCTGGGATATTTCCTGTAAAAGCAGCTACAATTATTGCTAGTAAAATCATCCCGCCCCATATGTAATTAAGCATAATCTCACCTCGATAAAATCTATGCAAAATAGAATATCTACATACCTTAATGTCAGATTTAGACAGTATAAAAAAAGTATTTACCATAACTTGCAATATTTGACAAACATGGTATACTAAGGCTCATTATATATGGAGGTTTCCAAAAACTAATCTGCGTACCGCTGGTGCATAGCGAAGTAAACGCAAAAGGAGAACATATGAAAGCAACAGGTATTGTAAGACGGGTAGATGAACTAGGACGTGTAGTACTGCCAATAGAACTTCGAAAGGTAATGCACATAAAAGAAAGAGATGCTTTGGAAGTATTTGTAGACAGAGGAAATATTATTCTAAAGAAATACGAACCCGCCTGTGTATTCACCGACGACTTAGATGACTTAATTGAATACAAAGGCCGAAAGGTGTCTGTAAAGGCCATTATAGAGATGGCTTCCTTAGCCGGACTTGTACAATAATTGTAAAGGGGTCGCCATTAGGCGGCCCCTTATTATCCCCAGAAAAAGCCTCTTTACATTACCAACAGCTTTGCTTATACTAAGTAGAACAGATAGTTGTACATATATGACGGGGGTTATTATGAAGATAGAAAAAATAAGTGATACAAAAATGAAGTTTGTATTGCGGCAACCTGACCTTGAAGAGAGGGATATAAAAATAAGTGAGCTATCTCACTCATCAGACAAAACACAAGCTCTTTTTAGAGAGATTATTCAGATGGCTCAAGATGAAGGGGCTTTTCCGTCCGATAGCACAACATATTTAATTGAGGCTATGCGGGTAGGGGTAGATAGTCTGGCGGTGATAGTTACAACAATGGAAGCCGATGATATAAATAAAAACTTTAGTTTAGTACCGGCTGCAAAAGGCCATTGCCGCTATAAGCGTAACGAGTATATAGATAAAGGTGAATATCCAGGAGAGGATAGTCATTCGATATTTTCTTTTAGAAATTTGGATATTGCTGCCTCTGCCTGTATGGCGATCTTTCCTATTTTCGAAGGAGATAGCCAGCTTTATAAGCTGGAAGGTCGATTCTGTCTCTGGCTTGTTAATGAAACCCAAGATAACCGTTCAACAGCTGATTTGGAAGCAATTTTATCAGAGTTTGGTGTGAAACATATCTCAAATGAGCTAAGCAAACAATACCTGTTGGAGCATGGCAAGATAATAATAAAAGACGATGCAGTAGAAAAGCTAGGCCAATATATGGCCAATACTTAATACTAGAGGGGTGCGTTATGTATACTCAAGATACCTACCGTCAGGCTGTGGATTATATAAAATCTAAACTAAGCTTTACCCCAGAAGCCTTAATAATATTGGGTTCAGGCCTAGGTAATATTGCTGATGAGTTAGAAGACACCGTCTATATTACGTATAAAGAAATTCCCCATTTTAAGATATCTACAGCGCCAGGCCATACGGGGCAACTTATTGCAGGGCGCCTTGCTGGAAGGAATGTGCTATGCATGCAAGGCCGCCTTCATATTTATGAAGGATATAAACCCATTGATGTAGCCTTCCCTGTACGAGTTGCAAGTGAGCTTGGGGCAACCAGGCTGGTGCTGACTTGCGCCTGCGGCGGGGTTAACACAGACTACTCAGTAGGCGATTTGGTAATGCTAAAGGATTATATTAATATGACCCATCCAGGCCCTCTGGTGGGGATGGATGTAAGTGATTTTGATACTAGGTTTATAGATATGTCCTACGCATTTGATCGGGATTATTTTTCTCTGGCCAAAGCAAAGGCTCGTAAGCTGAATATATCACTAGGCACTGGAGTTTACTACTACATGCCAGGTCCACAGTTGGAAACCCCTGCAGAAATCAGAGCTATTCGCACTTTAGGGGGAGATTTAGTAGGGATGAGTGTAGTCCATGAAGTGATCATGGCAAGACGTTTGGGTATGCGGGTTGCGGGCTTTGCATTAGTAACTAACATGGCAGCAGGGATACTAGATGCCCCATTAACCGAGGAAGAAATCTTTGTAGAAGGACATAAGGCAAGAGAACGCTTTGGCGGATTATTAAAAGCATTTATTGGAGATATGAGCTAAGCATGTATGATTGCATAATAATCGGTGGTGGAATAATTGGCTCAGCAACAGCTAGAGCGTTAAGCCGCTACGACTTGAAAATTCTGTTAATTGAAAAAGGTGCGGATGTTGCTATTGGGGCAACCAAGGCCAACAGTGGTATACTTCACGCAGGATATGACTGCCATCCTGGTACACTAAAGGCTACTTTAAACGTGCAAGGTGTTGCCATGTATCCCAAGCTGGTAGAAGAATTAGATATTCCCTGTAGAGTCAATGGCTCTATGGTGATTAGTTTAGATGATGATGGCCCTGTTAAGCTTCAAGCCCTATACGAAAAAGGGATACTAAACGGTGTAAAGGAAATGGAACTGCTTTCCCCAGATGAAGCCCTGACCATAGAGCCAAACCTTACAGACCAGGTGGCAGGTGCACTTAGAGCAAAAACCGCCGGAGTAATTTCTCCTTACGAAGCAGGAATTGCTTTTGGTGAAAGTGCAGCAATAAATGGAGTAGGTTTTCTATTGGAAACAACAGTAACGGGTATCGAGGTAGGGGTGGATGGATTCACCGTATTAACATCTCGTAAACCCATAAAAACCAAAACTATTGTAAATGCCGCCGGAGTAGAAAGCGCCAATATCCACAACTATATAAGTCCCCGAAAAGAAACGATAATCCCTCAGCGCGGACAATATTACATTTTGGACAATACTCAAAGAAACTTGATAAAGCATACGGTCTTCCAACTTCCAACCCATCTTGGCAAGGGCGTGTTGGTTGTTCCAACAGTGGACTATAATATCCTGCTAGGCCCAACGGCAGAGCTGCCGGAAAACCCCGCCGCCACGGATACAACAGTAGAAGGTTTGAAAGAAGCCTTGGAAAAAGTCAGCCTAAGCCTGAAAAATATTCCTATAGCTGATAGGATAACCGCATATGCGGGCATCAGGGCAAAGCATGAGAGTAAGGATTTTGTAATTGAAGAATCTATCCCAGGTTTTGTTGATGCCATAGGTATAGACTCCCCTGGCCTTTCAGCGGCACCAGCTATAGCAGAGCGCATAGCAGGCTTTGTAAGTGGTCGTCTTCAGCCAAAATTAAACTTAAATTTCCAGCCAATACGCGTTGGGATAAAAAAATTCCGAGAGCTATCTAAAAACGAACAAGCAAATCTAATAAAAGAAAACCCAGCCTATGGCCGGATAATATGTCGCTGTGAAACCATCACCGAAGGTGAAATTCTTGATGCGATTCATAAACCCATAGGCGCAAGAAATCTTGACGCTATTAAACGCCGCACCCGAGCCCAAATGGGACGATGCCAAGGTGGGTTTTGTAAAATCAGGCTGGTAGAACTATTGGCACGGGAACTTGGTATACCAGAGACTGCTGTAACTATGGATGGCGCTGGCTCTGAAGTCTGCCTTTCACGAGTTTAAGCCGAGCTAGTTCGTCCCGTTCTCGTTCTTCCAGTTGTTCTTCTATGTATTTTATCCGAGCCATATATTTGGGGATAGCAATATTTCCCAGTGCATTGGCTCTTTTTTGTGTCTTTTTTATGCTGGATTTAAGTGAGTGGATGGTATTTTCTATGGCTGCCCAGGAAATAATATACTTTAAGGCCTCTTCCCAAGCCAGTGCTGCATTATCAAAGGATGCGGTGGTATCGTGTAACGAATATTTAATCCCAGTATAATCATTTTCGCTATTGACCAATGGCAAATCCACCCCCATAATACTGCGAAAAAGGACTTTTATTGAGTTAGTTTTAGGGATGTTGTTGCTCACTTCATGTACCTTTTTAAGCCCCATTTCCATATTTGCAATATTGAGGGCAATGTGACCATTTTTTAGCGCAATATGTAAATCTGCTTTTACTTGATTGGCCTGGCTTTGAACCTTAGAAAGCTCTGCCCCCAATATAAGTATCTTCTTGTCCAATAAATCGTATCCCTTGCGAGCCAATGCCAGATGTTGGCGTGCTAGAAGTAAATTTTTCTTGGTTGGTAAATTGTGGGTATCCATGATTATAGTATACCAATAATTTATATGAATAATCTAGGCTGTAAAGCAAAGATTATGAATATAACTATAGGGAGGGATGTATATGCCGCTTGTAGGCATGATAGGACAAAACGGTGGCGAGATGACCCACGAGTTTTTGCGCATCAGTGGCGGGCAGGCCAACTGTTACCACATAACCGAAAACCAACGACAAAGCCAAACTCCAGATGTACTGGTAGTGTCAGAAGCGTCACCCGTATTAAAAGAGGTAATCCCAAAACTACCCGCGGAAGGATATCTAGTAGTAAATGCTGATGATAAATCGATATTCCCTTATTTACAGCCAACTAACGCAAAGTTAATAACCTACGGCTTTAACAATAAAGCTTGCATAACAGCCTCCAGCATAACAGATGAAAGCTTACACATATGCATACAACGCTCTTTTCAAACCCTAAATGGCACCCAAAAAGACCCACAAGAGTACCAAACACAAAAAAACGATGTGGTTACACCAGAATCAACTCTAGCGGCAGCCTCAGCATGGGCGATATGCGGAAGCTGATAAAACCCAAAATCGTGCGAAAGCGCGATTTTAAATTAAAGTCACGATTTTAAATTAAAGTTTTGATCAAACTTTTTCAAAAGTTTGCGGGGTTTGGGGCAGAGCCCCATTGTTCAAGCTTTTACAAGCTTTTAATCTGTGTTAAAATATATTCATTATTCCAAGGGCGGTTCTAAACCAATCCAAGCTGGAATATCTTACAAAAGAAGAAACTGAAGAGGCGGGAATCAAATGGAAAATGGCACTAACTTTATCGAGGTTGGAGGGCGCGTCCTTACCGACCTAGTATTTAGTCACGAAATCTATGGCGAAGGTTTTTATCGCTTTGACGTAGAAGTAGATCGACTAAGCGGCACAGCAGATGCACTGCCTGTGACAGTATCCGAACGGATTATAGACAAAGAAGCAATGAAGCCTGGCCAACTGGTACTAGTACGTGGCCAAATCCGTTCCTACAACAATTATGTGGAAGCAGATCGCAAGAACAAGCTGGTACTCACAGTATTTGCCCGCGACATTGAAATGATGCAGGAGCCTTTAGATCCAAGCCCTAATGATGTATTCTTAAATGGGTACCTGTGTAAACCTCCTATTTACCGCACTACCCCCTTTGGTAGGGAAATCGCCGATTTACTTGTGGCCGTAAACCGCTCATACAATAAATCTGATTACATACCCTGTATATCCTGGGGTCGTAACGCTAGATATGCTGGGCGGCTAACAGTAGGGGATAATGTCCGTATCTGGGGTCGTATGCAAAGCCGTCAGTACCAAAAGAAGAAAGATGACGGGGAAGTGCAAGAAAAAACCGCATATGAAGTTAGTACCGCAAAAATTGAAGTAATTATGCCGGATGAAGAGCCAACAGGCATAGAAGAATAAAAATATGTATATGATAAGAGCCCTCGAGCCGTGTGAATGGCAAGAGGGTTCTTTTTTATTTTTAAACTTGACAGTGTAAAGATATTGCCTTACTATCTTTACACTGTCAAGTTTGGAGGGACTGCATGGACGATAAAACATATCATCATGGCGACCTACGCGCAGCTATGATTGAAAAAGGAATTGAACTGATTAACGAAAATGGCGCAAAAGCTCTTTCACTACGGAAGGTAGCTGCAGCTTGTGGGGTAAGTCACGCAGCACCTTATAGTCACTTTGCAGGAAAGGAGGAGTTATTTACTGCAATTGAGAACTACATTACGAATAAATTTGCTTCTGTTCTTAAAGAGTCCGTGACGGGAAAGGATGCGTCTCCAGAAGGGCTTGTAAGCTTAGGATGCGCGTATGTACTGTTTTTTCTACGAAACCCACAGTACTTTCATTTTATTTTTATTCATTCGAATATAGTGTTTGGTGATGGTGCTGAGTATGAGCCGTTTGATTTTTATGTAGATTATATGAAGCAGATGCTAGGTAAAATGGATTATCCGAAAGAATTGTGGCTAAAAACTGCCATCGCTCATTGGGCTATGATTCATGGGCTGACTTCCATTGCAGCTATGGATGATGACCCTAAAGAAATCCTGCTATGGGAAGAAAGGGTGCCAGATATATTATCAAATAATTATTTGCTTCTTCCAATGAATAATGCTGATTCCAAATAAATTGATATGCTTTTTAATTGAAATCAATAAAAATAGGAGTTGTTGCCATATGATAAAACTATTTAAAAATAATAAGGCTTTTCGTGTGAAATTGATGTATGAGATTTTTTCATCCCTTGGAGGGGGGATATTCTCAATGTTTATGCTGCTTTCTGTGCATCTTATCTACCGAAATCCCATATATACAGGTATTGCTGGTTTTTTGATGTCGGCACCGCACATATTCTCATTTGCTGTTGGCCCAATTGTAGATAGGCGTAATAAAGCAACTATTATGCGATTAACTACATTCTTAGAATTTTCTGTGCTGGCTTTGTTGTTTTTAACTCCTTTGCAAGAGTATTTTGGTGTTTTGTTTATGTTTGTTGTTATATTTGCTTATTCTATTGCAAATCTTTTTGAAGCTCCTGCTGGCACAGCATTGTTGCCGCAAATTGTCCAAAGTGAAGAGATAATGGAAGCCAATTCCCTTATAGAAATAACAACTATGATAGGCGGAGTTGCTATTGCTGCGGTGGTGTTTGTAATCTTGAGAAGTGAAACCGACTTTAGATTAATATACGGTATTTCAGCAGGATTTTTGGCTCTGGCATTTGTGTCCTCTTTGTTTTTGAAGGATCCTATCGAAAAAGCAAAAGATGATGCTCACCCACAAAAATATGTACAAGACATAAAAGAAGGTGTTAGGTTCATCAGACGCAGCATTTTGTTATACACAACTGTAGCCGGCGTTGTTATGGCGCTGGCCGTAGAAATTGCGGCTGTTAATAGGCCTATGTTTCTTGAGTATCACGTTGGTGCACAAGGTTATGTTGTTTTTGCTGTTATGGCCTTATTAGGCGGGATTATAGCGTCTTTATTCATTGGTGTGCTGGGGAAAAAATTTAAGATTGGACAATTGTTATTTGCGTTATTCTTGCTTGCTGGCGCATCGCGTATTATTTTTGCATATATTTTGCCGATGCATTATATAGGCGGACTTATTATGATGGTTATATATTCTGCGCTTGTAAGCGCATTAGGTATTGTATTTACATCATTGGAGCAAAAAATCCCTCCAAAAGATATGGTGGGTCGTATAGATACAATTTCATCAACATTTTCATCTATATTTTTTACGATTGGGGCCTTGGTTGGAGGGTTTTTGGGAAGCATTGTGCCTGTTGTAGACCATATTTTCATCTATCATGGCGTTAATTATATAGTTATTGGCATTTTGATAATTCTTGTTTCGAGTATTAGAAAGTTGCCTAAAATGAGTGATACCGATTCCAATTAAAATCCTATCTGCCCATCGCGGCAAAACCACTTGAAACGCTTGTTTCGCGTTTCAAGCCGCCGCTCCGTCAGACAGGTTTTAATTTGGAATCGGTATGAGATGAAGTAATATCTACTCTTCCATGCCGTACTCAATAGCTTTTATATTAAGTGGTATCAAGTCTTGGCTCCTTGCGCCTTTGAATCGCTGTTTTAATACATCTGTTATATCGTCTAGCGTAAAGAGGTCGGTTTTTTTTAGGAATCCAGCCAGCATTACCATATTGGCTACCCTTAGGCTGCCTACTTTTCCAGCTATATTGGTTGCGTCTATCTCTACTACATCTACGTCGTTACGCTGGATTTTTTTGGTGGCTATTGAGGAGTTGACCAGTACCAGGCCGCCAGGTTTGACTTTGGGTAGGAATTTGTCTACCGATGCGCCGTTCATCGCACAGAGGATATCAATGTCCGCTTGGACTATGGGGCTGCCTATTACTTTGTCGGATACGATTACAGAGCAGTTGGCGGTGCCACCGCGCATTTCTGGGCCGTAGGATGGCATCCATGTTACTTTTTTGCCTTTGTTCATGGCAATGGTGGCTACTATTTCACCCAGTACCAGTACGCCTTGGCCTCCGAATCCGGAAAATATCATCCTGCTAGTCATTACGCCTCACCCCCTGCATCTTTGTATACACCTAGCGGGTAGTATGGAATCATTGCATCGGCGATGGTTTTCCTTGCGTCGACTGGGGTCATGTTCCAACCTACGGGGCAGTCGGCAATTACTTCAACCATAGAAAAGCCTTTGTTTGCGATTTGGTATTCAAAGGCTTTTTTTATTGCCTTTTTTGCCTGGGTTATATGGCGGATGTCGTGGACGCTTACACGCTCAATATATGTGGCGCTGGGGATTTGGGCCATCATTTCACTTACCAGTAGGGGCTTTCCGGTGGTGGATTCCTGTCTGCCGTAGGGGCTGGTGCTGGTTTTTTGGTTTATTAGGGTTGTAGGAGCCATTTGACCGCCGGTCATACCGTAGATTCCGTTGTTTACGAAGATAACAGTAAAGTTTTCGCCTCTGTGGGCGGCGTGGATTATTTCCGCGGTGCCTATGGAGGCCAGGTCGCCGTCTCCTTGATATGTGAAGACGATTTTATCCGGCTCTACCCGCTTAATCCCTGTGGCCACAGCAGGTGCGCGGCCATGGGCGGCTTGGATTGCGTCGCAGTTAAAAAATTCGTATGCCAGTACAGAGCATCCTACCGGGGCAATGGCTATTGATTTATCTAAGACGTCAAGCTCCACTAATGATTCCGCAATCAGCTTATGAATGGTGCCATGGGAACAGCCTGGGCAGTAGGTGAAGGGGGTATCGGTTAGTCCGCGGCTTTTTTCATATACGATGTTTGCCATTTAGATTCCCCCTCTCAGATTTTCGTCTTGGGTTGCGGTTTTTGATTCGATTTTTGATTCGATTTCTTTAGTGGGTTTTCCTAGGATTTCCCGTACTTTGTTGGCAATCTCTATCGGTTCGAAGACTACGCCCCCGGTGCGACCATAGAAATGTACCGGGTATTTGCCGTTTACGGCTAGGCGTACATCTTCTACCATTTGCCCCATGGAAAGCTCCGCCACTAGAATATGATTTACGGAGGAGGGGAGGTTTAGGAAAATATCACCGGGATAGGGCCATAGGGTTATAGGACGGATTAGCCCGGCATTTATGCCTTCTTCTTTTAGTTCGTCTATAGCGTTTACAACTATCCGCGAAGGTGCGCCGTAGGCTACTATGGCTACGGTGTCGCCGTCTTTTACGGTGTTTTCTACCATTACTTCTTTTTTTGCGATTTCTTCGTATACCTTGAAGCGTTCTAGGTTCATGGCTTCCAGTACTTCACCGAATAGGCTTAGGGAGGTTATCGCGTTTCTTGGGCGGCTGGCGGCGTTGCCGTTTGTTGCCCATGGTTTATCAACGTTTAGACGGGGGTGGACTTTTGTTTCTACTGGTTCCATCATTTGGCCTAGCATCCCGTCTAGTAGAATCATTACCGGGGTACGGTATTTATCCGCTATATCAAAGGAATGGAATACCAGGTCCCAACATTCTTGCACGGTGCTTGGGGCGTATACCGGGGTGTAGTAGTCCCCATTTCCGCCGCCGCGTGTGGCTTGGAAGTAGTCACTTTGGCCAGGGAGTATGCCTCCAAGGCCTGGGCCACAGCGGGCTACATTGACTATTACGCATGGAAGATTTGCTCCGCATAGATAGGAAATTCCTTCTTGTTTTAGAGCCATCCCCGGTGAGGATGAGGTGGTCATGGTGCGGGCTCCGGCTGCTGCCGCGCCGTAGACCATATTAATTGCCCCAACTTCCGATTCGGCCTGTATAAAAACGCCTCCGGCGGGTTCCATCTTTGCCGACATATATTCTGGGATTTCGTTTTGCGGCGTGATGGGGTAGCCAAAAAATGCGGTACATCCTGCTTGGATAGCGGCTTCTGACAGTGCTATATTGCCTTTCATTAATACCTTCATTGACTCACCCTCTCTCTACTGAAATCACAGAATCCGGACATACCCTGGCGCAGATGGAGCAGGCTGTACAAGCAGACATATCTGTGCAGGATATTGGGTTATAGCCTTTGGCGTTTACTTTTTCGGTGTCTAGGGCTAAGATTTTTTTCGGGCAAACATCTATACATAGCTGGCAGCCTTTGCAAAAGGCTTCGTTGAAAATTACCTTGTTCACGGCTACCTCCTTGTAAGGATACTTTTAATGTTGCGAACAGCTTCGATGCGCTCTTCTGCCATTTTGTCCGCGGTTTGGAAGGTTAACTCTCCTGTTTCTTCAGAAATGCGCAAGATATCGCGCATACGGCGGTAAATCCTGTCTATGTCGCGAAGAGAAGCTTCCTTGTTATAACCGCCTTCAGCCAACTCGTAGGAGACGTTGATTACTCCGCCTGCGTTGGTTAGGAAGTCTGGGGCGTATACTATGCCACGATTTTTTAACGCATTGCCATGAACATGAGCATCGCGAAGCTGGTTATTGGCTCCACCGCATACGATTTTGCATTTTAATACAGGAATGGTGTCGTCGTTTATCGTTGCACCTAGGGCGCAAGGGGCGTAAATATCGCAATCTACAGAGTATATATCGTTTACGCCTACCACTTTTACTCCAAATTCTTTTACGCATTTTTGTATACGTTCTTCGCTTACATCGGAGATTATAATATTTGCGCCGTCTTTGTGGAGTAATTCGCAAAGATAGTAGCCTACATTGCCTACGCCTTGAACGGCTACGGTTTTTCCTTTTAGGTCGGCTTCTCCAAATACATGCTTTGCGCAGGCCAACATGGATTTATAGGTGCCCAATGCGGTGAAAGGGGATGGGTCACCACTGCGCCCTGGGAGGCCCACTACATGGTTAGTTTCCATGTTTACATATACCATATCCTGAGTGGATGTGCCTACATCTTCAGCGGTGATATATCTGCCGCTCAATCCTTCAATATAGCGGCCAAAGGCACGCCAAAAGGCTTCACGGCGAATGGGATCTTTTTTGAGAACACTGGCATCGCCTATGATTACGCTTTTGCCGCCGCCAAGGGGCAGACCAGCCAGTGCGCTTTTATAGGTCATGCCGCGGGCCAGCCTGAGAACATCTTCTACTGCCTCGTCTTCGGTTTTGTAATTCCAGAAGCGGGTGCCTCCTAGGGATGGGCCCAAAACTGTGTTATGGATACAAGTGATGGCCTTGAGGCCTGTGCCCTTGTCTTGGAAGAAACATAGCTGCTCGAAGCCATACTCCTCCATGTACTTGAATTTCTCCATTGCAATACCTCCTATTTATTTATATATTTTTGCTTCTTCTTCCCCTTTTAGAACGCGAAGCGCACCCAGTGCCAGAGCCATTAGCTCGTTTTCACCAGGATATGCTCGTACCTCTGTTATAAAACCTACTCTCCTTGTGATTTCCTTAACCAGATAATCCCAATATGCTAGTCCGCCGGTAAGCAAAATGGCATCAACTTTGCCACATAACGCTGTTGACATTGCGGCTATTTCCTTAGAAATCTGATAGATCATTGCGTCTATTATAAGCTGAACTTCTGGGTCGGTTTTGGCACGCTCTTCGATTTCCATCATATTATTGCTACCGAAGTAGGCCACCATGCCGCCTTTGCCGGTAATACCTTGTCGGATTTCTTTTTGGGTATATTTGCCGCTAAAGCACAGGTCTACTAAGTCTCCAACGGGGAGTTGACCGCTACGCTCTGGGCTAAAGGGGCCGTCGCCGTCTAGTGCATTGTTGGCGTCGATTACGCGGCCGCAGGCGTGGGCACCGATAGAGATGCCACCGCCCATATGCGCCACAATCAAATTGACATTAAAATAGCCCTTGCCCACATCTTGGCAGTATTGCCGGGCAATGGCTTTCTGGTTTAATGCGTGGAATATGGAACGGCGCTTTACTAGCGGGTTTCCGCTTATACGGGAAATGTCTTCAAACTCGTCTACTACAACAGGGTCTACGATAAATGCAGGTATATCAAGAGGCTTTGCGATTTCGTATGCAATTAGACCGCCTAGATTGGAGGCGTGTAATCCTTGTACACCTGCACGCAGGTCGCGAGCCATGGCTTCATTGACGGTGTAGGTGCCGCCGGATATGGGCTTTAATAGCCCCCCCATGCCAACTACGGCATCTAAGTCTTCAAAGGGGATGCCGCTCTCTTTTACGTGGTCCATGATAATCTGTTTGCGGAAGTCATATTGGTCTGTAATGATGTCGAATGGGGATAGGTCTTCTAGGCTGTGACGGATGGTTTTGTCGAGAATCGTTGTAGTGTCTTCGAAGATTGCAACCTTTGTGGAGGTTGAACCTGGATTAATAATTAGTAGTTTCAATACAAATCAGTCCTTCTTGTTAGAAGATAGGTGTTAATGGTTTGTCGGTATCATCAAAACCGCAAAACCGGGTTTGTTCCAATCATCAAAACAGGAAATTATGACAATATGCCTAAGGCTATGGATATCATCTTGCTTTCTGCAGAGTCTGCCCGAGATGTAAGGATGATAGGGCGTTTTGCGCCTAGCACTACGCCGCCTACTTTGGCTTTGGCTAGGAAAGCTAGAGATTTATAAAGGATGTTTCCTGCTTCAATGGCGGGGCATATGAGGATATCCGCATCCCCTCCCACTGGAGATTCTATGCCTTTTATTTTACAAGATTCTGGGTCGATTGCGTTGTCTAGAGCTAGTGGGCCGGCAAGCATGAATTTTTCGTCCAGAGGGGTTTTACTGGCTTTGTGATTAGCTACAAGCGCCACCGCATCTGTAGTTACAGGCATTTTGGGGTCTGCCTTTTCTTTTGCAGCCAAAAGTGCTACTTTTGGCATTTTCACTCCAAGAGCCAAAACTGCCTCAACTGCGTTGTGGATTATTTCCTCTTTGGTAGATACATCTGGGGCGATATTTATTGCCGCGTCTGTTATAAAAAGCAGCTTGTGGTAGGTTGGCAACTCGAATATGGCTAGATGGCTTAACTTGCGGCCTGTGCGCATCCCGGCTTCCTTATCCAGTACTGCTTTCATTATAACGGATGTATCCACATGACCCTTCATTAACGCCTGGGCTTTGCCTGTTGCCACAAACTGAACTGCAAGTTTGCAAGCGGTTTCAGGGTCGGCTTCATCTACTATAATGCAGGACGATATATCAACATTTGCCAAATCGGCTACTTTGCGGATTTTTTGCATATCTCCAACCAGAATAAACTTGGCTATATCCTTAGCCAAAGCAACCGCCGTAAGTACATTATCGTCATCGGCACATGCGATGCAAACCGTGGCCGAGGCGGATTGTGATGCTTTTTCGTATAAATCTGCTAAATGTGTTATGTGATCACCTCCTTTATTGTGGGATTTTAACATGGAATTAAGAAAATGCCAATAATATTTGGGTGAATTAAGCAGAAAAATAGCCCCTAAGGGGCGTTATACTTCATCTCTTGCCAGATATTCTTGTAATCGCTTAAATTTTAGCTCAATGCGGTTACGGAGGGCTTTATCGTCTAGGCCTAGCGCTAGACGTATCTGTGCTAGCATCATTTCTACGTCAGCTATTTCGTCTAAGATATTATCAATCATTTCTGCTTTTGGGGTGCGGTTTATGTGCTTTTGCAGGGCTACTATTAGCTCGGCACATTCTTCTACTGCCTGGCCTACTTGGGCGGCTAGGCCCCACTTTGATAGGGCTAACTCCATGGTCTTTATTTCGGGTTTTGTGAACTCTACTTTCATGCGTTCCTCCAGTAGTACACTGCTAGTTGTGTCCTGTCTCTAAGCTCTAGCTTTACCAGCAACTGAGATACAATATTGCGCACCGTGCCTTGTGAAAGGAATAGTTTTGCCGCGATTTCATTATTCGAAAGACCAGACGCTACAAGTGATAGCACTTCATTTTCCCGCTGGGTTAGACGGACAGAATTTTCAGGTTGCCCGCTACCCCTTTCGAAGCGACCTGAAAATTCAGTTTTATCAAAGCTTAGAGTTTCGGCTTTTTTCGCGGATATATTTACACCTTTATCGAAGACGTATGCACCTTTTTCTACGGCGCGAATTCTTTCTACAATGCCGTCGGCAGGGGTGCTTTTTAATAGATAGCCTTCGGCTCCTGCTTCTATTGCGGCTTGGATATAAGCGTCTTCTGTGAAGGTGGTTAGCATCACTATTTTTATCTGTGGGAAGGCGGTTTTTATTTTCTTAGTTGCGGCTACTCCGTCGCAGTTTGGCATGCGGATATCCATAAGGATTACGTCCGGCGGGTCTGCGATGCATATATCATAGGCGGCGTTGCCGTCTGGGGCTGTTTTGGCGCTCCAGCCTTCTTCTAGTTCCAGCATGATTTTAAGGCTGTCGCGAATCAGACCGTCGTCATCTGTTATTAATAGCTTCATATTAAAATAGCTCAGCACTTATATATTTTAGTCCACAATCATTGATTACAATGGCTATTTTTTTGCCTTTTTCTGGGCCTTGTAGTAAGCGCACTGCGGCGGCGGCGTTGGCACCTGAGGAGAAGCCCGCAAAGATGCCTTCGTATTTTGCCAGGTCGCGAGTCATTGTTACTACTGTGTCATCACAGACCGTTATGCAGCCATCTATTAGGGATTTATCTACGTTAAGCTGATGGCGGCCGTAGCCCCCGCCTTGTATGCGGTGGCCTGGACGGATTATATCTTCCCCAGCGTAATAGGCGCAGCCTTCCGGCTCAACGGCGTAGCATTTTATTTGAGGATTATGGAACTTTAGGCGTTTGGACACCCCAGTAAATGTGCCTCCGGTGCCAATAAAATCTGCAAAAGCGCCGATTTCTCCATGGGTCTGTTGCCATATTTCTTCTCCCATTAATTCTTGGGCTTTAGCATTGTCGCGGTTGTTAAATTGGTCTAGGTAAAAGCCTCCGGTTTCCTTTACTATGCGCTTTGTTGCGTCTAGAACCATGCATAGGTCTTCTCCGCTTACCAGGCCTTTTGTGCTGTTGGGCGATTGGTCTACCAGCACTACCTCTCCCCCGAAGGATTCTATCATTTTTACACGTTCCGGGGAGTTGCCTCGTGACATTACGCAGATGAAGCGGTAGCCTTTGGCAGCGCAAACCATGGCTACACCTATACCTGTGTTGCCGCTGGTGGTTTCTATTACGGGCATACCTGGTTTAAGCTCGCCACGAAGTTCGGCTTCTTCTATCATGGAGAGAGCGATACGGTCTTTTTTGCTAAAGCCTGGACTCATATGTTCTAGTTTTGCAAAGATATCTCCTTCATATCCATATGCTCGTTTCAACCGGTGCATTTGTAATAGAAAAGTCCCGCCTACAGCTTGAGTGATACTTGATATTGGTTTCATAATGCAACCTCCATTTAAATGGGGCTCTGCCCCAAGCCATGCTTTGCACGGTGCGATGTTTGTCCCATTATACATCAAATCTTGGGAAGCACACATACAACTTGGAAACCCGCATTTTCGCTAATGGTTAAGCTGCCTCCTGCCATGCGAACTCTGTCTTTCATGCCGGATAGACCTAGGCCTTGGGAGACTTTCTTATTTGTGGTTCCGTTGTCTTTTACGGTTAGACGTACATATTTTTCATTTCCGCTAAGTCCTATGGTTATGGCTGTGGCGTTGGAGTGCTTTGCTGTGTTGGTTAGTAGCTCTTTTAGGTTGGCGGCTAATAGTTCCCAATGGGCTAGATTTTTTAAATCACCGGCTTTTGTAAATTGGATTGGGCAAAATTGGAAGCCCTTGCAAATTTCCGCCAGGGTGTCAGGGCCGACCGTGTAGGCGGGACGTAGATTGTGTACGGTTTCGCGCAAGGTTGCAGAGGCGGATTCCAGGCGATTTAGGCTTTGAGAAAGAAGCTCAGCTGTGCGGGGGTCTTCTTTTTCATATAACTTCTTTGCGGTTTGAAGGGCTATTAGAGCACCGTGCATCTCGTGGCCTACGTGGTCGTGGATGTTTTGGGCTATACGGGCTCGTTCTGTCATTTCTGCAAGACGCGCGGCATTGATGTTGTCTTTGGTGGATTTATCTATTTGGGTTTCCAGCTTTAGGCGGTGGGAGCGCTCTTTGTGGCCTTTGCGTGTATATTCCTTTTCCAATTGATTCCATTTGTTTTCCATGATGCTAAAAAAAGGCAGCCACATCGCCAAGATTGCCGGAAGCCACCAAAAGGCGTAGATAAGGGCTGCGGCTACCTCCAATGCGAGTAATGACTTGGATGGGCGATATTTATACCGTATAGCGGAAAGGCCGACTAGCAGCAACATAAAATGAACGCCAAAAAGGGGGCTGTCTACCAGCCCCCAGAAAATCATTAACATTACACCAACGCCCAATCGGGCTAGTATCGAGTAAAACTTCATAACTCACACCCAAAAATCGTGCCACGATTTTATATTTATCCACTACTCATCCACTGCCTGTATCCTTTTCCATCCGCCCAGCAGCATAGCAACTAAGGTGAAGCCAAGCATAAAGAGCACAGGCATAATAAATCCTTCAAAGCTAATTTCATGAATATTTCTTAACCCCTGGGCAAACCAGTACGTTGGGGTAAACCAGGCTATCCGCTGCATAAACTGCGGTACCATTTCCAGTGGCCAGAAAAGCCCGCCCAGCATGGAGAAAATATTGGCAATCATGGTGACTATTACACTTACCGCCGCCATGGTTTTCACGCTGGAGTATATAGCAAATACAAAGGCTACTGTAAACAAGTTAAATAGTGCAAGGATTGTAAACAAATGCACCGGGTTGGGAACATATCCAAGGCGAAAGTTTAGGAATAATACTAATACAGCCGAAGCAAAGAGTGTAGAGCCAAAAGCCGCAAGAGTACCTTGAACCATTATCTTGCGAGGGGAAATAGGAAGTACCCCAAGTCTTTCAGGCATACCAAGAAGCCTATCATCCATTAATGTTCTGATGATAAAAAACGCCATAAACATTGCAACAAAACCGTACATACCAGTAAGCTGTGCCACTGTAGACCAGAAATTGGCTTCACCAACTATGGTCATTTCCAGGCGAGAAGACTCTTCCCACTCGTGCAAAACAGCCGGGTCATCTGCGCCCAGGATCATAAAGGCCTGGGTAAGATTCTGAGCCATTCGGTTACCTATTATAGCTAAATCATTAATCATAAGAGAATAGCTGTCAAGTGCCGGAGGGATGCCCGCCAGGACATTTTCGCTATACCCGTCATGGATTACCAGCACCCAGGCAGTATCTAAGCCTGCAAGCGCCTCATTTATATATTCTTCTTGAAGTTTGATTATGGGAAATCTTATTTCTAGTTGGCTTACCAGGGCATTGGAAAGAGTAGAATTGTCATGATCCACAATGCCTATGGGCATATAACTTCCCGCCATCCAAGGGCTATCCTCATCCGGGTTATTACCTAGGGTAATCAACATGGAGAAGACAAGGGGAAACATCAAAATAAAAATCCAGTTAATCGGCTGGCCAAGTATACGTTTTATTGCCATTTTGAATATTGTCATGCAAACCGCCTCCTTCCAAGTATAAAGGATAATCCCATCATAACAGCTGCCGCGCCAAATAATGTAGCGAGACTTATAGCCATCCATCTCTCGTCTCCGCCGTATATAGCGCCAAAAACAACGGTTTGCGCAAGTGCATTGGGAGCAAAGCGGAAAATGCGCTCCAAATCACCAAAGTTAAACGGTACGTATCCACCGGATACAAAAGTGGTTACAAAAAATAATGTTTGGGTAATCCCACCCACTACGTTTTTCTTTTCGAAAATAATAATAAGCAAGATACATAGCGCCTGAGAAAACAGAACCATTACAAAGAGGGTCAAGATTACCAAGGGTATCCGTTCTCCCCAATATACTCCGTACACAACCGCGGTAAAGATAAAGGTAGTCATTCCTTGGAGAAAGCTGGTTACTGTAGAAGCCGCCAGTAGCCCTCCTATCAAGGCGGGTTTGCTTATGGGGCTAAGCCTCATTCTGCTGCCTGTTTCTGAGAAAAGACCTTTGTGAAATAATTCCATGCCGTTAAGCCCCGTGAATAATAAAATCATAACAATCATTGTGACGGCATAATAATCCATGGCTCCTGGAGTGCGGATGCCAAGGGGTTGACTGGTAATTTCCACTTCTTCCAGGCCTGTTAACGTAAAAATATCTCGCCCGGACATTATGGCTATTGTGGCTGCCGCGCCAATTTGCTGATAGGAATCTATAACCGTAAGGGCGATTTGAGCCATATGGTCTGCGTGGGATGGCATAAGTACCAAAACAGGTTGGCCGATGCCTTGATCTACAAACGCGGCGCTTACGGTACCTGCGGCTACCTTTTCTTCCGCCTGGGCGAAATCCGTAAACTCAGGTATAAAAAACTGCTGAATGGCGTCATATTCAAGAAACATAGCCAGGGGGCTGTCAGCTTCTGCAACAACAGCCACAGGCGCTGGTTCAAATATTACTTCTGTCGAAAATATATTACTCAGGGCGGTACCCAATATAAAGATTATGGCAATAGGAAATGCAATCACCACCAACACCATAACCGGGTCTTTCCATAGGTATTTAAACCCCATCATGAAGGTAGAAAGGAAGCGCATTATGCTTCACCTCCGTCACGCAATTTTTTGCCCGTAAGGGCGAGGAATGCATCTTCCAACGTGGGGCGATGGGCTGTAACACCTAATACTACATAAGGCATTGCCAGCTCCAATATACGGTGCATGTTTGCGGCTCCTGCGGTGCTTACGATGGTTAATCTGCCACGGTCGGCTTCGCAGCTAATAACTCCTTGGATGTTTTTGATTCCATCAAGAAGAGTAGGGGAGGGATCTTTCACTTCAAGAGTCATAGTTTCTTCAAAAAGCACAGACCTGGTGATTTCTTCCACACTGCCCTCAGCAATTACCCTTCCTGCGTCCATAATAAGGATACGAGAACAAAGCCGGGCTACCTCTTCCATGTAATGGGATGTATAGATTACTGTGGTACCTTCCCGGGCCATTTGCTCTATAAAATCAAGGATATGATTACGGGATTGCGGGTCAATTCCTACCGTTGGTTCGTCCAAAATCAAAAGCTCAGGCTTGTGCATTACAGCGCAACCAATATTAAGCCTACGTTTCATCCCACCGGAGAACTTCTTGGGAGCCTTCTTAGCTACGTCAGAAAGTCCTAGTACATCCAGCACCTCAGCCACTCGGCTTTTAAGTGCGGCGCCTTTTACTCCATATAATCTTCCAAAGTAGGCTAAGTTATCCCCCGCGGATAGGGTCTCATATAGCGCTAAGTCTTGTGGCACTACACCGATGCGGCGCTTAAGCTCTGGCTGATTACCCTTCATCTTCTTACCAAAGAGTTGTGCCTCCCCTGCGTCGGTACCTGTAAGCCCTGTGAGAACGCGAATTGCGGTAGATTTTCCCGCACCGTTGGGGCCAAGAAGCCCCAGGGTTTCGCCTTTGGCAATGGAAAGGTTCATATGATCCAGGGCGGTATGCGCCCCGTAGCGTTTTACTATGTTTGTCATTGATGCAATCATTTTCTTTTCCTCCTTAAATTTCTTATATGTGTATTATAAAAAAATACCCCAGGGCAGCATAAGTGTCCTGAGGCATTATTATTACATGACAAATGTCATGGTATTCTTGTTATTCTGTGATGCTTTATTTTTCCAATCTTTTCTTACAGTTTATTAATTCGCAAATGTCTGCGAGTGGTTCGATTGTAGTTATATCGAATAACACTGGAAATGTAGGTAGTTTGCCCATTGTGCTGGCATTACGAATCAGTTCTTTTGTTTTTTCGCTAACATTTGCTTCAAGAATTTCCATACGGTTCTTTTCCTTGAACCAAATAGCAATACTGAAGTATCCCTCATAAACATAAAGCCAATATAGGTTTTTTTCTTTTTTTGTTCCTCTGGGCGTTATCCACCGGTGCTGTCCCTTTGCAAACCATGCCTTATAGGGTGTATACCATTGCCAATCCTGCTCTATTTCTAAACCTGGTAGTGCATCTTGGAATGTTTTATATATGGCATAGCTATCACCCAGAGCTTGTTCCACTAATGCGTCAGTCGGTGTCATTATAGATTCTCTTAATCGCAGCTTATCATGGTCGTTCATACACAACTCCTAAATATTAATAGCTTTTTTCAACAGAATACAACTGGTGTTTAATGCTATTGGGGTCTATAAAAGAATAAAACTTTTGAGCGATAGGACTCGGAATGTTATCATCGCTTTCCGCATTTATAGCATCATCCATCGTTTCCCATGTCACAAAATCTACCCAAGTATCATCAACGGCAAGAACCTTCCATGATATAAAGCCTTTTTTCTTGGATAAGACTTCATTATGGCAATTTTGAGATGCAATTAGAAAATCAGGTATAGACGCTCCCTCTATAAGCTTATAAGATATGAACCAAACAGCATTTGACATATGAAAATGCCCCTCTCAAATTTTTGCTCATTTTATAAAAAATAATACGACAGCTATGTGTCATATTTAACGAACTTGCTTTAATAAATATTGGGATACTTCATAAAGTGCTATTGATGTCGCAATAGATACGTTGAGGGAAGAAATTCGTCCGCCAGTCATTTCTATATGGCAGGAGAAATCAGCGGTTTCTAATATGTTTTCGGGTATGCCATGCTGCTCATTTCCTACTATAAGGCAAAGTTTATTGGAAAAAGCTACTTGTCTTAGAGGGATTGATGTATCTGTAATCTCAAGTGCCCCCAGGGTGTAGCCGTCTTCTTTTAAGTTCACCAGCTCTTCAAAACCGGAGGCTGAGATTATAGGAATAGTAGAATTGCGGGATATTTTTGATATATATTCATCTTGGAGTGAGTACTTATCTTTGAGATAATAGATATGGCTTATGCCAAAGATATCAGCACTTCGCATTATAAGTCCTAAATTTTCTGAGGAGATACTGCATAGGAATAGCACACAGTCTGTGTTCAAGATCGGCATTTTTTCAAGTGTTTGAAAGTGGTTTAATTGCTTCCTAATCAATTTCTACACCTACTATTTTGCTTTATACCGATTCCAATTAAAATCCTATCTGCCTATCGCGGCAAAACCACTTGAAACGCTTGTTTCGCGTTTCAAGCCGCCGCTTTGTCAGACAGGTTTTAATTTGGAATCGGTATTAGTCGTATATTTTTTCTATGTTCGCATATCCGGTAATAAACTTCCTGGTTCTGTGATTGGTGTCGAAATATACGGTTACTTCATAGTCTGCTCCTCGTGGTTCAATTGCCGTTACTTCGCCTATTCCCAATATCGGCAGCATTACTTTATCCCCTACATCGTAATCTGGTGGGACGCTCTCTACTTGGATGGGTTTTTGATGTTTTATTGCTCCCACTAGGTCTTGATCGAATTTTCGGCCTACATCCAATTTAGTTTTGGGTGGGGCTGTGCTTCGGTCTAGCTGTACTCTGGATTTGCCAAAAGCATTTACTGTTTCAATTTTATCTTTGGGGATCTCTCTTATAAAGCGGCTGGGTGGATTGTTTGAGTATCCGCCATCGTAGCGCATTCTTTTCATTGCGTGGCTAATATATAGAACTTGCCTGGCTCTGGTAAAGCCTACATAACATAAGCGGCGTTCTTCTTCTAGGGCAGCGTCGCCGCTGTCTTCTTGTATTGAGCGGGAGGAGGGGAAGATATATTCTTCTAGGCCTACTAAAAAGACTGTGTTAAATTCCAGGCCTTTAGCGCTGTGCAGTGTCATTAGGGATACGGCTTCAGTGCCTTCTTGATAGTTGTCTATATCAGCTACCAAAGCTACATCTTCCAGGAAGCGGCCTAGGGACGGGTCATCGGATTCTCTTTCGAATTCTCTTGCTTTGTTTAGCAGCTCGTCTACGTTTTCCATTCGGCTTTCGCCTTCTATTGTGCCGTCGTTTAGGCCTGTGTAATAGCCAGTTTCTCCTAGGATTTTTTCCAGAAGGGCAGTTATTGAGTATTCAGTGGAAAATGCTATACAGTTTGCGATAAAGCTGGCGAAATCCTGGATGTGTTTATTTTTTAGGCCTGGAATTTTATCAGCTTCGGCCAGGGCTTGAGAGAAGGGCATTAGGTTTCTGGCAGTGTATTCTTGAATTTTTGTGATCGTGGTTGCGCCTATCCCCCGGCGTGGGACGTTGATTATACGGGTGTATGCCAGGTCATCCGCTGGGTTATGGATGGCTTTTAAGTATGCCAGTACGTCTTTAATTTCCATACGCTCGTAGAATCGTACCCCACCAAATAGGCGGTATGGGATGCCTTGCATTACCAGCTGGTCTTCCACGATACGCGATTGGGCGTTGGTGCGGTATAGAATGGCGTAGTCGCTGTAGTTTCCGCTGTTATTTTTTATTGCATTGGCTACAAAAGCCCCTTCTTCTTTGTCAGTGGAGGCAGTGTATAGTCTTATTGGGGTACCCTCGGGGTTTTGGGTTCGTAGGGTTTTTGGGGCACGGGTTTCGTTGTTGGCGATTACCGCGTTGGCGGCTGCTAGTATGTTCCCAGTCGAGCGGTAGTTTTCCTCTAGTTTTACTATTTTAGCGTTGGGGTAATCCTTTTCAAAGCGCAGGATGTTTTCTATGTCAGCTCCCCTCCAGCCATAGATGCTTTGGTCATCGTCTCCTACTACGCAGATATTGTGAGAAGAGCCTACCAATAGGCTAACCAGCCGGTACTGGGCGTGGTTTGTGTCTTGATATTCGTCTACCATTACATAGCGGAAGCGGTTTTGATATTTTAGGCGGATATCGTCACGGGTGGTCAGCAAAGTCACGGTTTGGAAGATAATATCATCGAAGTCTAGGGCATTGGAGGCCTTTAGTTTTTTCTGGTAAAGGCTGTAGACTTCGGCGATTTGGCTTTCTCGGTAGTATCCTACATATTTGCGCTCGTAGTCTCCAGGGGTTATTAGCTCATTTTTTTGGTTGCTTATGATTGCGGCAATGCCTCTTGGCGGGTAGTCTTTGTCGTTTAGATTTAGTTCTTTTATACATTCTTTTATCAGCCGCTCACTGTCTTGGGAATCGTATATCGTAAAACCGCTACCGTAGCCTAGGGCATCAATTTCCCGGCGCAAAATACGGGTACACGCAGCATGAAAGGTGCTTACCCATACTTGTTCCCCGTTTTGTGTGATGGCGGAAATACGCTCACGCATTTCTGTAGCGGCTTTATTTGTGAATGTTATGCAGATTATGTGATATGGGTCTATGCCCTGCTCGATTAGATGGGCTACCCGGTAGGTCAGTACACGGGTTTTGCCGCTGCCTGCCCCTGCGAAGACCAAAAGTGGGCCTTCTGTATGAAGTACTGCTTCTTTTTGTGGTGGGTTAAGTTTTTCCAGATAGCTCATTTGTTGCCTCTTTTCTGTGCGATTACTGCCATAAAGCGCTCTGCGCTGGTGTTAAGAACCTGATCTTCCGGTAGCCCCACATCTTGGATTAGGGCTTTGGCGATGGCCATATCTCCTACAAGGGTTGCGTAGTGGGCATCTGATGAGGCAATTACCGGGACCGCGTAGGCTTTGCATAGCTCTAAAAGCTGACGATGTGTTTCGTCCCCGTCGTAGCGTACAGATAGTGGGCTTAGGCTGGCGTTGTTGATCTCGATTATCGTGTGAGTTTGGGCAGCGGCGGCAACCACGGCTTCCATATCAAAATCATAATGAATATCACAAGGATGGCCTAAGATATTGATATAAGGTAACTGCATTACATTAATCATGGCTCGGGTATGGACTTCCTTAGTTGTGGGCTTAAATACGCTTCTGTGCATGGATGCAATTGCGAAATCCATACGCTTTAAGAACTCACTACGGATGTCTACTTTACCGTTTTCGTCAAGGATATTTACTTCCGCGCTTTTATATACCCGTACACCATGGATGTAATCCGGGATAATGCGCTGATTGGCAAAGGCATAAATATGTGCCCCGCCGGGCATATCCGGTCCGTGGTCTGTTATGGCAATATGGGTAAGACCGATAGAGGCTGCATGAGCAGCATTTTCTGCTATAGTACTGTAGGCATGGCTGCTGGCTACGGTATGACAATGTACATCAAGAACAAAATTCATATATTTTCTCCTTTTGAATGGGGCTTAGTATACTGCGGGACTGTGCTTTGCACAGTAAAGCATTTTATGCTTTAAATTGACATGAATATCCTGTATTATACGCGAAAACCCCGGAGGCTTCAAAGATGAACATAAAAAGGATATTAGAAAAATTGGATGAGCTGTACCCATACGATGGGGTTTGTTTTTTGAACTACAAAACCCCATGGCAGCTTTTATTTGCCACGATTTTAAGCGCGCAGTGTACGGACGATAGAGTGAACCAGGTTACGGCTGTGTTATTTAAAGAATTCCCAACCCTAGAGTCGTACGACAAAGGCGAAACTGCTGAACTAGAAAGAATAATTCATTCGACAGGCTTTTTCCGGGCAAAGGCAAAGCATTTGCAAGAAAGCGCAAGGAAGCTTCTGCATGAACACAATGGTCAATTACCCTCAGATATAGAATCTTTAACCGCCCTAAGCGGAGTAGGCCGCAAAACCGCAAATGTAGTACGAAGCCATATATTCAAAATCCCCAGCATTGTAGTTGACACCCACGTAATGCGAATAACCCAGCGCCTAGGCCTAACCATCAACAAAGACCCAGTAAAAATAGAATACGACCTAATGGAAATTCTACCAAAGTCTCACTGGATACCCTACAATCAACAAGTAATTACCCATGGAAGAAAAATATGCACAGCACGAGGCCCCCGATGTGGGGAGTGCGAGTTAGGAGAATATTGCAATGAATATCAGAAACGACCTAATTAATGAAATCAGTAAAGAACACAGCATCCAAGTAGAATATCTATCCCAAAAATACATCCTGCGCCTCACAAAAGAAGGCCATGCACCCCGTCACATTTTCGGCCCATACTGGGACATAAACAGTGCCGCCGCCGATCGCCTTGCATGTGATAAATGTGGCTGCTACACCATACTTAATAACTGTGGTGTCCCTGCCATAGAACATAAGCTATTCTTCAATCCACTACAGCGGGCTTACCTGCTTGCATATGAAGGCACAATGCAAAACGCCTTGGCCTACTTTGAAGCAAACGACCACAAAGTGGTGGTAAAACCTAATCAAGGCGCCCAAGGCCGAGATGTATATTACTGCGATTCCCCAATGACGTTAGAACACGCAATCCAGACAGTTTTTACCACTGAGCCGGATGTGGCTTTATGCCCTTACTACGCCGTCTATACTGAGTATCGGGTCTTCTACTTACACGGCCAGGTGTATTATGCTTATGGCAAAACCAAGGGGGATAATTGGAAACATAATCTATCTCAAGGAGCAAAGGCCTTTGAAATAAAAGATGGCGGCCTATTGGATAGACTATCAAAACTAGCCATCCTGGCCGCCAAAGCAATTGATATTGCGTTTGCAACAATTGATATTTCGTTACTTGAAAATAACGAGCTGATAATCATGGAAATCAACTCCGGCGTTCAAGCCCAATACCTACTAGAGCAGCTACCGCACCTAAGGCAGACGATAAAAAACATCTATGAAAGGGCTATTCTTGGGATGTTTCAAGCTCCTCGCCATTAAGAACCGCAGCAATTGCCCCGATACCTTCATTTATCTGCTCTTCATTTACAGCGGCAAAGCTTACTCTAAAGCCCTCGCCGCTGCCTACATATAAGTCTGATGGGGATACCACTACTTTTCTTTGTAGAAATTTATCTATATAGTCCGCAATTTTATTATGAGGCTTTATCCATAAGCTCAAACCTCCGGCAGGAAGAATTACATCTGCCAGGTTAGCCAAGTATGTGTTTATTACCCCGATAATTTTTTGATATCGTCTGCCGTAAACGGTGCGCATATTGGCCAGATGTAGGTCATATGCTCCACTTCGTAAAAATAAATCAAATCCTCGCTGGATATATCCAGATGTAGCTAAGTCTGCCGGGGCAATATCTGCGGCAATCTCAATAGGGCTTGCAATAAACCCCATCCCTGGCATTAGGGTTTTGGAAAAGCTCTTTACATAAATCACCTTGTCGGCTTCATCTAAAGTCTTTAGCGGGGTTCTTTTTATGCCGTCATAATAAAAATCACTGAAAAGGTCTACTTCTATAATATAGGTGTTGGCAGCACCTGCAAGCTCCAGTAACCGTTTTTTATCGGTTTCGGAATAGGATATTGCTGTAGGGGTTTGGAAATGGGGCATTACATATATAAGTTTTGGCTTATGCTTTTTAATTAAAGACTCCAGAGCTTCAAAATCTAACCCACTACCTGCCATAGGCATATGGACAATTTTGGCCTGGCGAGATAAAAATGCCGCCACAGCACCTTGAGGGGTAAGTTCTTCTACAAAAACCACATCTCCAGAACCCAGCAAAGTATCCGCCAGGGTCTCAATCGCTTGGTGAGTATCCGAAATGACTTGAATACAGTCAGGAGATACCCCTTCGATTATTTTGCTAAAACTCTCTCTTAGAGGCTTATAACCCTGAGCATCATGGTAACCAAAGGCTTGACCTCCATCCCTTTCTAGTACCGCGTCAAATGCGCGGCGAAAGGCCGTTACCGGAAATAGTGTTCCGTCAGTGGTAGTATCGGCAAAATTAATATAACCTTGCGCTACAACCTCAGCCTTTTGGGGCAGACGGGTAGGAGGCTTTGATATAAATGTGCCGCTTCCTATTACAGAATAGACGGCCATTTTCCTTTCTAGATACTTGTAGGCGTTGATTACTGTTGTGTTGTTTACATCGAGGTTTTGTGCCATTTGCCTTATAGAAGGCAGCTTTGTATCTGGAAGGATTTCACCCTTTGCCACTAAAGCTTGTATTTTATCCGCTAACTGGCGATACAGTGGCGTATCGTCGTTTTTCTCTAGTCTAATGTTATACGTGAACATTAGTCCTCCTCTATTTCCCCTTGTATTTCTGCATAAAACACCTGATTTACCACATCTGCTACCCTAGAAGCATCCGGTATGAACCATGATATTCCACCGATGTATTGTCCCCTTCCAGGCATAACAAAGGTAGTAATACGGTCTGTACTCATTCTGCTGATGTATGGGATATAACGCATTACATCTAAGCCGATATTTGTATTTACATCGTTGATTACAACACTAATCATAGTAAGTGGTTCGCTCATTATGGCTTCCCTGGTCAGCACTTGAGATATCATCGCCGTCATGAACGCTACCTGAGTCTCGTTACGTCCCAAATCCCCGGTGCGGAAACCTCTAAAGCGAACAAGCCCTTCTGCTTGTGCGCCATTTAAAAGTTGATGTCCTGGGTGTAGGTCTATATGCAGTGGTTGGTCTTCTGGGTTATAGTGCATCCGCACTGGTACATCAAAGTACACGCCGCCTATAGCGTCAACTATTCGCCTAAAGGCATCCAGACGCACTTCAACGAAGTAATGGAACTCGACACCAAGCATTTCCCCCAGTTGGTGTTGTAGATAATACATACCATTGCGCCCACCGTGGGCTCTTACAGCATTGATTTTCATAGTTGTAGGGGGGCGTAGTCCTTCGCCTCGCATCTGCTGTAGCCTATGATCAGGCAGGCGGGTATACATATCCCTGGGAACAGCCATAAACCTAATATCCCCCGTATCTCTATAAAAACAGCCTACCAAAATGGTATCGGTTAGATTTTGTTCATCTAGGCCTACAATAAGGAAGTTGGTTCGTGCCGGAGGGCGTAGAAAACTTCCTTCGTCGATTTCAATCTCATCGTCATCTTCCTCTTCGGCTAAGTTATTAGTCATGGCATCATTATACTCGGAAGCTACTGCTGGGGTAGGGGATGGGGGCGGCTCAGGAGGCGGAGCAGATCGACCATCCACAACCAGTAAACTAATAACCCCGATAACAGCGAGGAATAAAGACCCGGCAGTTATTGCACCGGCTATAAGTAATGATTTCTTTATAAGCCTTTTAGGAAAATTGCGAACTATATGCCATATGTTAATGGTAAACACTCCTTTTACAAAGCTTTTTTCGGGGCGTGCGACATTTGCCACTTATGCCCTATCGTACACGGCGTATATAACCATCAACCCCCATTTATGTCAATAGTTTACCCCGTAACAAAATAATTAAAAAGGCATAATATACCACATAAAGGAGGGTATATTATGCCTTTAAATATTGCAAGTAGACCGCCTAGTCCCTTTTTTAACCAGCAAAGAAGGCGAGCACTTCCTACGATTAAAAACCCAGAGGGTGAAAAGCCCGTGTTAAAAGACGATGCGCTACGTTTATTTCCATTAGGATCATCTGGTAACCCGACTCCGCAGGGGCGCAGGGCTGCAACTGTTAATCCACTGACACACCCACAACAGCCAAGACGCCAGACTCCGACTCCCCAACCAGGGTTTTCTATGGCTGCTCCCATGATATCTCAACCCAATCAAATGCCTATGCAATCTACACAAAGGCAGCCTGAGTCCTCACCGGAACATGCCGTAAATCGGTTTCGCAGGGCTAACCATGGATTACCTGATGGAGTAAGGTATGAGCCTTTAGATGATGCAACAATGCAGCTGCTTAGGGATAATGGCCATCTGCCAGAATTACCAGAAGCAAAATCGCCAGCACCCCAGCCATCTATAGCTTCAAACCCTGTAATCCCACCTTCAGCTCCAATAATTGCACCTACAGCTTCAGCCTCGGCGACTCCACCTCCAACCCCAGTAACACCTATGTTTCAGACTCCGCTGCAACCGCCTTTAACGGAGCCAGAGCCAAATCGTCAAAATATCATCAATATAATCCAAGGCCTAATCCAAGACGAACGCAATGCCCAAGTATTCTATGGTCACTTAACCACCCAAGCTGCAAGTCACACCATCCAGTCTACCCTAAGCGAAATCGCAAAAGACTGCCACCGCAATTCTCAGCAGCTAAGCCATATATTAACTACTCAGCATAATAGTGACTTTACCCCAGTAGAGGCCAAAATCAACACAGGCCTGGAAATAAAAGAGGCTCTTGCGCTGGCCTTGGAAGAAGAAGGAAAATCATTAAGGGTTCTTTCATATCTATTGGAGGATGTAGGCAGCACATCGTCAGAAAAAATAATCCAGCAAATTATTAATAAAAAAACTTTGAACTATATCCAATTAATAAGATTTCGTGGAGTAGATTAATACAAAGGGAGCGTGAATGACGCTCCTTTTTAGTGCATAACTTATGCAAAAATGACAAAATAGGAGTTACTATAATATCACCATAGGAATACCACGCTCATGCCTATATCCACAAGTTTTTCCCATGGTCATTTGATAAATATCTCCCGCGATAAACTCGGTAGCAAGCATTTTTGCGGCTGATCCTTGAAGATTGTCCATACCTTGACCTGTGGTGATTACGGGAAGAGTTGCTTTGCGAGTCATTTCACCAAGCAGAGGTGCTGCAGATTTTTTAAAGCCTAGGATGCGTATATATCCTGGGCTTTTTATATTTGGTTCAATTCTCAGCACTGTGGAAATTACCGCTCTTTGTAGGCGGGTGTAGGTATAACGTTTTGTTTTTACTGCGTCCATGAGACTTGATAGGCTGGGGTGTTCTCTTGCATAATGTCGGAAGCGGTTTTCCAAGCCTTCCCCCATGTTTATTTCTTTGGTGTATAGTAAGAAACGGAAGATTTCACTATAGTCGTCTAGCTTTGTAATTTCGTTTTTGTTTATTGCGTCTTGAAGGATTTCTTGTACATATTTCGGCATTTGTGCTGATAGGTTTTTTAATGTCAATATTTCTTTGCGGATAGCTGTAGCTGAGGGGCCGCCTCCTAATCGGTTGCTTGTAAAGATGCCCATGGAAGTGCCTAGTAGGTATATTGCTTTGCAGTACTCCATTCCTAGGCAGTTATTGGGCTTTGTAAGAAAACCTTCTGGAGCAGTGCCAAGAGCCGATTCAAGGGCAGCACCCCTTGCTGCCGCAAAGGATAGTCCACGATTTAGCCCTTGCTTTAGTACGGATTTGTATCCATCGGGTTCGTGGGCTAGTATTCTTCCTGCTTCTTTGAGTAGATTGGCTTCGCCGGATTCGCTTCCGAAGCATAGACTATCCACAACTCCTGTGGCGGCAAGCAGGCCTATGCTTCCACGAGCGAAGTAATCCGCACCGGATACTACATAGGGTACTGGAAGTTCAATTACTATATCTACTCCGGCTTGTAGAGCCATTTTTGTCCGCCGCCATTTATCGCATAGGGCTGGCTCGCCTCTTTGTACGAAGTTGCCGCTCATTACACCAATTATATGATTCTGGCCAGTTAGTCGTTTTGTCTCTTGTAGATGTTCTATATGGCCATTGTGTAAGGGGTTGAATTCTACTATTACTCCTGCGGCTTTCATCTTTTAATTCATGCCTCCTTCGTCGGCGGAACAAATATTTCACACCTGCTTCTTAATATCCTATAGTGCCCATGCTGTCGTCGTTGGTTATCCAATCTACAACTTTTTGGATGCGATATTCGGTGGGGGAGGTGCGGTATATAACTTCATCTATGCCTGCATTTATTATTAGTTTTTTGCACATTTGGCAAGAGTCTACAGTTCCGTCAATTTGGGTTGTGGATGCGTCTATACAGGTTTGGTACATGGTGGCACCCAGCATTAACTCTCTTGGGGCGGCTATTATTGCATTGGCTTCTGAGTGTACGGAACGGCACATCTCGTAGCGTTCGCCTCTTGGGATGTTCATTTTTTTGCGTAGGCAGTAGCCTAGGTCGCAGCAGTTTTGGCGGCCTCTGGGTGCGCCGCAGTATCCTGTGGATACTATTGTGTCATTCTTTACTATAATTGCGCCGTACATACGCCTTATGCAGGTGCTGCGTGTTGCTACTGTTTGGGCTATGTCTAGGTAGTAATTTATCTTGCTGATACGATCCATGTGTGATCAGTCCTTTCAATATATCAGGATTACATGCTTATTATAGAATATTGTGTCGTATGGTGCTATACTGGGAAAAACCCAATACAAAGGAGGACATTTTATGTCAATAAACTATCAGGACACTTTTCTCAACACCGTACGCAAAGAGAATATCCCCCTTACTATCTTTTTAACCAGTGGGTTTCAAATCAGATGTACTATACGTGCCTTTGATAATTATGTCCTTATTATTGAGGTTGATGGTAAACAACAGATGATTTTTAAGCATGCTGTTTCTACCATTGCCCCTATTAAAACCGTGCTTAGATTAGACTCAATCACAGAAAATGAGGATTAGTATGTACAACGAACTAATAAACATGGGAATAAGCCCCGTTGTCAGCAACTATGTTATGAAAGCGGAAGCGGGGCTTATAGACTCTTTTGCCATGCAGAGCGATATAACCGCAATAAACCAGCTTAAAGTCCTCCATGCTATGCAGGCCAATCGTTTAAGCGATGCCCATTTTGCCGATTCTACGGGATATGGGTACAACGATATTGGCCGGGAAGCATTGGAGGATATTTTTTCGGCAATTTTTAAGGCGGAAGCGGCTCTTGTTAGGCCTCAGTTAATATCTGGGACTCATGCCCTTGCCGCGGCGCTTTTTGGGAATCTGCGGCCTGGGGATGTGCTGATGTCTCCTGTCGGGGCTCCTTATGACACGTTAGAAAGTGTTATAGGAATAAGACCCGCTTCCGGTTCGCTTGCGGATTACGGAATAAAATATCGTCAAGTGGACTTAAGTCCTGACGGTGACTTCGACTACGAAGGCATAAAGAAAGCATTAACCGAACCGACAAAAATGGTAACCATTCAGCGCAGTAAGGGGTACGCCTGGAGGCCTTCGTTTACGATAGAAAAAATAAAGAAGCTTATTACGTTTATTAGGACAATCAGCCCGCATACAATTATCTTAGTAGATAATTGCTATGGGGAGTTTGTAGAGGATAGGGAGCCTATTGAAGTTGGGGCAGATATTGCTGCTGGCTCACTTATAAAGAACCCTGGAGGGGGCATTGCACCTGGTGGAGGGTATGTTGTAGGTAAGGTCGAGTATGTGGAAGCGGCAGCACAGCGTCTAACCGCACCGGGCTTAGGCAGTGCAGTTGGGCCAACGTTGGGGATGACACGGACTCTTTTGCAAGGATTATTTTTGGCGCCCCAAACAGTAGGCTCATGTATCATGGGGGCAATGCTTGCGGCGGCGGTTTTTGCAGGTCTTGGCTATGAGGTAAATCCTCTGTCACTGGATACCCGGACCGATATTGTCCAGGCCATTAAACTGGGCGACCCCAAAAAAGTCCTGGCTTATTGCAAAGGTATACAAAAAGCTGCCCCGGTGGATAGCTATGTAGTGCCTGAAGCCGCGCCAATGCCAGGATATAGCGATGGTGTGGTAATGGCGGGAGGCACCTTTGTACAGGGTTCCTCTATTGAGTTAAGTGCTGACGCGCCCCTAAGACCCCCATATATTGTCTACCATCAAGGAGGGTTGACTACCCCTCATGCCAAGGCTGGTGTGGTTTTTGCACTGGATACCTTGTATAAGGAGGGGCTTGTAACCCTGTAGGGGGAGCTATATGAAAGCTAAAACAAAAAGGAAGCGAGTGATACAAGACATCGCTTCCTTTTTATTTTTGACAAGCCTGATTTACATCGCGTGGGCAGCGATAGCGCTAATGGTACTAGAAGATACGCCGGCAATGATGTACATAAGCAATGATGTGGATGTGGCGCCTGTAGATTCTGAGCGTCTGTGGCTGGTTAATACTGACAATCCTTTGACCCCAGATTACAGGCCCAAAGATTTATTCTCTCATAATGGGCTTTATATACAAGCATTTGCCCATACAGCTTTTGGTGAAATGCTTATTGCAATGAATTTAGATGGTATAACTAATCTGGAACTTGTCAGCGCATACCGTCCATACGACTATCAACAGGGACTTTTTTCTGCTAAGGTACGGTTGCTGATGTCTCAAGGGCATAGCCTAGCCGAAGCTACCGACCTTGCTGCCCAAGTAGTGCAGCCTCCCGGAGCCAGCGAACATCAAACCGGTCTGGCCCTAGACGTGACAGTAGCAGGGGACCTTACCCAAGCTTTTGCCGAAACCAAGGCTGGCGAGTGGTTATCTCAAAACAGCCACCGTTTTGGCTTTATAATACGTTATCCTCAAACCAAAACGGATATAACCCATATTATCTACGAGCCGTGGCATCTGCGATATGTAGGTATACCTCATGCCCAAATAATGTATGAGAATAATCTAACACTTGAAGAATACGGCGCTTTTATAGAAAATACGCCCTTTATACTGTGGGCCGAGCCAAAGGAAAGACGGGTGTTTTACATAGTTGTATATAGCCAGGAATGGCCGGAGTATTTCCCTGAGAATTTTTTTGATATATCATCAGTTAATCCAGGGGAAGGCGTGGGATATATCGTTACGCTTCGAGGGGTTTACATAACTTACTAAAGAAAAGAGTTGGCGTATGAAAATATTGAATTTGGGGTTTTTGGCACATGTAGATGCAGGGAAAACTACCACTGTAGAACAACTGCTATTTCATACAGGGGCACTACGGGCTTTAGGTTCGGTGGATAAGGGTGATACCCAAACAGACTTCCTCCCTGTTGAACGTGAGCGGGGCATCTCTGTTGCGTCGGCATCGGTTACTACCGATATTGATGGTTTACAGGTAAATATAATAGACACTCCAGGCCATATGGATTTTACAGGGGAGGTAGAACGGGCGCTGTCGGTGCTGGATGGTGCTGTGCTTGTGGTTTCTGCCGCTGAAGGGATTCAGTCCCAAACAGAGAGGTTTTGGAAGGCGCTACGGGAAATGGGCATCCCTACAGTTATCTTTATTAATAAAATAGACCGTCCGGGTTGCCAGCCGGAAATGGTGATAAATGCACTTAAAACCCAGTTTGGCCCCCAAGTAATACCTATCCCTATATCAGAGGAAGGCATTTTTGAGTTATGCGAAAATGATGAAGCACTTGCTGCCAAATATCTAGAAGGTGAAGCTCAGCACTTAGAAATTGAGACTAGCTTAATAAATCAAGTCGCCTCAGGTAAAGCGTTTCCATTAATCCAGGGGGCAGCAATAAATGGAATAGGCATACCGGCTTTGGCAGAGGCTATAAAAAGATACCTTCCAGCCAAGATTATAACCCCAGAAGGCAGCCCTTCCGGAGTTATATACAAAATAGAGCATGATAAAGCCGCAGGTAAAGTCGCTCATGTTCGGTTATATTCTGGCAGTATAAAAAATCGTGATGTGGTAACCATCCATCGTTCGGGCATGGATTCATTTCAGGAAAAAATCACCCTAATCCGTAAAGTATCCGGTGCAAAGCGGGAGGATTTGGCTGTAGCTTGTGGTAATGAAATAGCGGCAATATCCGGTCTGACCGGGGCAAAAATAGGAGATATGATAGGGGATGTATCTGAAAGACGAGGCACAAGTATTTCCATGCCTCTATTTACCGTGCAAGTAAACGGCCCTCCAGGCAAAGAAACTCAGTTGTTACAGGCAATCTCAGAACTTTCTGATGAAGACCCTTTGATGGACTATGTATGGCACCGTGAGGAGCGAGAGCTAGTAATAAGTATAATGGGAAAAATCCAGCTAGAAATTCTGGAGTTTTTGCTGATGGAGCGATATGGCTTAGGTGTGACATTTTCAGCTCCTTCTGTTATTTACAAAGAAACCCCGGCGGCTCAGGGCATAGGCCTGGAGCGCTATACAATGCCAAAGCCGTGTTGGGCAGTAGTAAAATTGCAAGTTGATCCACTGCCCCAAGGCAGCGGCTTCCATTACGAGTCCATAATCAAAGGCCATATTTTGCAATTCCGTTATCAAAACCACGTAGCTACTGCCGTAGCCGAGGCCCTAAAACAAGGTCGTCTGGGCTGGGAGGTCACCGACCTAAAAGTAACTCTGATAGACGGAGAAGATCATAAATTCCACACACATCCCCTAGATTTCTTTCTGGCAACGCCTATCGCTGTAATGAAAGCACTGGATAATGCCGGTTCAGACTTATTAGAGCCCCTTGTAAAGCTAAGGTTAACGGCTAGTGATGATTTATGCGGCAGGTTAATAGGCGATATAATTGCAATGCGAGGGGAGTTTGATACTCCTGTAATTGCTGGTGGAAAAGTAGAGATAGAAGCTATTGTTCCTGTAGCCACGTCTATGGACTATCCGGTGCAATTTGCATCCCTAACATCAGGAAAGGGGATTATTGGGATGGATTTCATTGGATATAAAAAATGCTCCCTAAATGAGGGAGCAATTGCAAAACGCCGCGGGGTTGACCCACTGGATAGAGATAAATGGATACTGCATAAACGCGGAGCGCTTTAGTTATGCATCCCATACTGCAAAATAAGAAGCTCAACCCCAACCTCGGCAGCCACGAGCCCTGTTTTTATTTTGATATCCGTATCCTGGCAGCTTATAAGTGCGGCTATTATCCCTTTTGTATTAAACCGCCGCCCTTGAGCCAATGCTTCGTCTACGATAAACGGCCTTAGTCCTAGCGTTTTGGCCATCCCGGCTTTGGGGATACGTCTGTCTTCGGCGGCTTTTACCATCAGTATTATGCGAAACTGGCGGATAATCATAGCCAGTATCATCAGTGGCTGTTCTTTCATCATTAGCATATTGTGGTACATATTAAGAGCCTCGGTGCTGCGGCCATTTGCCATAGCTGATATTAAGTCAAAAACCTTTGTCTCTAGAGTAGGGGAGCATATTGCCTGTATATCTTGGATAGTGACCTCAGGTTTCTTCATAGTGAAGGCAGCAAGCTTTTCAGCTTCCTTAGAGATGGTAGTCATATTGTGGGCAGTGTAACGTAGCAGTAGGTTGGCGGCGGCTGGGTCTATGGTTTTGCCCTTTTCACTAAATATTCGCCCAAGCCATGTGGTTAGGGCTTGAGGAGACGGTGTTTCACATTCCATAGCGCCTCCAAGCTCTACGGCTTTTTTATATAGCCGCCCTCGCTTGTCAACTTCTGATTCGATAAAAACAAGCACAGTAGATTCGGGTACATTGGATAAATATTTTGCCATAGCCTCTGAGTCGGCTTTGCGGCCAGATACAAATAGCTTAGAATCTTTAACCCGCACCAGCCGCTTTTCTGAGAAAAAAGGCAATGAATCCGCCGCGGATACTATTTTATCGATAGCGGCAGCACCTTCAAAGGTATCTGGCTCGCCAATGGCTTTGGTTAGGGCGTCAGCATAATGATGCACCAGGTATCGCTCTTCGCCATAGAGAAGATAGACCTGTCTGAGGTTGCCATGTTGTATAGAGTTATTAAATTCTTTCGGATCCATTTTTTGCCCCTTATTTTTAGCGAATCGCGTAATATAGCTGTCTAAAAAGGTTCGTCATTATCATCAAAACTAAGAAAGTATCTTTTATAATGCCACTATGTGTCCTAGTTTTGACGAGTCATAGATTCCGTTTATCAGCTTCTGGGTAATAAGTCCCTCGTTGCCGCATACGCCTTCTTTGGTACCCTTATAGAAGGCCTCTATTTGCACAATGTGAGAATATCCCCAGTAGTCTTTTCCATAGATCTTTACGGTTTTTTCGTCAAGGGGAAATGATTTTTGTCTACCGTCATTGTATGCAATTGAGGCTGATGCGCCCGATAGCATCACCCGGCCATTTTCACATACAATTTCCAAGGCAACGGGGGCATTGTAGGGGTGGTTATTGGTTGCATAAAATGAGACACCAACATCTCCATAGTAAATCATGCCCTCAGCCGCGTCTTCAACTTCAATAGAAGGATGAGCGCGATTGGCAACAGAGCCGAATACGGCAGTGGGATTTCCCAGGAAATAATTCATCAGGTCAAAAGTGTGGATGGATTGATTTATAAGTACGCCGCCGCCTTCTGTTGACCAGCGGCCTCGCCAATCGCTTTGGGTATAGTATTCCTCGTTTCTATGCCATGTTATATGCAAAAAGCCGCTTACAACATGGCCTAGCTCGCCAGAGTCTAAGGTTTTTTTTATAGCTTGTGAGCCTGGGTTATAGCGGTTTTGGTATATTATTTCTAGGCGGGCACCACTTTTATTGGAAGCGGCTATCATGTTTTTCGCGTCTTCGACTGTGGTAGCCATAGGTTTTTCGCATATTACATTTATACCTTTTTCTAGGGCCTCTATGGCAACTGGGGCGTGGAGATAGTGGGGTAGGCAGATGTGAAGCACATCAAAACCCCCGGCGGCAAGCATGGCCTTATAATCTGTGAAGTATGGGCAGCCTAGTTGCTTACCAAAGGCAGATGCTATATGGGGCTTGTTGTCACATACCGCCACTATGGGTATGCCTATTGTTTTTAATGATTCTACATGTATGGGTGCAATGCCCCCCATGCCAACTATTGCTGCTTTCATTAGTTCACCTCTCGTAAAAAACGTACTATATCTGTGCCGGCAATGGCACCTTGGTATACTGCTTTGGCTATCTGCTTCATGCCTGGGGTGCAATCTCCTGCGGCCCATAGGCCTGGGATATTGGTACGTGTGTTTTCGTCTATTATTACTGTATTATTTTCTGTAAATGCCCCCAGTTTCCGGGCCAGGGCTGTGGCTCCGGCGGTACCTAGGGCTATGAATAAGCCGTCTATGGGCAGTATTTCCGATTCAAGATTTACCCCTGTGAGTCGGGTTTCACCTAGGACTTCATTTATTTTTTCTTTACGAAGAGTTAATTCAGGGGGGAAGTCGATTTCTGGGTCGTTTCCGTTTGTTAAAATGGTTACGGATTTTGCTAGGGGTAGTAGTTCTTTTGCCTCGCTTAGTGCATACTGGCTGTGGCCAAGTACGGCTACATCCTTTCCTTTATAGAAAAACGCGTCGCATAGGGCGCAGTGACTAATACCTTTGCCGTCGTAGGCTTCCAGGCCGGGAATCTTAGGCATAGCGCGGCTAGAGCCTGTGGCGAGCAGTAATGTCCTAGCGGTGTAGCTGGCATTTACTGTTTCTACTTCGAAGTAGGTTTTTTCTCCGAACTGCTGCTGGATTTTTACTACCTCGCCTATTTCTATTTCTGCCCCTACATATTCAGCTTGTGCCAAGCCCATTTTAATAAGGTCTGGCCCGGTTATTCCTGGGGTGCCGTAGAAATTATCCACTTTTTCTGCCTTGGTTAAGGCACCCATGTCTTTATATATTATTTTTGTGCTTATGCCTGCACGGGCAGTATAAAGGGCCGCCGATACTCCGGCAGGCCCTCCACCTATTATTAATACGTCGGCCATATCCGTTCCTCTTTCTTGATTAATTTAATGGCTGTACTCATATATGCCCTCCGTTTTAAATATACTATTGAGTTTATAGCCCATATGATTTCATACGTCAACTGTTTTACTGCATAAAAAGGATGCGCCGCCCAGATTATTGTTATTCACTTTATTTGACGTATAAATGTAATTGGCAGATAATACTTTAAAATTTACAAGGAGGCACCAATATGAAGAAAATGCGAATCGGAGTAGTAGGATGCGGCGCAATAAGCGGCATTTATTTTAAGAACTTAACCACGGTATTCACAGAAGTAGAGATAGCCGGGGTCTGTGACCTGATAGACCAACGGGCAGAAGATGCCGTTGCTACCTACAATCTGCCCCGGAAGTATAAAGATATGCATGAAATGTTTGCAGACTCTAGCGTAGACATCATCCTCAACCTAACCCGCCCCTACGAGCACTTAGAAGTATCCATGGCAGCAATTGCCGCTGGAAAACACGTATATACAGAAAAACCTTTAGGTGCCACATTGGAAGAAGGCATTAAAATCCGCGATGCCGCCAAAGCGAAAGGTGTGTACCTGGCGGGCGCTCCCGATACCTTCTTGGGAGCTGGAATCCAAACCTGCCGCAAGCTTATAGATGACGGATATATAGGAAAGCCCGTAGCCGCCACAGCCCACTTTGCGTGCCGCGGCCATGAATCCTGGCATCCAGACCCAGCCTTCTACTACCAATTCGGCGGAGGCCCGATTATGGATATGGGTCCGTATTACATTACAGCTTTGGTAAACCTAATCGGACCGGTAAAAACCGTATCTGGAATGGCTACAAAGTCATACCCTACCCGCCGCATCACAAGCGAACCACATTACGGGGCAATCGTGGATGTTGAAGTAGCCACCCATGTATCTGGCCAGATGCACTTTGAAAATGGAGCTGTGGGTACTATTATTCAGTCTTTTGATATTCATTCTCATAATCTACCTAGAATTGAAGTCTATGGAACAGAGGGTACTCTTGTAGTACCTGATCCCAATACCTTCGGCGGACCAATCCTGTTATATCGCCCAGAAAGCAAAGAATATAAGGAGATGCCTTTAACCTTTGGTTACGAAGAAAACAGCCGCGGCCTAGGCCTTGCAGATATGGCAAAAGCCATCCAAACAGGCCGAAAAGCCCGCGCCGATGTAGATGTTATCTATCATGCCCTTGAGGTTATGACCAGCTTTACCAAAAGCGCTGAAACCAAGCAGCATGTAGATATGCTAACATCTCCAGAACGCCCTGCACCTATGGCGTATGGCTTACTACCTGGCATACTGGACTAAGGAGGCAAATTGCCCGTTTACACCCTAGCCTATAATATCCCATGCGTTGATCATGGCTTCGGATATCCCAGTGCTGAATATCAAAAAAGGACATGGATTCACCTCAATACGGTGTCCATGTCCTTTATTTTTGGGGTTATCATCCTTATTGTGAGCCTATGCCTCGCCATACACCGCGTCGTAAAATCTATCTGTCACAATCAGCTCTTTCAAGAACCACAGTTGGCTTTCATATGTCGCAACCTCATGGTCAAGTAGCGATGCATTGGGTATGGTATTAATGATAGATTTTGCTACGCTAATCCTTCATAGACATCATATATGATTTTGCTTTTGCAAAAAATTATACAAAAAAATTCTGTTCCATATATCGAAAAAATTTAAGAAAAGATGTATAATTGCTACATCTATAAATGTCGGGCGGGGGATATATTGAATCCAATAGAGAAAAAGAATGGGGCGCAGTTAAAGCCTCAACACAGAGATACGATGTTTAGATGGTTGTTTAAGGACCCGAAAAATTTCATTGACTTGCTTAGACGCTGTAGTGATGATGATATTAATCTAACGATAGATGACATCCAACCCTTTGACCTAGACTCAGAGCTGGCAGTCCGTATACGCCGCAATGATGTGTCTTTTATCACAAAAGATAACAGGCTGATTATCTTGATTGAGCATCAATCCACACAAAACCCCAATATGGCATTTCGTCTCTTCCTTTATTACATCGAGTTACTACAGCTATGGGTTAAGATCAACAATATTAACCTATATGGCCAACAGAAAATACCACAGCTTCCTATACCCGTATAGCGCGAGGTGAGTGTATAGAGAATGGATATCTTCAAGGATTTATTGAGAAGGAGGATTTCATTATGTTCTACAAGGATATTTTGGATTATGATACGCAGTTGAAGGCTGAAGGCAGAGCCGAAGGCAAAGTTGAAGGCTTACTTGAAGCCGCTAAGAGGCTATTATTAAAAGGAGCCGAGCCACAGTATGTGGCTGAGGTACTCCAGTTGACAGATGCCGAGCTTAGTCAGTTGACAAGTGCTATGGCCTAAAGCTTAGTACTATAAAAATATCAGGCGGGGGATATATTGAATCCAACAGAGAAAAAGAATGGGGCGCAGTTAAAGCCTCAACACAGAGATACGATGTTTAGATGGTTGTTTAAAGACCCGAAAAACTTCATTGACTTGCTGAGGCGCTGTAGTGATGATGATATTAACCTGACGATAGATGACATTCAACCCTTTGACCTAGACTCAGAGCTGGCAGTCCGTATACGCCGCAATGATGTGTCTTTTATCACAAAAGATAACAGGCTGCTTATCTTGATTGAGCATCAATCCACACAAAACCCCAATATGGCATTTCGTCTCTTCCTTTATTATATTGAGTTGCTACAGCTATGGGTAAAGATCAACAATATTAACCTGTATGGACAACAGAAAATACCACAGCTTCCTATACCCGAATTTTATGTAGTCTACAACGGTATAAAAGATATTGATGATGTGTTTTCAGTATTTGCCTTAGAGCACCCAGGGATAAAAATCAGTGTCAAGGTAAAGATTGTTGATATACACTACAATAATCTTGAGGATACACAAACCAATAACGCACTGGCTGGATACGCCTATTTTTATCAAGTCTATGATGAAAATATACGCAATAAAAAATCGCCTCACGAGGCTTTTGATATAGCACGAGGTGAGTGTATAGAGAATGGATATCTTCAAGGATTTATTGAGAAGGAGGATTTCATTATGTTTTATAAGGATATTTTGGATTATGACACGCAGTTGAAGGCTGAAGGCAAAGCTGAAGGCAAGGCTGAAGGCAAAATTGAAGGCAGAGCCGAAGGCAAAGTTGAAGGCCTACTAGAAGCCGCCAAGAGGTTATTATTAAAAGGAGCCGAGCCACAGTATGTGGCTGAAGTACTTCAATTGACAGATGCAGAGCTTAGTCAGTTGACAAGTGCTATGGCGTAAAACAGCAACACCTAGATTTAGGTGGTACAGATTCCAAGTCAAGCGTTACTTTTCCGGTTTTGACCAAATCATCGAAACCAAGATAAGGTGAATCATAATCCAACCTCACCACACACTATCTCTATCAAAATATCACGCACTACAGCCGCAACGACAAGCTCTTTCATTTTGGTTGGATAACATCTTTTTGTAGTTCTCTTTCAGGGAGTGATTGTCTTCTTAGTTTATAAGATGGTATTTATTTCTTTACATTCTCACACAATGCTAATATAATTATGTCGAAATATATTATATAAATGTGGAGGTACTAGAGTGAAAAAGAACAGTATTTGGAAAACAGCGGCACTATTTTTAACGGTAGCACTTATTGCTGGGGCAGCATTTATATTTGGAGGCGGTGCACAATGCGGTGATATTATGCATGATGCTTATGCGTACCTCGGTAAATATTTTTTCTGGTGTTGATGCCTTAGCGGTTAATACTCGAAAGAAACAAGGGGCATGGATTCCACCATCAAGCATGGTATCTATGCTTCGGAGGACGATAAAGCGCAATGTGGGTTTCACATAGAGTTTGTTTGTATCCAGCATGTGTTTACGGATGAATTGAAATCCCGGACTGTTAAGGATGTTTTAGCCGTGTAGGAATACTAAAAGCGGATACGCCGTTTCGGGGTGCCGTATCCGCTTTTAGTAATTATGTTAAAGGGGGATAACGCTGTGTGAGGTTATCCCTTTTTATGTGGCTACACTTTCTCCAATTGGATATCTGCACCAAATATGAAGTGAGAGGATGGATTATCCAGTGCCCACACATCAATAGTGCCAAGCTAGTGCCATATGCCAGGCCATTTTTATCGTTTGACTTTTTCTATTTTCCTGAAGATTATGCCGGGCCACTCCATTTATCTATAACTCCATGGAAACTATAGATATACATAAAAGTTAATAGTCTGTGATATTGACATTGGCAGAAACTGATGATAGGATTCCCTTTGGCAACGCGAGAGGATGATTGCGGTGGGAGAAAATTTGACCTAATTGGAAGTGTAGACTTTGTGTCTGCACTTTTTTTATGCCCAAAAAAGGAGGGGTTATGAGCATTTTAATAAAAAATGGTCGAGTGCTAGACCCAGGAAGTGGCATTGATGCCATAAAGGATATCTATATCGAAAACGGAGAAATCCGCGAAGCAGGCAATGCCGAAACCATTATAGACGCAACGGGACTATGGGTAACCCCTGGCCTAATAGACATGCATGTACACCTACGTGACCCTGGTTGGCCTGATAAAGAAACCATTGCGTCAGGTACCGCAGCGGCAGCCGCTGGAGGCTTTACTACTATCTGCTCTATGGCTAACACTGACCCGGCAACCGATTCTCCGGAAGTAGTGGAGTATATCTTAAAAGAAAAAGCTTTGGTGCATGTAATCCCCATTGGAAGCGTAACCAAAAGCTTACAAGGCAAGGAATTAAGCCCCTTCGCCCCAATGAAGGCTGCAGGGATATGCGCCATAAGCGATGATGGGAAATCCATAGAAGATCCGGCTATCTTCAAGGCTGCGCTTGAACAAGCCGCGGCTCTAGGCCTCCCAGTACTGTCACATGCCATAGATGAAAACCAAATGAATGAACCGGAAATTATAGCCCGTGACATAGCCCTAGCCAAAGAAACAGGAGTACAGCTTCACATCTGCCATGTAAGCACCGAGGCCGGTTTGACACATATAAAAGCCGGAGGCGTAACCACGGAAGTATGTCCCCATCACTTTACACTAACCCAGGACGATGCAATAGACACAAACCACAAAATGAGCCCTCCTCTAAGAAGTAAAAAAGACGTAGAAGCAATGAAACAAGGCCTTAAAGACGGCACAATAACCGTAATAGCCACAGACCACGCGCCCCACCACGAAGACGATAAAAATCTCCCCTACGACCAAGCCGCTAACGGCATAATAGGCCTAGAAACAGCCGTCCCACTATGTATAACAGAGCTAAGCTTTCTATCCCCCCTAGAGCTAATAGCAAAACTAACAATAAACCCAGCCAAAATTCTGAATCTGGATAAAGGCAACTTAACTCCAGGAAAAATGGCAGACATAACAATAATAGACCCCAACCATCATTACACCATTGATAAGCACAGCTTTAAATCCAAGAGCCGAAACACACCCTTCCACGGGCGGGAAGTCCGCGGAAAGGTAGTATATACAATAGTAGAAGGGAGAGTTGTATATGATAATCGATAGGCTAATTGAGAAAATCAAAGAACAAAAAGCCCCAATAGTGGTAGGCTTAGACCCTCGTATGAGCCAAATCCCGATGTTTCTGAAAGAAGGAAAAAGCGAACCTGATGCCATCTACGCCTTTAATCAAGCCATAATCGACGCGGTATGGGATATCGTCCCAGCCGTAAAACCGCAAATTGCATTGTATGAGGAGTTTGGCCCTTCAGGTCTTGAAATTTACTTTAAGACTGTAACTTACGCCAAATCCAAAGGCTTAATCGTGATAGGCGACATAAAACGCGGCGATATAGCCTCCACGGCTGAAGGCTATTCAAAGGCGCACTTAGTAAACTCGGAATCCGATTTCATTACTGTAAACCCATACATGGGCTATGATTCCATAGAGCCGTACCTGTCAGACTGTAAGCAGTATGACAAGGGGCTATTCATCCTAGTCAAAACCTCAAACCCCTCCAGTAAGGATATCCAAGACCTGCCTATAGCTGACGGGCGGCCTGTTTATGTTCATGTAGGAGAAATGGTAAGTCAGTGGGGTAGGGGTTTTATAGGAAAGTCAAATTTCAGTAGTATCGGCGCAGTAGTAGGGGCAACACATCCATCACAAGGCAAAACCTTACGCAAAGCATTGCCGCATACCTTTTTTTTGGTACCGGGCTACGGCGCTCAAGGAGGCAAAGCCTCTGACCTTTCCGGTATGTTAAACAAAGACGGCCTGGGCATAATAGTAAATAACTCCCGGGGTATAACCGGCGCATACCAAACCAATAAATATAAATCAGATGAAAGAGATTTTGCTAAAGCCGCCCGCCAAGCAGTATTGGATATGAAAGCCGACTTGGAGGCTAATCTATGAAAATCCATGAAACCGCAACAATAAAAGCACATACCAACAAAAGCGGCTATTACAATCTAAGCCTATACGCCCCCCAAATAGCAAAAGCCGCAAAGCCTGGGCAATTTGTGATGGTATACCTAGATAAAGGAGAGCATCTTCTCCCACGCCCTATAAGCATCTATGATATTAAGGAAGATATAGTAACCTTGGTATATGTAGAAGCGGGTGCCGGCACAAAAGCAATGACCAAGTGGCCTATTGGTCATTCTATAAAGATTCTGGGTCCTCTTGGTAATGGTTTTACGATAGATTTATTGGGTGAAAGAGAGCGAGTTGCCGTAATAGGCGGCGGAGTGGGTGCTGCTCCTTTGTTTTTCCTAACAGAAGCTCTTTATAGACAAAGGGCAAAAGTAGATATATACCTGGGCTTTAGGGATGATGCTTCAAGCCTGGTAAAGCCTTTCGAAGGGTTTGCAGACAATATAAAGGTAGATATAGGCGGTTTTGTAACTGACATGCTGCCCCCAAATCCCGGCTATTCCGCAATCCTTACCTGCGGCCCAATCCCTATGATGAAGGCCGTAGCAGACTATGCCCATTCCCATAACATGCCTTGCCAAGTATCCTTAGAAGAACGTATGGCTTGTGGACTGGGTGCCTGTAAGGGCTGCGTTGTCAAAACCATGGTAGGTTACCAGCTATGCTGCGATGACGGTCCGGTATGGGATAGTAAGGAGGTAAAATGGGATGCATAGCTTAAAAGTAAATCTGGCAGGGGTAGAACTAAAAAACCCCATTTGTACAGCTTCCGGTACCTTTGGCTCAGGTCATGAGTACGCTCCTTTTGTAAACCTTAATCGCCTGGGTGCCATAACCGTAAAAGGGGTATCCCACGAGCCATGGGAAGGAAACCCGCCCCACCGCACGGCGGAAACTTATGGTGGTATGCTCAATGCTGTAGGCCTGCAAAACCCCAGCGCCAAAGCCTTTATAGAAGAAGATTTGCCGTTCCTCCGGAAGTATGACACAAAAGTAATTGTAAACCTGTGCGGGCGCTCACTGGAGGATTATATCGCAGTAACCGAGGATTTCGCAGGGGTAGACATTGATCTTTTTGAGCTAAATATCTCCTGCCCCAACGTAAAAGCCGGAGGTATGGCAATGGGAACAGACCCGCGTGCCGCCGAAGCCGTAACAAAGGCAGTAGTAGCCCGCGCCAAATCACCGATTATAGTAAAACTAAGCCCCAATGTAACAGATATAGCATCCATAGCAAAAGCCTGTGAAGCGGGAGGCGCTGCCGGGATTTCACTTATAAATTCCGTGCTGGGTATGAAAATAGATATCTACAAAAAAAAGCCTGTTCTGGGCAATATAGTAGGCGGGCTATCCGGCCCCGCTATTAAGCCAATAGCGGTAAGAATGGTATACCAGGTAGCCAAAAGTGTAAACCTGCCCATACTAGGGATGGGAGGCATCGCCACATGGGAAGATGCTATCGAATTTATTATGGCCGGAGCCACAGCAGTAGCAGTAGGTATGGCCAACTTCACCAATCCCAGTATCACAATGGAAATATTAGAAGGTATTGAGAAGTTTATGGCAAAAGAAGGCATAACCGATATTAATCAAATAAAGGGGATTATCTAAATGAATAAAGTAGAACAGATTTTACAAGAAACAGGAGCCTTACTAACAGGTCACTTCCAATTAACCAGCGGTCGTCATGCTGAAATCTACATGCAATGCGCGAAAGTACTACAATATCCAGAGCATACCGCTTATATTGCCCAGGAAATTGCGAAGGGCTTTGCCGGTGACGAAGTAGAAATAGTATTAGCCCCGGCGATAGGTGCAATAGTGCTAGGCTATGAGCTTGCGCGCGCCATGGGTGCAAAAAGCATATTCGTAGAAAGAGAAAACGGAGAAATGACTCTACGCCGAGGTTTTGAAATCCCTAAAGGGGCTAGAGTAGTAATCGCCGAAGATGTTGTAACCACAGGAGGCACAACAAAGGAAGTAATAGAAGTGGCCAAAGCCCACGGTGCCGAAGTAATAGGTACTTGCAGTCTAGTAGACCGTACAGGAGGCCAAATAGATATGGGCGTGAAATATGTAGCCGCCTACTCAAAAGCCATAGAATCCTATCTTCCAGAAGATTGCCCGCTTTGTAAAGCTGGAATCCCAATAGTAAAACCCGGTAGTAGAAAGTCATAGTATAACTGTCCCCATGTCACTGTAGCTACATAAGTGGCGCAACTAAGTGCAGTACTCCATCAAACAGCTCATGGAAGAACATCCGCCGCTTACCCAGCACTATCTCACGGCTTTCATCTATAGTTGCTATGGCATCTGCTTTAATATCCTTAATAACATCAACTTCATACAGCAGTGTTGCACATTCAAAGTGTAGGTACAGACTTCTATAATCCAGATTTATAGATCCAACCACAGCAATCTCGTCATCGCATACAAAGCTTTTTGCGTGTAAGAAGCCAGGTGTATATTCATAAATCCGTACCCCAACATTTATAAGATATCGATAATAGGACCTGGTAAGCCTATGCACAATCCATTTATCCGGGGTTCCTGGTGTTACAATCCTTACATCCACACCTCGTTTGGCTGCCATTTGCAGTGCATAAATCATCTTCTCGCTAATAATCAAGTAAGGCGAGAAGATATATACATATCGTTGAGCCTTTGCCAAAATATCAATATATATATTTTCTCCAAGGCGTTCTGTTCCAAGAGGGGTATCTCCATAGGGGCATACAATCCCATCATGGGGTTGATCTGTTTCCACGCCTCTGTACTGCATATAATCAGTTATTCGTGTGTTTTCTTTACGGCTAAAGGTATTCCAGGTTTCAATAAACATCAAGGTAAAGCTCCACACCGCCTCACCTTTAAGGCGTATACCAGTATCTTTCCATTTTCCTAGGAAGTCATTGAGGTTAATATACTGGTCATCTATATTAATCCCACCGTTAAACCCTGTATGGCCATCTATTACCAGAATCTTTCGATGGTTTCTATTGTTCATAAATGGTGAAATAAAAGGTACAATAGGATTAAATCGCATAACCTTTATGCCCTTAGACCTGAGATAGGTTACATATTGAGAATTGAACAACCCAAGGGATCCAATATCATCAAAAATGAGCCGAATATCCACACCAGCGGCAGCTTTTTCTAACAGAATATCATGGACTTCAGCCCACATTTGGCTTTTGTTAGAGATAATAAAATATTCCATAAAAATAAATTTTTTGGCTTTTCTAAGTTCTGCAAGCATATCCTCAAACATCTGCTCTCCAAAGGGGTAGTAGGTAGTTTTGGTGTTACCATATGGATGATAGGAAGAAGCCCTCTGGATATACTGTGTGAGTCCAGTCATTTTATAATTATCTTTTAACTGTACATGCTGAGGTATGCTGTCGCTATCAAGTAGCTTTGCCACCAATGCATGTTCCTTAACATGGGAGGCCATTCGCCTGGTAGTGAGGTTATTGCCAAATACCAAGTATAAAATCGCCCCACCGATAGGAATTGTAACTACCACGATAATCCATACCATTTTATATGAAGCGGTTTCGTCTCGCTTGACCAGCAGCAGCACAATAAAAATCCCCGCAAGATATCCTGCAAGGGCGATAAAAGGGAAGACATCAATAATCCGATTAAGCACATGGGTAATAAGAAGCGCCTGGGCAATAATCAGCGCCACCGCAACGCTTGTCTTGGTGACGATTTTAGTCTTATAAGCCACAAGGATTATAAGCGCCACTCCAAGGCTTACACTAAAGGGCACCAAAAATTCCGGTGAAAGGGGGTTAGTGATAGCGGCCCCTGCAAATAATACCGGTAGCATAAAAGGCGTAAGTCCAAGTAGTGACATGAAAATATACTTATAATATGGCACCTTCATGGCACCAAAGAATAAGCTCACCAATCCAAAAGGTGTAGGAAGTATACGCGATATAAAACATAAAAAGACCAGATTATCCTTGCTGCCCAGCAGAAAATCCGAAATCTTTTTATTCTTAGAAAGCATCTTTTTAACCTTCTTATCTCCCAGCTTCTTGCCAATAAAGTACCCTACACTAAGAGATACCGTAAGGCCGGCATAGGTCACAGCAATGCCAATCACCGTAGGAAATAAAAGTCCTGCCCCTACATATAGCATAACCGTAGACACCACCATAACCGCGCCCTGTACCGCATAAAGAAGTAAAAAAATAACCGCGGTCACAGGTATGGGTAGCTCAATGTCTCCTAAAACATCGCCTATAGCAAAAAAGTCAAAGGCAATAATCACAAGAAAGGCAATAACAGCCAGGGCAATGGGTATAATCAGCCATTTTCTATGCTTTTTAAACCAAGTCATCGTCATCACCCTCTTGTTCTAACATATGCCCAAACTTTTTCCGCTCATAAAAGGCTACAACGCTATCCAGTACATCTTTCAAAACAGCGACGATAGGGATGATTATAATCATCCCTAATATCCCCCCAATAGCCCCACCGATACTGATACTAATAATTACAAGGAGGGGACTCATGGAAAAGGTATCACTCATAAGCTTTGGCTGGATAATATTGACCTCTATCTGCTGAATAAGTAAAAGCACCCCTGCTGAGATAAGCCCCATTGTAGGCCCCTGAGTAAAAGCTACGATAAGCACCGCCACAATAGTAGCGATTATAGACCCGAAGTAGGGGACATAATTGGCAATCCATAGCATAATTCCAATAATAAGGGCATAAGGGGAGCGCATAATAACAAGGGCAATAATAGACATAACCCCAAGAATAATTCCGCCAATTGTCTGGGTATGGATATATCTCCGCAGGTTCATGTTGAGTCCACCAACAATTTCATCAGTTGTCTCGCGAAACTTCACCGTTCCAAAAATGATAAGTAGCTTGTGGATATAAGCCTTGCAGCGTTCCTTTTCGATAAGTATATATATTGATGCGATAAAGGTAATAGCACCCCTAAATACCGCATTAGCCGCTCCAACAATAGCTCCGATTGGGGCAGCCAAAAGCTCAAGGCTAAAATCTTCTAAAAACCCCATAGCAAAAGCGGAAATGGATTCAGCGTTTATCTGCCATTCAATGAAATCAAGGTTGTTAAATCGGTCTACAAGCTGGATCACACTCTCCCAGTGCACAGGAACCATATCAATAAAAAGTACAATACTGCTTACAATGGCAGGGATAATTATATTAAGGGCAAGTAGCACCAAAAATATCAGCATAATCATTACAATAATAAGGCTTATGCCCCGCTTTCGCTTTGCAATAAACTCACTATCAGACTTAGCCAGCAGCCGCTGGATACTGCCGCAAGGCAAGTTGATTACATAAGCCAGTAAAAATCCATAAAAAAATGGAGACATAATCCCCCAAACCCAGCGAAAAAAATCAAAAAAAAGACCCAACTCGCCGGAAATCCTATAAGCGGCTATAATCAATAGCGCTAAAAGAAAATAAGGCATCAGGGACTTAAATCGCTCCATAAGCGGTGATTTTGACATAAAAACCTCCTAATCAATGAGCAAAAATCGCAATGCTTCAATGCGTTTTTGTGAATGGTTTTGCCGTAGGCAAAAGATTTCATTGCTTTTGAGCAAAAATCGCAATGCTTCAATGCGTTTTTGTGAATGGTTTTGCCGTAGGCAAAAGATTTCATTATTTGATAGTTCAAGTATAAACGAAAGAGGCTCACAATGAAACTAGACCGATTATTAGGCATACTAACCCATCTATTACAAAACAACCGGGTAACAGCCCCAAAACTAGCCGAGAAATTCGAGGTAAGCCGCCGTACCATAGGCCGAGACATAGATACTCTATGTGCCGCCGGAATCCCAATTATTACCTACCAAGGGGTAGGGGGAGGTATATCCATAGCGGAGGGCTTCAAACTAGACAAAAGTATTTTAACTAAAAGCGAACTTTCAGATATTATAGCCGCCCTAAAAGGCATAGGCTCTGTAAGCAGCCCTTCCCAAATCGAGTCCACTCTAGACAAGCTAGGTGCCAACACCGAATCTGTAATATCTATGCGTGAGCCTATAGTTATAGATTTAGCGTCCTTTTACAAATGTCAGCTAACCCCAAAAATCCAATTAATAAAAGAAGCCATTTTACAAAGTAATGTAATAGATTTCGATTATTACTACGAAAAAGGCCAAGCAAAGCGCATAATAGAGCCTTATTATGTAATATTTCAGTGGGCTTCCTGGTATGTATACGGATTTTGTCTAGACCGAAACGACTGGCGAATGTTTAAACTAACACGTATCTGGAACTTAAACGCAAATGAAAGAACCTTCATCCCGCGTGAGCTACCCCCAGAGGAGAATGACTATAATAATCATTTTATAGAAAACATCCACCTGGTTGCTGTGTTTGACCCGTCAGTAAGGCATATTCTAATAGATTCATATGGGCTAGGCTGCTACCGAGAAACATCTCAAGGCTTGGAATTCGAGTTTAGTTTCACCAACCGTAACTATATGGTAAGTTGGCTTATGGGTTTTGGGGCAAAGGTAAAAATAATTAAACCGGAATATATTGCCCAGGAAATAAAAACAGAAGCACAAAAAATTCTGGATATTTATGAATAGACCTCTTTCGAAATCACGTTTTATGATTTCGAAAGTAGGTTTCATTATAAGTCTTTTGATTCTTCTGAAATCACGCTTTTTGATTTCAAAAGAACTCTAATAGTTTAGAATTGATTTTCCACAAGGAGGCCTTATGAAAGCAAATAGCGCCGAAATAGTCAAGAAAATGAGAAAGGAAATGGGGCTTAGCCAAGAAGAACTTGCTGAGCAGTTATTCATAAGTGTCCGTCAGTTGGCGCGGATAGAAGCAGGAGAGGCTGGCATGGATGTGTGGCAGTTCATCACAGCCTTAGAGCTACTAGGAAGCCCCACCGAAGACTTTTGGCTTTTGTATTTAGACTCTGGGGAATACGCCAGCTATAGAGACTATAAACGTCTTAAACGGCAACTAGGCAATAATGATTGGTCTGAGGCAAGAAGTATTATATCTGATTTCGAAGAAAGTGCGCTTATAAGACAACCTGTTGTTAAGCAGTTTGTATCATATATAAAGGCGTCAATTGAAATGACCGCACCGTCTGCTGAATCAATAGAAGCATTGCTCAAAGTCATGTATATGTCTAAGCCAAGCTTTGATGAAAGAAAGATATCCGAATACCGTATGACATACAACGAAATCCAAATCGCATTGTGCATAGCAGGGTGTTTGGCAGCCATGGAAGAACATGACAGGGCTATATCAATAGTACAATCCATGATTAATGGTCGTGAGAGCAACAAGGTTTCAGAGGAGGACAAAATAATCCTATTTCCTTCGTTGTATTTTGCTTTAACATGCGTTTTAAGGGGTGCGGGCAGGTATAAAGAAGCTTTAAGGGCATGCATAGACGCAGTGGATGTTTGCCGCGAATACAATAACCTAAAACAAATCCCAGAAATGCTGTTTTATATGGCAGACTGCTATCACAGGCTTGGAGAAGAGGATCATGTATATAAAACCCATTTGATACGGGCATACCATGTAGCCTATGGTATCGGTAGGAACGATGCCGCAGCAGTTATAAAGGAAAATGCGCTAAAGTACTATGGCGTAATTGTGCCATGACAACATGGGCATATTATAAGTAATCTTTTATGCCAAATCTGTCATGGATTTAAACCGAACTTAATCCCATAATGAATAAAATTATATAGCGAACGACTTTCTCAATGTCGTTCGCTATAACAATCGCACTTGGAGAACAGCATCTTCAAGTGCGATTGCTATAGAAGGGGTAGATTAAATGAAGAAAATCCAGAAACAAGCAATCCCTCAGCTAAACAGTATTTTTCACCATGTGGTATGGACAATTACACCTAGGCCTGTATGGATTGTAGGTACCTGTAATGAAGACGGTTCTCCAAACCTTAGTACCGTCACCTGCGTCAGCAACACTCCTGGGCCTCCGGAAAACATTATAATTAGTATTGCTGCACGGCGTACAATTGCCAACATACTGTGTACCGGAGAGTTCTCAATCAATCTATGCAATGCAGAAATGGCTCCCTTGGTTGATTATGTAGGTTCAGTATCAGGTGAAGACTGCGTAAAAGATGCCGTGCCTTATGGTTTTGTATGGGGCGAGAAAATCCGCGTGCCGATTTTGGATGCAAGCCACTGTATATTTGAATGTTGTGTATCCCACAGTCATATAATAGGTGGATTTCATACATTTTTCGGTGAAGTGCAAACCACCCATATCGATGAGAGCCTTACTGCCCCTCCAACAGATTCACAAGAAGCTATTATCAATTGGTTTAGATCAATTGATATTCATAAAATGAATCCGCTTGTCTATCACTCTATACTAAAATATTTCCGTGTAGGGGAGAAGATTTGAAACATGACATGCTGTTGTCATATTTGCAATGATAATATATAAAATAGATTTGTGCTTCATATGATTAATATAAAGCTGCAATTCACATTTGTATTGTGGGCTTTCGAAGGATATTTAGTGTTCGCTATAGCGAACGACTTTCGAAATCATGATTGCTCGTCGGGCAAAACCGCCCTAAAACGCTTGTTTCGCGTTTTAGGGTGCCCTCCTTCAATCATGTTTCTCAATGTCGTTCGCTATGTGTTAAGGAAGTGAAACTGATTAATGTGGGAAATATGGGATAATATTATTTTATATTTTGAAAATAATTTGGATGCTTATCTCTCTATGCTGCAGCAACACGTAAGCATAAGCCTTCGGGTTCTTGCTATATCAATCCTTATTGGTTGTTTTATGGGCATACTGTGCGTAATATTTATAAAACAGCAAAAATGGATTATCGGGCTGTTTCAATTACTTCGTATTATTCCCAGTTTGGCGGTTTTAGTTTTGTCTATCCGCTTTTTGGGTATTGGAATGGGGCCTGCTATCACGGCACTTTCATTTTTGGCCATACCCCCAATTCTGATGAATACAGTGGCCGGCCTTGAGGAAGTTCCTTTTTTTATGCTGGAAACGGCAAAGGGTATGGGTATGACTCCCCTTCAAGTATGGCTAAAAGTACGTCTGCCCCTTGCGTTTCCCATGATACTTGCGGGTATAAAAACGGCTATGGTTGAAATAGTAGCAAGTGCTACAATCGCTGCGTTAATAGGTGCTGGGGGCTTGGGACAAATTATTTTCCAAGGTCTTAGTGTAAGACGGACCGAGCTGCTTTTAATCGGCGGTTTTTCAGTGGCATTTATCTCACTTTTTGCGGTATTGTTATTAGATGTTATTGATCGATTTTTCCAAAGGTATAAGAAAGGTGTGTAAATATGAAAAGTAAAAAGATTATGTATTTGGTATTGCTAATGTTCATTATTATGGCCGCCACTATCGCTTGTTCCGGTAGTGACGATAATGTGATTCGCGTTGGCAGTAAAGATTTTACTGAGAGTTTGATTATTGCTGAGATATACTCACTTGCTCTTGAAGATGCCGGGTTTACGGTAGACCGCTCAGGTCACAATCTTTCTAGCGGGCTTGTACATACCGCTATTGTAAACGGTGAGATAGACATCTATCCCGAATACACCGGGACAGGTTTATTAACGGTACTTGGCCTACCTCTAATGACCGACCCCATTGAGGTCTACGAGCTTGTCAAAAGGGAGTATTACCAGCGATACCAAATTACATGGCTGGATTTTACTGAAGCGCATAATGGTCAAGGGATTGTAATCCGTACCCAATTAGCTGAGGAATTGGGCATTGTCACTATATCTGATTTGCAACCTCATGCCAGCCAATTGAGATTTGTCTCTACAGCGGAGTTTCTTGATAGGGAAGATGGGCTATCTGCTATGGTTGCCGCCTTCGGCCCCTTCGATTTTTATAGTGTAGACATAATGGGTGGCGGAGCTAGGTATGAAGCCCTTCGCACAAATGCCGCAGATGTAAGTGTTGCATTTACCACAGATGGTCATCTTTACAATGCCCATTATTACACATTGTTAGTAGAGGATATTGTAATCTGGCCTCCTTATAACCTGGTTCCCATCGTAAGAAACGATGTTTTGGAGGCGCATCCAGGTATTGCGGACGCATTAAACCGCTTAGCCCCTCATCTAAACACCGCTACTCTTCTTCGTCTAAATTCCCAAGTGATTATTTATGGCCGGGATATACAAGAAGTTGCCAGAGAATTTTTTATTAATCTGCCATGACCACAAATACAACTGTCGCAATCGAATATCAGCATGTGTCTAAGCGGTTTAAGGGTGCAAATTATGACGCGGTAAGTGATGTTAATATAAGCATCAATGAAGGTGAATTTATTACAATCCTCGGCTCATCAGGGTCGGGTAAGACGACCTTGTTAAAGATGACCAACCGCTTATATGATCCGGATACAGGCAAGATTCTACTGTTTGGAGAAAATATAAATGATGTTGACGCGGTACTGGTACGGAGGCGTATCGGCTATGCCATACAGCAGGTAGGCCTCTTGCCTCATATGACAATAGCCGGAAATATTGCAATCGTTCCAAAGCTTTTGAAATGGGATAAAAACCGCATAGAAACCAGAGTGCATGAGTTGATTACGTTAGTAGGACTTGATCCTGACGAGTTTCTTACCCGGTACCCTGCGCAATTATCAGGAGGGCAGCAACAACGTGTCGGGCTTGCCAGAGCCTTAGCTGTTGACCCTAAGATTATGCTGCTTGACGAGCCTTTCGGAGCTATTGATGCCATCAACCGGCTTAATCTTCAAGATGAACTCAAGGCAATCCATAAAAGTTTTGAAGATGGTTTAAGGAAAACATTTTTATTCGTTACTCATGATATTAACGAAGCTTTGAAGCTGGGGACAAGAGTGATAGTTATGAACGAAGGCCAGGTATGTCAGTTTGACACCCCTGAAAACATTGTAAAAAATCCGGCTGATGGATTTGTAGAATCGTTAATACGTTCATGCCGTGAACAAGAAAAATTGTGGGAAGGGTTGGCATAATTGGAACTGATTCGTTTTGCCCAGCGGAACTACGGATTACTGCTTAGGGCACTTAGTGAGCATACTTATATAGTCTTGGTCGCCCTTGTCTTGTCTGTTCTTCTTGCTGGACTTTTGACGATAATTGCGATGTTTTTCAAGAGGGTAGGTAATGTTCTGACTTATATATTTTCCATTGTATATTCTGTTCCAAGTATAGCCCTGTTTGCACTTATGATACCTGTCCCGGGTATGGGATTAGGAAGAAATACAGCGATAACGGTGTTGGTGCTTTATAATCAATTTATTTTACTTCGTAATTTTATTGCCGGGCTTAACGGCGTAGATCATGCAATAATTGAGGCGGCTACAGGCATGGGGATGACTCGTACTCAAATAATTTTTAAAGTGCGCGTGCCGTTGTCACTGAAACCGCTATTTGTTGGTATACGCCTTGCTCTTGTTTCAACAATAGCAATTGCCATAATTGCTGCTTTTATCGGTGCTGGTGGTATTGGATTACTTATTACCATAGGTTTAGAAACCGGCAATAACAATAGGGTTTTATGGGGTGTTATACTGTCAGCGGGGTTGGGTATTATTGCTAATGGGTTGCTGGTGTTTGCAGAGAAGAAAATAAAATAAATAGGACACACATATGACATGTTTGGTACTATATAATCAAAGTAAAAAAGGAGCCAAACATGAACGTAAATATTATTGAGAAAGCAAACCAGGTAATAAGAGATTGTGTTGCTGCATATCTAGGCCTCATAGACGAAAACGGATACCCAACAGTATCTACTGTGTCAACTCTGAAGACCCAAAATATCTTTGAGGTATACTTTTCTACTGGCCTAGCAGGAAGCAACAAAGTAAAGCGTATCAAAAAAAATAACAAAGCCAGTATCTGTTTTCACAATAAAGACAACAACATAACCCTCGTTGGTACAGTAGAAATACTTACAGACCAAGCTACAAAATCTCACTTCTGGAGAGACTCCCTTATAAATCATTATCCAGAAGGTGAAACAGACCCTAATTACTGCATAATCAAACTCACAACCCAGCAGGCAAGCCTATGGGTAGGCTACGAATATACTGCCTTCGCCATAGAAGACCTGCTAAAAGTCCAATCCCGTTGCGGCCTATTATGTAGTGGCTGCACATATCAAGAATCTCACAGTTGTACAGGCTGCATAGAAAAAAACGGCACTCCTTTCTGGGGTGAATGTGATGTAGCCAAGTGCTGTATGGGCAAAAACCTAGATCATTGTGGGCAATGTAACGACTTCCCCTGTGATGTACTTAAAGAGTTTTCTTGTGGAGATGGGAGTGAATGTGATAAGCCCAAAGGTGCTAGGATTGAAATATGTCGAGCTTGGGCGAAATATATAGTTAAGTAAGTGCTGTAAGATTAATTTGTAAAAGCCTTGCTTCTGTCATGAAAGAGCCGCTAGGATGTATTTAGAATTAATACATCCTAGCGGCTCTTACTCGTGAGTTGAAAGACGCGTAGAAAGTTAGATTATAATTAGATTACGGTGTTATAATTTATATCAGGTGGTGGTGCAAATGAATATCAATATTTTAGTCGTTGAGGACGATATGAGAATACAAGATATGGTCTGTAAATTCCTACGTAAAGAAGGGTGGTCTGTGGACGCTTGTGCAAACGGTGATGACGCGCTGCATTTACTTTACGACAAGACATACCAGTTAATCATACTAGATATTATGCTCCCTGGAACAAACGGGCAAGAGTTATTAAAAGAACTCCGGCAAATCCGTGATACACCTGTTTTGATGATGACTGCGTTGTCGGACGACGATAATCAACTGCTAGCGTTCAATAATCAAGCAGACGATTATGTAACAAAGCCTTTTTCCATGCAGGTACTTGTCAAACGCGCCGAAGCCCTACTTCGGCGTAGCGGGGCCCTAAAAAAGGAAATACATGCGGGTAAACTCATATTATTTCCCGAAACATACAACACAGAATATGATGGCGAAAAAATAACACTTACTCCAAGAGAATATGAAATTCTAGATCTATTCGCGCGCAACGCAGGGAAAATCATCAATCACGAAACTCTACTTACGCGGGTTTGGGGATATGATTTTGAGGGTAATGAAGGGATTATCCATGCCAGCATGAAGAAGCTACGAGATAAACTCCCTTGTGGCATTATACGGACAATCAAGGGCGTCGGGTATTGCTTGGAGGTGGAAAAGGATGATTAAGAGAAGGTTTTTTGGTATTTTCGGCAAAGTCTTTTTATATACAATGTTGATCTTATTATTAGTCATCGGCGGTATGTTTTTGCTTTTTTCAAATCAGATACAATCTACCATCGCATTAACTCAGCAGCAACAGTTTTCTGAAACCGTAATGGGTTTTGCGGAACAAACTCAAGGAAAAACAACAGAAGAAATCATTGTGCTTACGGAAGATTTTCATAGATGGAACACTTCTTTCGAGTTGAGCCTTTTAAGCGAGGAAAGAGAGGTTTTATTTCAAACAGATGGCTTTGTAAGTAACATGGGAATAAGTGAAATTCCAGACGGAGCTGTAGAAATTATATCTGACGAAAGAGTAGGTGTTGTATCTGGTATATATGGCGAAGACAATGGTTTTCCTGTTCAGAGATTTCAGGTTATGCAACAGATTGCGTTCCTTCCTTTAGGAAACGGTTTGCAAATACAAGTAAGGGGTTCCCTTTCAGGAGCTTCAATATATAGAGAGATTTTAGGAGGTGTGGCATGGGTTTTCGGTATTATTACCCTTGTCAGCCTTCTTGCGGCGTTTTTCTTCGCCCGTCAAATTGCGAAACCGATACAAAAAGTGTCGCATGACACGCATATGATGTCTCAACTTCTGCCTGTTGAGCCGCCGAAAGAACGTAGCGATGAAATCGGGCAGCTTTCTAAAGATGTATATGCTATGTACAGCAGATTGAGGTCCACGGTTTATCAGTTGGAAACCGAGATTGAGCGTGTGAAACTAATGGAAGAAAACCAGCGCTATTTCTTCTCAGCCGCTTCCCACGAACTAAAAACGCCTATCACAGCAATCGGTGGGATTTTTGAAGGGATGATGAGTGATGTAATTACTCAGGAAGAATATCCAGCATATCTTCGAGAGGGTATAAACCTTGTAAAAGAACAAAATAAACTTGTATCCGAGATATTAGAACTTGTAAAACTAAGCGGCAAATTACCTTCTCTGGAAAAAGAGCCGATAAATCTGCACCGATGCTTGGCAGGAGTTTTGGAACAGCTTTCAACCCTTATTGAATCAAAAGAGCAACTGCTGACTGTTGATATTGCTGATGACATAACCTGCGAACTAAATAATAGATTATTTTCGAAGGTTCTTTCTAATATACTATTGAACGCTATTCAGAATTCGCCAGAGGCTGCGGAAATCCGTGTCACTGCCGAAAAGGAATCAGGACTTGTTAGCTTGACTGTATGGAACGGGAGTGCAGAAATACCACAAAACATTATCTCAAAAATTTACGAGCCTTTCTATCGCGCCGATGAAGCCCGCACGCCGGGAGAAGGGCGAAGCGGTCTTGGGCTGACAATCGTTAAAAAAGCACTTGATTTGATGGGGATAGCTTTTGAAATAAAAAATGCCGATGGCGGAGTTTCATTTCAAATGAAGATTCCTATAGAGTAGAAACCGATAATATTACCAAAAGCCAATGGGAAAACCTATCGGCTTATTTTTTTGTCCACTCCTATTTTTTTGCAAAGTTAGATTAAAGTTAGATTCGCCTGCTATTCTTTTTTTGTCGACAAAACAAAAAAAGGAGCAATAAAAATGAAAAAAGTGATTATGGCTTTGTTCTTAGCAATTGTAGTTGTAGGTCTAACCGCATGTGGAAACGCGGCAGAATATCAAGAGGATATGCTGACACCAGCAGCAGATGAACGGCACATCAGTGTGCCTGGCGGCAATGCAGATACCAACACCGCCCCAAATGTATATCAAGGTGTCCATGAGCATAATCCCCCATCGAATGAAATACTCGCAGGTACAGTGCAAGCCATTGACGGGATGAGCCTTACCATTGACACATCATCTGTTTTTGTAGCTAACGAAACAGGGCATCATACCGCGACTGGCGAACCCCAGGAACCACAGCAAAAAATCATTCGTCTAACAGAGCAAACCACCATTGAAGTCCGTGCAACCTCTGGCGGGCAAATTGTGGGGTCAGAAATTGGGACATTGGACGATTTATCCCTATACGCAGTTGTTATGGCCGAAGGCGAATGGCAAGATAACGAATTTGTTGCAACAACACTAATCATCATGAATTTTTAAGGAGGGCTAACGGTGTATCTTATTACCAACGCAATAAAGAACCTGGTGCGCAACAAAGGGCGCAACATACTACTTGCTGCTGTTACGCTGGCAATCATTATCGGGGCGGTTGTGACTCTAACAATCCATAACGCCGCATCAAGAGTCATTGACGAAATTCGGCTGGATATCGGTTCTCGGGTTACAATAGAGCAGGATATTATGGGCATGTTTCGCTCTGGCATGGGGGTGGAGGAATTAGCCGAAAATACAATACACATCCCCATACACGATTGGGTCAGGTTTGCAGATTCTGCGTATCTAAGCAATACCATATTCAACGCGGAAGTATTCAACTTGGAAAGCGAAAGCCTCCTCCCTGTACAAGCAACACCCCCAGGCACCAATATCCTGCAAGATGTACCCTTTAGAATATTGGGTTCATCTGAACTAGATGAGACTTTATCCGATATCATTGTACATGGCAGAATGTTTGAGGGCATTAACGAGGTTGTCATTGATGATGAGCTTGCGCACATTAATAACATTGAACTCGGCGACACGATTGAATTGAACGCACTACTATCCACTTGGGGCGAATTAGCGGGAAGAGAACTGGCAGACAAACCTTTTGAGTTAACCGTGGTGGGCATTTATTCTGCTGACCTATACGAACGGCCATTATTCAGATTTTCCGATATTTTTACAAGCTTTGAGACCATTGCGTCCGCTGGGTGGGAATCTAATCTGGGACTTAATATGACAGCAGAATATTTCCTAAGAAACCCAGACTATCTCGAATTATTCGAGAACGAGGTAAGAGCAAAGGGCTTACCAGACACCTATATTGTTTCTATAAACCAACCAGCCTACGACAGGGTAGCTGGCCCCATGCTAAGCATGAAATCCGCTGTAATGACATTTTCGATTGTGATTTTGATTCTCGGGAGCCTCGTGCTTGCACTAATATCGTTCTTGGTTATTCGCGAGCGCAAGTATGAAGTTGGCGTACTACGGGCGATGGGGATGGAAAGGGGCAAAGTTGCCTTCGGTATCCTCACAGAGGCAGTTGTTATAACCACACTATGCCTTGTGGTTGGATTAGGCCTAGGAAACGCTGTGGCGCAGCCTATCGCGAACGGATTATTAGGAAACAGAGTTGCCGCCGCCGAGGCCAGGTCAGAGGAATTACAGCAAGACAGAGTTGCGGCTGTTGTTGTTTTTGGCGGTCAAATGCAGTCAGAACACAGCATAGGCTATCGGCCAGAAAGTGAAATAACTGTAGCCATAAGCGCGAATGTTATCATTCAGATTATTATCATAACACTTGCCTTAGCAGCGTTATCTGGCATTATCGGGGTTGTTATAATCACCCAATATGAACCGTTGAAAATTCTTAGAGAAAGAAGTTAGGGAGGGAAAATTGTGAACGCACTTACACTACAAAATATTTCTTATGAATATGAGGGAACAAATAGAGTCATATTCAAAGACGTAAGCTTACGGTTTGGAGCCGGAAAAGTAACTACCATTGTTGGAAAGTCCGGTGCAGGAAAGTCAACACTGCTCTCCCTATTGTCGGGACTAGACGTAGCAACAAGCGGACGGATTAGTTTTGGCGGCAAAAATCTTTCTGAAATCAATCGCAACCGCTACAGAGCACAAAAGGTCGGGATAATATTTCAGAGCCTAAATCTGCTGACCAATGCCACGGCTATTGATAATATTATTTTGTCAATGAACATAAGCGGCATAACGGGAATAGACAAAAAGACGCGAGCGTTTGAACTTTTGGCAAGAGTGGGTATTTCACGGGAAAAGGCTCACCGTAAAATCCTGAAACTGTCTGGCGGTGAACAGCAACGTATCAGCATCGCACGAGCATTGGCGCATGACCCGATGTTAATCATTGCGGACGAACCTACAGGCAGCTTAGATAAAGATACTGAAGCAAATGTGTTAGAAATTTTCAAATCACTTGCACACGATGACGGCAAGTGCGTGATAATCGTGACCCATTCAGAAAATGTAACCGCCATTGCGGATGAGGTATGGGGCTTAGAAGATGGTGTTCTCTGCTTGCTGCCAGTACAAACAGACACAGGAGGTGGACGTGATGTATGTAATCCGCCACGCGCTTTTGAATCTTGGAAAGAATAAAGGGCGTAATATCCTGCTGGGTGTAATTATCTTTGCAGTTATCACCGCAGCGTTCGTGACTTTAGCGATTTTTAATACTACAGGGATTGTTATTCAAGAAACAAGATATACGCTAGGAAGAATGGTACGCGTTGCACCAAGGCAGATTGTATATGGAGAAGCATCAGTCTCTTTTGAGCAATTTTTAAGCTTTGCTGAATCGGAATATGTTCATGAGGCAGATATCAGAGAGAGCCGTACAAGCATCAATGGGATTGAAGCGATATATTATCTGAAGCAACCTGAGATGCTTACAAACTTTGAAGCCGAACTACGAAGTAGAGGTCTGCCGGATACTTATTCTGTGGTATCAGAGGAATTATCATTTGAAAACGTAACCGGGAATTTAGAGAACCTACACAATTTATCGCTTACATTTTTAGTCATTGTGCTTATCTTAGGTGCGTTTATTATGGTGCTTCTATCGGCCATCTCTATCCGTGAACGCAAATATGAAGTTGGTGTTCTGCGGGCGATGGGTATGAAAAAGAAAAAAGTCGCACTTGGGCTTTGGATTGAAATAATCACAATCACATGTATATGTTTTGCACTTGGTATGGGCGCAGGAACGATGTTATCACAACCGATATCTGACGTGATAATGACCGGGCAAGCCGATTCTATAAATGTCAATATATCGGTAAACGCAATTACTGTAATGGGGATATTGGGAATATCAATCCTGCTGGCTTCTATCACGGGTTTTATATCTGTCAGCTGGATTAACAAATGCGAACCTATAAAAATCTTGACTGAGCGGAATTGAGGCGCGAAGCGCCGATGTTGACGCGTGGTTTTACGCGGTCAAAAACCAATTGGAGTGAAAATTATGAAATGCTTAGAAATACGAAACGTATCCTACCGCTATGAGGGGGGTACAGACAACGTATTAAAAAATATCAGCGCATCGTTTGAAAGCGGTAAAGTATATGCGATTATTGGGCAGTCCGGCGCGGGAAAATCTACGCTTCTATCGCTGATTTCCGGTCTGGATATCTGCAGGGATGGCGATATTTACTACAACGGAAAAAATATGAGGAAAATTGACCGTGATGAGTATCGCGCAAAAAACGTTGGTGTAATTTTCCAAAGCTATAATCTGCTACTTAATTCGACGGCAGCTTACAATATAACCCTATCCATGAACATCAGCGATAGCAATATCAAAGAACGACAGGCAAAGAAAAATCATGCTTATTTCTTGCTTGACAAAGTAGGTATCGACCGGGAAACTGCCGACCGAAAAATTCTCAAACTTTCCGGTGGTGAACAACAACGTGTGGGAATAGCGCGGGCATTATCACATGACCCTAATGTGGTTATTGCGGACGAGCCAACAGGTAATCTTGATGCTAAAACTGAAAAGTCAGTTTTAGAAATAATATCCCGTTTAGCACATGAGGACAACAAATGCGTGATTATCGTCACTCATTCCAAAAAAGTGACAGCTATCGCGGACGAGGTGATTTCCATTCAATCGGGGCAGTTGTTATGCAAGCCCATGAATTTATAAGCCTGTGGCAGACATTAGCTTAATCAAGCTTATGCTTTTTTACTTTTCTTTTTCCTATTGCCCACCAACATATATGAAGGAATATCATTGGCATGATCCGCACTTCGCTCTAAATCTATAATCATATCCGTAAACACAACACCACTTCTGGGTTCGCAGATTTCATTTTGCAGCCTGTTGATATGATTTTCTGTAAACTCTAACGTTAGAGTATCAACTGTATCTTCAAGGGATTCGATTTCGCCAAGGAGAGTAGCGTCATTGTTTATAAAGGCTGTGTGTGACTTTGCTGTAAGATTTGTAACTACAGAACCTAGCATTTTCAGCTCTTCAGTAGCTTCTGCCGAGAACTTTAAGTCGTTCTCTATAATCAGCGTTGTATGCTCTGCAATATTTTCAGCATGGTCACCGAGTCTTTCTAAATCGTATAAGATTCTGAATAAACGGCTAATCCTCTTGGCATAGGATTTTGGAAGGTTCATATTGTTCATCTTCGTAAGCTTAGCTGAGGCCTTTCTGGTTAAGTTATCAATAATCTTTTCATTACCAAAGACTTTTTTTGCCTTATCTGCATCTTTTTCGAAGAAGGCCTCAAGTGCCATCTCCAAGGTCTCGTTAGCAATCTTTTGTATGCGACCAAGCTCAAGATGGGCATTTCTAAGTGCAAGGGCAGGGCTTTGGGCAACTTTCGTATCCAGATACATAAGTTTTTTTTCATATGTGATATCAACAGCATCTGATTCCTTCATAGGAATAAGCTTCATCATAAGCGCCGCAGCCTGCCTCACAAATGGCAAAATCAGGAACAATGTGGCAAAATTGTAGAAGGTATGGAACATCGCAACCTGCTGGCCGCTTTCTGACCATGTAGATTGAAACCAGCCAAGGATACCAGGAAAGAGGAATATAAGCGTCCCAAAAACAGTACTGCCGATAATATCAAACATTATATGAAACAGCGCAGCCCGCTTACTTTCCCGGTTTGCCGGAATAGACGCTATAACAGTAGTAATACTGGTACCGATATTGGTACCAAGCACAATAAATGCAGATGTCTCAAAGGGGATAGGAACCCCCTGTACATGAAGTGTTACCAAAAGCCCCATAGTAGCCGATGAGCTTTGGATGACAGCGGTAAAAATAAACCCGACAAGTATGGCCAAAACAGGATTTTCAAAGGTGGTAAGCATTGCGTTAAAAGAAGGGTCATCCGCAAGGGCCCTAAGGGGAGCCCCCATTGTGGTAATACCAAAGAACAAAACTCCAAACCCCAAAATTACATAGCCTATATTTTTATGAGTCTTCTTTCGCAAGAATAAATGAATTATCGCCCCTACAAAGATAAATAAAGGTGCATATGCATCTACCCGAAATGCAACCAAATGGGAGCTAAAAGTGGTACCCACATTGGCACCCATAATTATGCCTACTGCCTGAGTCAAATTCATTAGTCCAGAGTTGACAAAGCTTACTGTCATAATGGTGGTAGCTGTTGAGCTATTGATTACAATTGTAGCAAGTATTCCCATTATAACGGCAAAGAATCTGTTAGAGGTTGCTCGTTGAAGTATGTTCTGGAGTCGATCTCCAGCTAGGACTTCTATCCCGCTGGACATCATTTTCATACCATACAAAAACAATCCCAAACCACCTGCAACGATTAATGGCGCTTGCAATGCTGGATTCATGAATTTTCCACCTTAATTATAGATTGCTGCGGTTTTACCGCATTGTTTACGGGTTACAAATTAAAGAGCTATACTATTGTATGGCCATCTCTGGGGCAGCAGTTTCGACACGCCTATCCAGGTTTCTCCTTGCGGCACTAAGCATCAACTTAATCCTGTTAAGCTGATTAACCTCACTGGCTCCGGGGTCATAGTCTACTGCCACAATATTAGAATCGGGATACATATTATGCAAGGCCTTAATAATCCCCTTGCCGGTAACATGATTAGGCAGGCATGCAAAAGGCTGAGTACATACAATATTAGGCACTCCAGATAATATCAGCTCAATCATCTCAGCAGTAAGGAACCAACCCTCCCCGGTTGTATTCCCTAAAGAGACAATAGGACTAGCAAGTTCGCCCATCTTATCAATAGGCACTGGGGCATGAAAGCGCTTGCTTGCTTCCAAGGCCTTCCGCATAGGCTTACGGTACAGTTCAATAGCCCAGATTGCCATATTCCCGGCAAACTTAGCCTTCTTGGATCCGCCAAGATATCGCTCTTTAAAATTAACATTGTAGGCAGAATATAGAAGGAAGTCGATTAAATCAGGTACAACAGCTTCGGCGCCTTCCTTTTCCAAAAGCCCAACAATATCATTGTTTGCAGTTGGATGATATTTAACCAAAATCTCTCCAACAACCCCAACGCGTGGAAGCACTATATCCTTTAAAGGCAGATTGTCAAAATCATTTACAATAGCCCGGATATTACGTTTATACTCTCGGCGGCCTCCTCGTTTTATTGCCTCTTGGCACTTAGCGTTCCATTTATCATAAAGCGCATTGGCCGAGCCGGGTTCCGCTTCATAAGGCCGTGTGCGGTAAAGCACTCGCATTAATAAATCCCCGTACACAAGTGCCTGTATAGCTTTATTGAATAACCCAGGAGAAAATGTAAATCCAGGATTCTTCTCAAGCCCCATGGCACTAAGGGAAATGACAGGAATATGCTCCATTCCAGCCTTTTTCAACGCTTTACGGAAGAACCCGATATAATTGGAGGCTCTACACCCGCCCCCTGTCTGTGACATTAGCACAGAGACATTGTTAAGATCATAATCCCCGCTAAACAAGGCGTTCATTACTTGCCCCACAGCTATAAGTGCCGGGTAGCAAGCATCATTATTTACATATTTAAGCCCAGTGTCGATACAATCCTTATCAATAGCAGGCATGATAGCGAGGTTATACCCGCATGATTCAAATGCGTATTTTAGTATGTCAAAGTGAATGGGTGCCATTTGTGGCGAGATAATCGTATGCTTTGCCCGCATTTCTTTGGTAAAAATCACGCGCTCTGGGCGAGGTTTTGGTGCGCGGGTCATGATTCCACGCTCACGCCGCTCAGAAAGCGCTGCGAACAATGACCTGATACGAATCCGAGCAGAACCAAGATTACTGACCTCGTCAATCTTAATCAGAGTGAATATCTTCCCGGCCGCTTCAAGAATCTCCTGAATCTCGTCGGCGGTTACGGCATCCAGCCCACATCCAAAACTATTAAGTTGGATAAGTTCAACATCTTCACGGGTACGCACCCAATAAGCTGCCGCATAAAGCCTAGAATGATATGCCCATTGGTCTCTGACACCAAGTGGCCTTTCAATGTTGCCCATATGTGCAACAGCATCTTCACTAAGTACCGCAATGCCATAAGAGTTTATAAGTTCAGGAATACCATGGTTAATTTCTGGGTCAATGTGGTATGGTCGTCCTGCAAGTACAACAGCATTGAGGCCGTTTAAAATAATATAGTCTACAGCATCTTCGCCCATTTTTTTAACATCGGCGTGATACCTTGCCTGTTCTTCCAAAGCTTTTTGGGTAGCTGCCCGCACTTCCTCTTTTGGAATATGAGGAAATTCCTCAATAAGTCGTGATTCAAGAGTTGCAGGGTCATTGAGATTAAAGAACGGATTATGAAACTTGACTCCGTATTCTATTAGTTCTTCCATATTGTTTTTTATGTTTTCTGGGTATGAGGTAACAATCGGGCAGTTGAAATGCATATCTGCCCCAGGTACAGTGCATTGTTCAAGTGGAATTGATGGATAGAAAATATATTTCACGCCGCTACCTATAAGCGCCATTACATGTCCATGGGCTAGCTTGGCCGGGTAACACTCACTCTCACTAGGGATAGACTCAATACCCAATTCATAAAGGCTTCTTGAGGAGCGTGGCGATAACTCGACCCGGTACCCTAGCTCTGTAAAAAAGGTGTACCACAATGGGTAACTTTCATACATATTCATGACTCTGGGTAGTCCTACAGTGCCTCTGTGGGCATTTTCCTCGTCAAGCGGGGTATACCCAAAGAGGCGGTTATATTTATCTTCGTATAAATTCGGAACCTTTTCAGTGCTTGTAGCAGTATTACCCAGCCCTTTTTCACAGCGATTACCAGAAATAAAGCGCTTTGCCTGCCCCATTGTTTCAAATCTGTTGACCGTAAGCAAACAATTGTTTTCACAGGCCTTACAGCGGGTGTGTGAGGTGGATACCTCCAATTGGCTAAGTGCTTCTGCGCTAAGCAAAGTAGATTTTCTACCAGGGCGATAGCGGCCTTTTGCAAGGAGGGCTGCACCATAAGCCCCCATAAGCCCTGCAATATCAGGACGAATGGCTTCCCGGTCACTTACAATTTCAAAGGCCCGAAGCACAGCCTCATTGTAAAAAGTCCCACCTTGGACCACGATACGCTTACCCATCTGAGAAGGGTCAGTAATCTTTATTACCTTCAAAAGTGCATTTTTTATAACGGAATATGCAAGCCCCGCAGAAATATCAGCAACAGATGCCCCTTCTTTTTGGGCCTGCTTTACCCGTGAGTTCATAAAAACCGTACAACGCGAGCCTAAATCTACAGGGTTCTCCGCAAACAAAGAGTTCTTAGCAAAATCATTAATGGGCAAATCCAAAGATCTGGCAAATGTCTCAAGGAAGGAGCCGCACCCGGCAGAACATGCTTCATTTAATAAAACCGTGTCAATGATCCCATTTTTAATACGAAGACATTTCATGTCCTGACCGCCGATATCCAATATAAAATCTACATCAGGGTCAAAAAACGCGGCTGCCTTGTAATGGGCTACTGTCTCGATTTCACCCATATCCGCTCCTAAGGCCGACATCAAAAGAGCCTCGCCATAACCGGTGACACAGCTAAATCTCAGGTTTGCCGTCGTGGGAAGCTTAGAATAAATCTCATTCAGGGCCTGACTCGCTACTTGCAACGGGTTACCTTCGTTATTGGAATAAAACGTATACAAAAGCGAGCCATCGTCTCCTATTACAACAGCCTTAGTGGTAGTAGATCCGGCATCCAGCCCAAAGAAACAATCTCCTTCGTAAGAAGCCAAATCAGACTTTGGAACTGTGTATCTAGAATGACGTTTCTTGAACTTTACGTATTCGTCTTCATCTACGAATAGAGGTTTAAGACGTGCAATTTCCATGGGAAGTTCTTGTCTGCCATCAAGGTTTTCAATAAGTGCATCTACATCCATTTCGGCTCCTTCATCAGTAGAGCGATATGCCGCACCCAAAGCCGCAAATAAATGAGATGCCTCCGGAGCTATTGCCTGATTTGGTGGCAATTTTAATACATCGATAAACCTGGCTCTTAGTTCCGAAAGAAAGTGCAAAGGCCCACCTAAAAACGCAACATTACCCCTTATAGGTTTGCCACAGGCAAGGCCGCTAATTATCTGGCTAACAATGGCTTGAAAAATAGAAACCGCAAGGTCAGCTCTGGCAGTTCCTTCATTAATAAGAGGCTGTAGGTCACTCTTGGCAAAAACCCCACATCTGGCAGCTATGGGGTATATAACCTGAAAATCCTTTGCCAGATCGTTAAGTCCTATTGCGTCTGTATCCAAAAGTGTCGCCATTTGGTCAATAAAAGAGCCTGTACCTCCAGCACATATACCGTTCATGCGCTGTTCAATGGTATTGGTAAAATAGATAATCTTGGCGTCTTCCCCACCGATTTCAATAGCTACATCGGTCTGGGGAGCGTGTACTGCGATAGCATCAGACACGGCAATTACTTCCTGAACAAAAGGTACCCCAACCCAGTTAGCAAGGGAAAGCCCTCCAGAGCCAGTAATCATAGCCTTAAAGGTAAAATCCCCAAGCTCTCGCCTGGCCTCTCGTACCATTTCCAGCAATGTTTCCTTTATATTGGAATGATGCCGACGATATTGGGCAAACAGGGTGGCCCCTTCGCCATCTAAAATAACCAGTTTAATAGTTGTTGAGCCAATGTCTATTCCAAGTTTATATGTAAACATTAATGTAACCCCCTTTTGATTTACAACGTTGCTATTATATCGTTTTTGTGTTTCTCGTAAAGCGGAAAATTATGAATTTCGTCAAAAAATTTGCCGCGAAGCCGCCATTTTATTCATTGACACTATTTAGGATTACAACTACAATAAAGTCGAAATACACACAAAAGAGGAAATAGGGGGTAATATCAAGTGAGAGACCAAGAAAAATACGGATACAATCGTGATGATATAGACCATAACCACCATGATGATTACGATAATTATGATGATTATGACGATACAAGTAAGTCACCCGTAACAGACTATAAAAATAGCTCCCGCGACGATATGGGGAATGAAATGGCACGCAATGCCGTAGGGCGTTTTCTGGATTCGGAAGCCGATGATAATCCATCTGGATATGATGGAAGACGAAAAGAAAGACCTGCCCCTAGGCCCCTAGACCCACGGGACGCAGAGCCTACTGCTGACACTTGGCGCCCAACATCCCCTCCTAACTTTGAAGATGATGCGGAGTTTTTAAGCCAACTTGCAAATGCCCGAAGAGACAGACCACGCCGTGGGGCGCGGGAAGCAAACCCTATGCCAAAACCTGCAGTCCGTGTTAACGCAGAGCGGAGACGCCGTACACCTCCACACATGGAGCATTATGAAGCCTCGCCAGATGAATCTGCACCAATGGATGATGAGGATTTCAGCAATTTCCGCAACCGTTACTCTGCTCATGATGTGATTTCAACACCCAAAGAAACACGAGAAAAAGAAACCAGAGTAAAAGAAGCTAGGGACGGCGGAACTGTTGCTCCTATTGCGGTACACCGCAGAGAGGCAGCTGCTTCTCATTCTCCATCTGAAGGAGATGGAGCCAACCCGTTGCGATACTTACTTGCAATAGTTTTGGTAGGAGTACTTGCGTTGATGGCTTTTTTGGCATTTAACAACAGGAACCTAAGACGTGATTTATATGCCGCCCAAGCCCAAGTTAATGAAGCAGATGACTCAGCCGGGGAACTGGAGCGGTTGAATCTAGAGCTTAATGGATATAGAGCTGATCTAACTGAGGCAAGGGTAACCATTGAAGATTTGGAAGCGCAACTAGGGGCACAAGGTTATGCAAGTACTACAGAGGATGACCCATACGCAAATGAAGAAACACCAAATCGCCCAAATGATGAAACCACGCCGGAGGAACCTCCTCAACCTCCGCCAACTCCAGACCCAGTTATCCATATAGTGCAACCTGGAGAAGTACTATCAAGGATAGCAAATCAACATTATGGTAGCTCTGCTCAGATATATATAGATAAAATTGTAGCTGCTAATGATCATCTAACCAACGCTAACGCCATACAACCTGGTCAAGAACTGGTTATCCCTCCAAGGGAATAATCATGTCCCTTTCGGCATAGTTTAAAGTATGGATTTCATTTTCAACCGGATGGGGCAAAAAAATGGATATTAAGAATATGTCTTTGGTTCAGTTAAAAGAATATGCCAAGGAAATTGGACTAAAGAATGTATCTAGAACAAAAAAGGCAGATTTGATTGCTCTTATTGAGGAGCAGATTATCCCTGCCGAGGCACTGGGTTTCATTGCATCAGAAGATGTAAGGGACGAAATTAATGAAAAAACTGATGAAATAGTTCATGAAGCTGATAAAATCCCAGACGAAGTCATTACGTCTGGGATTCCGTTTAGCGAATCAATTCCTTCTGAACCAGCTTCCCCAGAGCCAACCAATTCTGAAATTCAAGTCGTAGCTCCTATTCAGGAACAAGAAACGGCTGAAGGTATATTAGAAATCCTTCCGGATGGTTTTGGATTTTTACGAGTTGATAATTTCTTGCCCAGTCATGGGGATATATATATTTCCCCAACTCAAATAAGGCGTTTTGGTCTGCGCACCGGGGACTTAGTATGTGGAGTTACCCGCCATAACAGTGCCGATAAATTTAGTGCACTATCCTATATTAATCATGTAAATGGTGACCCACCGTATATGGCGTCTCGCCGTCCTTATTTCGAATATCTTACTCCCATCTTTCCAACACGGCGGATAAATCTTGAAACCGGGCGAACATCACGCCATCAGCTTGCACCTCGGATTATTGATTTATTTTCCCCTATTGGATTCGGTCAGCGGGGGATGATTGTCTCTCCGCCAAAGGCAGGCAAAACAGTACTTCTTAAGCAGATTGCCAATGCCATCACTCATAACTATCCTGATGTGCATTTGATTGTACTGCTAATTGATGAGCGTCCAGAAGAGGTTACAGATATGGAACGTTCAATACTAGGGGAGCACTGTACTGTTGTGTCTTCTACATTTGATGAGCAGCCGGAGAATCATAAGCGTGTTGCAGAAATAGTGTTGGAGCGGGCTAAGCGTTTAGTAGAGCAGAAAAAGGATTTGGTAATCCTTATGGATTCTATTACCCGATTAGGAAGGGCTTATAATCTTACCATTCCGGCAGGGGGGCGCACTCTTTCCGGTGGTCTTGATCCTGCGGCGCTATATATGCCAAAGAAGTTCTTTGGAGCGGCGCGAAATGTGGAGGAAGGTGGCTCTCTTACGGTTTTGGCAACAGCCCTTGTGGATACAGGCAGCAAAATGGACGATGTAATCTTTGAAGAGTTTAAGGGTACGGGTAATATGGAATTGGTGCTGGATAGACGAATGGCAGAAAGACGGATATTCCCAGCTATTGATATTGTGCGCTCAGGCACCCGGCGAGAGGAACTGCTTTTGAGCGGCAGAGAAATTGACGCTATGTATAAGCTGCGGGAGATGAGTGGACGTATCCCATCGACAGAGTTTTCCGAGCAGGTTGGAGATATGCTTCTTAAATCAGATGATAATAGGGATTTTGTTAATGGGTTTATGGAGATTAGAAAATATTAATCATAGCGAATCAAATAAGAACGGACTCGTCTGAGGCAAAAATTTTAACATAAAAATCGCCGCGAAAGCGGCGATTTTAGGTTTTATATCAAAGTTTTGATCAAATCTTTTCAAAAGTTTGCAGGGCTTTTTTAGCAGGCGTTAATAAATCTCTCGTGCGCCGTCGTCTACCTCCGCTACATAGAAATCAGCAACAAGTCCGCTTGATTTTGTATACTGTTGTCCTACTTTTTTAATAAAATCTTCAATTTTGTCCTTGTGCACGATGCTTACTGTGCAACCGCCGAACCCGGCTCCAGTCATCCGTGAGCCAATCATTTCTTTAAAATCACTAGCAGCTTGAACGAGGGCATCCAGTTCAGCCCCTGTGACTTCATAGAAATCCCGTAAGGAGTTATGAGAAGCAGTCATTAGCTTGCCAAATGTGGAGATATCTCCTTTGCTAAGGGCTTGTACAGCGGTTTTAACGCGATCGTTTTCACTTATAGCATGACATGCACGATTAAATGCAATAGCCTCTGCGGAAAGAGATGCGGAGGTCATACCTTCTTTGATGGTATCTTCCCCAAAGGCTTTTTTTGAATGCTCTGTAAATTTCTCAAAGTCTATTTCGCATAGATTTTGGATATCAGTTGCTTTTTTCAATATTTCAAGAGCATACTCACATTCTGCTCTGCGTTCATTGTACTTTGAGTCTATTAATGCCCGAGGTTTATTGGTATTGGCTAGGATTAGTCTATAATCCCCCAGCTCTAATGGTACGTATTGATACTTTAATGTGTTGCAATTGAGCAAGATAGCGTGATTCTTTTTCCCCATTGCAGATGCAAACTGATCCATGATACCGCAGTTTACACCTAGATATTCGTTCTCTGCCCGCTGGCAAAGTAGAGCGATCTCAATTGGGTCAAGACCCGTTTCATAAATTGTATTTAGAGCAAAGGCAACCAGCACATTAATGCTGGCGGATGACGAAAGTCCGGCATTACTGGGCAGATTACCCCACACGTATAAATCAAAACCACCAAGTGTATGTCCCATATCCATAAGAAGCTTAGTTACAGCCTTTGGGTTGTTGGCCCATCTATGTTCTGGATTATATTCCAAATTATCTGTGCTTACTGTAATTAGCGGTTTTATATTTGCGCTAAAAAGTCGCATGATATTATCGTCTCGCTTTGCAATGGCTGCGTATGTCCCTAGTGTTAGGGCACATGGGAATACATATCCCCCGTTGTAGTCTATATGTTCCCCGATTAGATTCACCCGGCCAGGGGCATAAAAAAAACGTGGTTCTCCACCATTTGGAAAGGCACGTTTGTATCCGTTTCTGAGTTCATTAGTATCCATTGCATCCTCCTATGCTTCTTTATATAGGATTATTTAAACATAAATTGGCTTAGTATGCTATACTTATCTTCACAAAAGAATGTAACGCTAGGAGATAGTGTAAAATATCTGCGTAGCGGATTTCATTGAGTAGAACCGTGAAGCGGTTGTGCGAATTGTATCAACATCAAGTAACGCCGATGAAGGAGGCATGAATTAATTTATGAAGGTAATTTTATTAGAAGATGTAAAAAACATAGGTAAAAAAGGACAGGTGATAAACACCTCAGATGGTCATGCTCGTAACTTTCTATTTCCAAGAAAGCTGGCGATAGAAGCCACAGCCGCCAATATGGCCAACTTGGAAGCCCAGCAACAAAAAGCTCAGCATAAAGTTGAAACAGAAGTAAAGGCGGCTCAGGAGTTAGCTGAGAAACTTCAGGCAAAGCCTGTTATCCTAAAGGTGAAAGTAGGGGATAAGGGCAGGATGTTTGGCTCAATTTCTAATAAAGAAATAGCCGAAGCCATTCAATCCCAACTAGGCTTAATAGTAGATAAAAAGAAAATAGTACTTGCTGATCCAGTAAAAGCTGTAGGCACCTACACAGTAACAGTAAAACTTCATGCCCAAGTTGCCGCAAAGCTAAATGTAGAAATTCAAGCAGCAGACTAATATGTTAGAGCCTAACCCACAAGCCCAAGTACCCCGAATCCCTCCCCATGATATGGAGGCGGAGCAGGCGGTACTTGCAAGTATGCTTTTTGATAGGGAAGCTATCTCAACGGCCATGGAAGTTGTTCATGGTGTTGATTTCTATCGCCCAGATAATCAAGCAATTTACGAAACCATGATAGAGCTCTTTACACTAAACGAGCCTGTAGACGTAATAACTCTAAGCGATAAATTAGGCGAAAAAGGCCTCCTTGACCAAATAGGCCGGGATAGAGTAATGCAACTTGCAGCCGCCTATTATACATCTGCAAATATCCGTCATCACGCACAAATAGTCGCTGAAAAATCACTTCTCCGTCAGTTGATAAAGGCTTCAACAGGGATTACAAACGCAGGCTACGACGCTAGAGAAGAAGTAGCCGCAATAATGGAGATGGCAGAAAAAAGCATCTTTAATATTGCCCAGCGTAGTAACACCAGGGATTTTGCACATATTAGTGATGTTGTGGTATTGGCAGTAGAAAAGCTGGAGGAGCTTAATAAGAATCAAGGCAAAGTCACAGGGGTAGAAACCGGATTTACAGACTTTGATAGACGTACCGCGGGCCTTCAACCATCGGATCTTATCCTGGTTGGAGCGCGCCCTTCTATGGGGAAGACTGCCTTTTTGCTTAACATTGCCCAGCACGCAGCACTTCATAATCATGTGCCCACGGCTATTTTTAGCCTGGAAATGTCAAAAGAACAACTCGGAAATCGTATGCTGGCGGTGGAATCTGGTATAGACTCCCAAATAATACGTACAGGAGCCCTAGATAGGCCCGAATACTGGGACAGAATATCAGAAATAATGCCTACATTATCACGTGCCCCCTTGTATATAGACGATACTCCGGGGATTACGATAACAGAAATGCGAGCCAAATGTCGTCGCCTTAAAATTGAGCGCCAACTAGGACTAGTGGTAGTAGACTATCTGCAATTGATGACATCGCCTGCAAGTAATAGACCAGAAAGCAGACAGCAAGAAATCTCTGAGATTTCCCGATCATTGAAAGCCCTGGCTAAGGAGATCAATGTTCCCATGCTGGTAGCCGCCCAGCTTAGCCGTGCTGTTGAAGCCCGAAAAGACCACAGGCCAATGTTAAGTGACCTTCGTGAATCTGGAGCTATAGAGCAGGATGCAGATGTCGTAGCCTTCTTATACAGGGACGAATACTACAACCCCGACACATTAAAAAAAGGGCACGCCGAGGTTATAATAGCCAAGCAACGGAATGGCCCAACAGGTACAGTAGAATTGACCTTCCTAGGTCATCTTACAAAATTTGTTGATGCAGCAAGAAATAATGATAATCCAAGAAGGGAGCAGTAAAATGGGAAAAATTAATGTAACCGTATGGGATGAGACCATTGGCCCACTTGGGCCGTACCCTAATGGGATTTATCAGGCGATTGCCGATTTCTTAGAAGAATCTAAGGAGTTTGGTACGGTACGAACCTCGACCCAGCCCCAAGCTGAGCATGGTTTATCAGTTGAAGTACTAGCCGATACAGATGTACTAATCTGGTGGGGGCATTGCCATCACAATGATGTTGATGACGAGATAGTGGAGCGAGTCCGTAAGAGGGTAATGGAAGGAATGGGGCTAATTGTGCTTCATTCAGGGCACGCATCAAAAATATTTTCAAAACTCATGGGTACAGATACTTTGGGTCTTCGTTGGCGTGAGGCTGATGAGCTTGAAAGGGTTTGGAAAATAGAATCCAACCATCCAATAACCATAGGTATTCCCGATTATTTTGACATACCCAAATCTGAAATGTATGGAGAACATTTTTGTATACCTGCCCCAGATGAGCTGCTGTTTATCAGCTGGCATCAGGGTGGGGAAGTATTTCGTAGCGGCTGTACCTTCAAGCGCGGAAAAGGAAAGATATTTTACTTTGCTCCAGGACATGAAACTTTTCCTATATACTACATGCCGGAAGTGCAGCAAGTAATAATCAATGCGGCAAAATGGGCCGCGCCTTTACCGATGGAGCCAGTGATAACGGGTCATACCCCAGAGTCTCCAGAGGCCATGCGCCTTTGTGGACAGTGATTACCTAAATCTGTTATAATACTGAGGTATAGAAAGAAGGTGATGACCAATTGGCTGAAAATACAACATCTGTTGCCGTTGGCGACATACACACAGGTAAGGTACTTAAAATTAAACCCTTTGGGGCAATTGTGTCCCTGCCTGGCGGAGTGCCGGGATTGGTGCATATTTCTCAAATTACCAATGGTTTCGTACAAGATGTAGGCGATGTGCTGGCGGTAGGGGATGAAGTGGATGTTCGGGTAGTATCTCACGACCAGGCTTCCGGCAAGATTTCCTTATCTATGAAGGATGTACCTCAGCGCCGTGCCTACAATGATGATGACGAAGAAGAGTATGATGATTATGGCTATAGATACGAGCCTCCCCCAGTAATAACAGCAGCACAAGCCGCAAACTTTGAAGAAAAGTTTAAAGCATGGCAGAAAGTTTCCAATGAGCGTATCGCAGGTATAAATAAGCGCAACAAGCGTAGATGAACATAAAAAAGAACCGTCGCATAAATGCAACGGTTCTTTTTTTATTGTTGTAAAAATCGATCTCCATTAATTATTATCCCATCATCGTCCCAGTAAAATGAGAGCCAGTTATAAATTCCATCCCTCATAGCTAGTACGATTGAGCTGCCATCTAAGCTAAAGCTGCCCTCAGAAGTTATTATAAGACGATAATTACCATCGCCTGTATTTTCTGTCTCAACCATAGCTCCGCTATAGGCAAGATGAAACTCCCGAATATTATCAATATCGTCAGGGGTTGCATCGTATATGATGGCTTTGGTGATGGAGGTAAACAAATCACCGTCAAATATATAGGTAATATGCTCGTCGTTAAAAGTAAGCTCTTCTATTTCCCATATGCCATCTAAGTGAAGTGCCATGTCTGAGTCAGATTCTATTCTAAGATTGGAAAGAATAGCAAGCGCAGAACCAAATACCAGCGCAGCAAAAAAAACTAATGCAATAGCTGCGGTGATAATAGGAACCTTGCGCTCTGTGGTTTTGTTGAAGCGATTTTTGCAGTAATGACAATGACTTTTACCGGGCGGTATTTTTCTTTTACAACGTGGACAAATCATTGTGTGTTTTATGGGCGGCGTAAGAAAGCAGCATATAGCCAGCCTTCGCCTTGGGCTGTAGAAATACGTACCCAGCCTTGTCTAAACTCAAGAACAGTAACAACAGTGCCTCTGGATACATAGGTAAATGCGGCATGGGATGTACCTGGGCCTCTGCGGACATTGACAAATTGAGCATAGTCCACGGTGTGTTGTGAATTTGCAGGGAAGTTTTCTGCTCTTAGTTGGGCGTGTGGTGTTGGGGTGCCAAGTCCTGTTGGTGCTGTTGTTGATGCACTTCCGGAAGCTCTGGCAGCTATAACCGCATCATTGGATAGAAATCCGGCGAAAATCCAGCCTTGACCGCTGGCAGTATCCAATCGTACCCACATCTGCCTGTACTCAAGGACTGTAACGGTTGTACCTCTGGCCAAGTGTGTAAACGCAGTATATGAATTAGCAGGACCGCGACGGATGTTTACATGTGAGGCAAAATCTACAGTGGCTGTAGAATTTGCTGGAAACATATCTGCTCTTAACAGGTGCTGGGGAGTGCGGCTACCTGCGACTACAGCTGTTCCGCTTCCACTAGTAGTACCGGTTCCGGTTGTAAGGGGAGGCGCTGCTGCCATTTCCCTTGAAAGATAACCCGCATAAATCCAGCCTTCACCTGAAGGTGTGTTTACTCGAACCCACTTGTTTCTGTATTCTAACACTGTAACAACGGTACCTCTGGTAAGGTGTGTAAAGGCGGCATAACGTGGGTGGGGACCTCTGCGTACATTGAGTGCGCTGGCATATTCCACCCTTTGCTCGCTGCCTACAGGGAACATTCCTGCATGGATTTGATCTACTGGGGTGGGCCTTGTGGCAAATACCATAACCCCTGGTATAAATACCAGCATTGCAAGTAGCAACAACAACATTCTTTTAACTCTCATTTGTAACCCCTCCAAACTTTTTCCGACATATCGAATTAATTCGGAATTCACGCAATCGCTCGCAACTCTGCTAGTGTTTCGGCTTGAACGACATCATTCTTCGTTAAATTCACTTTATCGGCTAATTTTTTGGTATTTCTACCTAAATGTAACATAGTTGTAATATACAGTCAAACGAGATTAGATTCGACTTTGTTCCATTTAATCTCCCATTTTTTCAGCGATTGCCTTGGTGTGGTGCACTGTTCCACGGCGATGGTGCGGAGGCGCGTATATACTGTATAGGCGCATGGGTGTTCTTCCTATATTGGTAATATTATGCCATGTTCCCGCAGGGATGAAGACAGCTGAGTTATTGAATACAGGCTGACGGAAAGTTAAATTGCGCCTGGAAGGACCCATTTGTGCAATACCTTGGCCTTCTACTATCAATAGGAATTGATCGTCATCTTGATGTACTTCTAAGCCGATGTCTTCCCCTGGCCTGAGTGTCATTAATGTTAGCTGTAAATGTGGCCCAGTCCATAGGGTGGTGCGGTAGTTGTTGTTTTGATGGGCTGCTCTGTTTATGTCTACAACATAGGGATGAGGGCCGTGGTCTTGGGGGCGTACAGTGGGGTGGGGTGGGTGATGAGGCGGAGCTGGTGGTCTTGGATGAGGGTGAGATGGATGAGGTTGTGGATGTGGTGGATGAGGTCTTCTTGGGTGCAAACGTCTTCTAATCATGGTATGCCTCCTAATCAATGAGCAAAAATCGCGATGCTTTAACGCGTTTTTGCGAATGGTTTTTGCCGAAAGGCAAAAAGATTTCCTGCTTTGAGCAAAAATCGCGATGCTTTAACGCGTTTTTGCGAATGGCTTTTGCCGAAAGGCAAAAAGATTTCCTGCTTTGAGCAAAAATCGCGATGCTTTAACGCGTTTTTGCGAATGGTTTTTGCCGAAAGGCAAAAAGATTTCCTGCTTTGAGCAAAAATCGCGATGCTTTTTCCACATAATATGAAGATTAGCCTTCTAGGTTGCATACACATGGTCTGGATTTGACAGGAGAGATATACCTCGCTAAAATAACCAGCGTTTCAAGTGTCCGTAGCTCAGGGGATAGAGCGTTCGCCTCCGGAGCGAAAGGTCGCGCGTTCGATTCGCGCCGGATACGTAAAATCACACCCTTAGCTCAGTTGGCAGAGCAGCTGACTCTTAATCAGCGGGTCTAGGGTTCGAGCCCCTAAGGGTGTAACTGGAAAAGCCCCGCAATCACTGGATTGCGGGGCTTTTAGCCTGTAAGGCTACGAAATCAGCATGTTATTGGTGGGGTATCAGTGAGGTAACGAAGTGCTATTACATCATTATGTGTCTATGCTAGTTTATAAGACTATTTATATGATTTCAAATCAGGAAAATATAGTTAATTAATTTTTTTCACGTACTGGGATTACCTCGTTTACTTAACGATTAAAAAGGTAAATCGTCATCATCAATTGATGATATCATACTATTCGAATACTCATTCAATTCAATGTAGTCATCCATAACTGCGCTTGGATTTGGAAAAATCAACTTGCCTTCTTTAAAAATATTTTTAAAGGTTATTTGCGTTGTTGTTTCTTTATATCCATAACTAGGTGTTTCACTAAAAATATAAAGGCCATCTTCATCATTAGATACATTAGAATATCCAAATAAATCCATTAGCTCTATTAATTGTTCTGGTGTTTTAAAAAGAAGAGTGATATTTGTTTTAAGCAATTTTTTCAAATGTCCCAATATAGGATTTCCAGCATACTTCCCAAACCCTTGGTTTTCTAATAAGAATGTTGTGCCTTGTGATAGATTTGATAAATTATTGTCAAATTTCTGAATCAATGCATCGAGCCTAGTAGCCGAATCATTTATTTTTGAGTATGCTCCGCTTTGCCTATCACGTTCTTTTTGATCTAAGTAAACTTGAAAAAGGTTAGCCCATTGCTTTTTAAGAAAATCGGAGATATCCGTTGAGTTTTGGAATTCATGAATTACTACTCTCTCTGATTCATGAGCATACATGTCATTAATAAAATCAAAAATTCTTGTGTCATTTACCGAATCATAAAACATTTCCTCTTTAGCAAATCGCTCTCCCTTTTTTGTTAAATTTATTTTATATGTGCGAAATTCAGAAAGAACACTACTGTCCACAAAAACATATACTTGTTTCTTGTATTCCAAGGCGGTTTTCATTTCACGCATCGTTATAGAATCGTCTGGAGAAGCTTCGCTTCCAAAATTTCCGCCAATTATACCAACTAAAATGTCGCATTGTTGTGCAGCAAGGAAGCAATCGCTTTTTAATGTATCAGTAATATTATAACCGATATCTCCTTTATCACTTCTAACAGGATCATACCCCAAGCTCCTAATGAACGCTTCTAGATTTTCTCTGATTTGCTTTAAATCATAGCATGTAGAACTAATCATCACTTTTGGTATCGCCATGTAAAACACTCCTCCTATGTCATATCATAAATGGGGATTGTATTTTCATCATAAATAATTTCATGTATAATTAAACTCTCTTATCTACACCAGCTTTCTTCAATGTTTTAAGCGCACTTGATCGTTTAGTAATACTTCCATCAACAACAATATTCCTACCTGTTATTGGAGAATACCAGATTTCATGGTCACCTTTGCCATAACGTAGGAAGTAGCAACCTTCTTGCATGAGGGCTTTCTTAACAGTACGTGTATAGTCTGCCATTATACAGCGGCTGTCTCTATAACCAGACGTTCAGCTTCAAAATGTATTTGAAAATCACCTGTGTAATCTAAATTTAGCTCAAGCATTTCCGGAATGGCATCACGCACTCGCTCAACAAGATTATCAAAAGAGCTAGATTCAAGAACTATTCCAAGATTGTCTTCCGACTCAGCAATCCAAACGCCATCATCCCATATCATTTTAATTTTGCATGTTTTCATTTTATTTACGCCCTTCTTATATTTTGTTATTTGTATTGTATACCATATTCATGTAGAAAATCCAATGACAGGTATACCCCATCCACATCCTGGCAAGAATCTAACCCTAATAGATTCTTAAAAGGAGACAATAAAATGAACAGACTACGTAAAGAGGTGAAAATATTGGCGCTGAGCCTTGCGCTGGGGCTGGTGTTTGCGATAAGTGTCGCGGCATATTCCTATGTATACTCAGTGGCAGTGCAGGAGGATATTGCCAGCAATGTAATCCGCTTTCATGTACAGGCTAATAGCGATAGTGAGGCTGACCAGGAGATAAAGGATATAGTGCGAGATGAGTTGCTTAGTGAGTTTGAAGGGATATTTAATCAGATTGACAATGTTAAGGAGTCCCGACAGATAATCAAAAATGAACTTCCTGCAATCCAGGCACATGCAAAGGCTACTATGCAGCAGTTGGGGCTGGATTATGAAGTAGACGCAAGGATGGAAAGAGTATTCTTCCCGACTAAGACATATGGGGAGTTATCCTTTCCTCCGGGAGTATATGAGGCTTTGCAGATAACAATCGGAACGGGCACAGGGCAAAACTGGTGGTGCCTGATGTTTCCGCCGCTATGTTTTGTAGATATGACTAGTACGGACTCGGGAAGGCAGCAGTTGGCTGATACCGTAAGTGATGAATCTTTTCGGTTATTGACTCATCAAGAGGAAGGCTCTGGGGCAACTGCAGAGGTACGATTTAGAGTTGTTGAATGGTGGCAAAGTCGCCGTAGAAACGATGTGCAGCCCAGTCATTTAGCTGGGAGATAATATAGCAATTCATCTTTAAATCAGCCGTTTTTATATGAAAAAGCACTCACAGGAAGAACGACTCCTTGTGAGTGTTTTTTAGGTTCAATGTGGATTGTTTTTTTGGGTAAAAGCTTATTTCTAAAATGCCAACATAAGTATGATGGCAGTCAGGTTTAGGCATACACTAACCAGCACTATTAGTGCCAATGCATATGGTGGTTTTACTCCTGCATTTACTAGCCTATGATGGAAGTAAGTGGTGTTGCTTGAGGAATCGGCTACAGTTACGGATTGTTTGGCCAGCAGCCTTCTTATAAAAACCCGTATGCTTTCGAATATAGGGACTCCCATTGCTAATATGGGGATGAATACCGATATTACTGTTGCTTGTTTAAAAGCCCCGTGTAAGGATATTGCGGCTAGTAAATAGCCTAAAAGGTATGCCCCGGAGTCGCCCATGTAGACCTTGGCTGGGGGGAGATTGTGGCGTAGGAACCCGGTGGTTGCACCTATGAATAGTACTGCCATAAAGGCCGAGGCGGATTGGTTCATAACTAAAGCCACTACGAAAAGAGTACAGCCGGAGAGCATTGCCAGTAGGCCGGAAAGCCCGTCTAAGCCATCCATAAAGTTGAACACGGTTACGAGGCCTACAAACCATAATACTGTAAGTGCAAACTGTACACCAATATGAAAATATACATAGGTATCAGTAAATGGATTCATGAATCCGGTAAAGCGTATTCCTGCTGCGAAGGCAAGCACTGCCGCGGCTATTTGCACTAGCATCCTTGGCCATACAGGGAATTCTTTGCCCCGTGTTTTTGAAAAATCGTCAATGAGGCCTACAGTTAAAATCATGGTACCGCCGGGTATAAGTGCCCACAGGCCTATAGTATCTTCCATTGTTGAGGCAAGTGTGGGAATTACAACGGGGCCTAGACCGGCGACGAAAACAATAAAACCCACAGCAAAGGCAATGAACATAACAGCTCCTCCCACTAGTGGTACGGGGGAAGTATGTTTTTTGCGCTCGGTGGGTTTATCTGTAAAATCCAGTTTTTCGGCCAGTTTTGTAAATATTGGCATCAGAACCATTACCAATACAAAGGCCAGTAAAAAGGCTATTGCATATCTCATTTGAATTCATCCTTTGTTAGATAACACTATTTATCGTGTCCTCGATTACGGACATTACTCTTTTTGCGCCGTTGACTTGTTCATGTAAGGCCATTGCCTCTGAAAATATTTCCCGTTCATTATAAAGCATATCAATGTCTTTTAGCAATCTTTCGACAGTCATTTTGCTTTCTGGCAACAACATGGAAAATCCTTGTAGAACAAAGGATTCTGCGTTAAGTATTTGATCGCCTCGGCTTTTTTCTAGGGGTAGGGGAATGAGTAAATTAGGTTTTTTTAAGGCCAGTAATTCGAAAATGGTATTAGCTCCCGCCCGGGAAATAACAATATTTGCCAGGGCATATAAGTCAGCTAGGCCTTCTTTTACATATTCAAACTCTGTGTAGCCTGGGATATTGGCGCCGGCTGCATTTCCTTTGCCGCATAGGTGAATCACTCTGTATTTGCGAAGGAGCTGGGGCAGGGCTTCTCTTATTTTTGTGTTGATTGCTGCGGCTCCCTGGCTGCCTCCTGTGACCAAAATCACAGGCTTTCCGCCTTTTGCCCACTGACACATGGCGAGTCCTTTGTCTTTATCGCCTTGTAATAGCTCTTCGCGAATTGGGGAGCCGGTAAGTACTCCTTTTCCTACAGGTAAATGTGCAAGGGTTTCAGGGAAGGATGCACAGATTTTACTGGTAAATGGTTGGGAAAGTCTGTTCGCAAGTCCTGGTGTTAGATCTGATTCATGAGAAACGCCTTTCACTCTTAAAACGCGAGCAGCAGCCAGCACCGGAACTGTTACAAATCCTCCTTTGGAGAATACAATATCTGGCTTTATCTGGCGTATGACTTTAATTGCGTTGCCAAAGCCTTTTATAACACGGAAAATATCTGTTATGTTTTTTATATCCATGTACCGCCTCAGTTTTCCGGCGGAGATTCCGTGGTAGGGGATACCTGCTTCTTTTACCAGTTCTTTTTCCAGGCCGTCATGACTTCCAATGTAATGGACTTCATAGTTTTTAGCCTTTAGTAGAGGCAGTAATGCCAGGTTTGGGGTAACATGTCCGGCTGTTCCCCCTCCAGTTAGAATAATTTTTTTCATTTTTCACCCGTTTTGTGGATTTGTTATACTTTTATTTTTAGCCTGTTATAATTATCACCCATAAATACTCATTCTGGCAAGGGAAGGTACCTTGACCTATGAAAAAACTACTACTTACCTGGGGTTTGCTTGTATTGATGCTGGGGATTTTAGGTGCTTGTGGAAGTGAGGCTCCTGACGATTACCCAGCTCCAACCCCCTATGATTATTATGAAGATTATCATAACGATTACTATCCTGATCCAGCGCCAACTCCTGAGTATGTCCCCGGTTTTGATCACTATGATGTGAGCATAACCATTGACCCAGGAACTCGCACTGTGTCGGGTATTTCTCGTACAACTTTCTCCAACCGAACCGGAGAGCCTCTTGGAACTATTGTGATAAGGGTTTTTTTTAATGCCTTTAATGAAGGTAATGCTCATTATTTTTCTGAGTTTGAGCGTAGTATATTTCGTCATGGTCATAGTTATGGCTATATGGATATTCAACATGTTTCCATGAATAACGAAGATGTTGAGTATAATCTTGAGAGCACTGTTTTGACCCTCTATCCTGACGAACCTTTGTCTCCTGGAGAAACTGTGCAATTGGTGCTTCAATACAATGCATATGTGCCGTCTATTGCCCACCGCACTGGGGCCAACCAGCAAGCCATGTGGTTTGGGATGTTTCTTCCTGTTGTCGCGGCTCAGGATGATAGCGGTTGGATAATAAATGATTATTATCCCGCTGGGGATCCTTTTGTGCTTAACATGGCTAGCTTTGAAGTGGAGATTATTACCCCTGCCGACTATATCGTTGCAGGCACAGGAGTAATTTTAGATGAAATAATCTCAGAGGAAACAGATAGAAGAATCACAGTTTTTACCTCTTCAAGTGCAAGATGTTTTGCCTTTGCTGTATCTCCTTATTTTCAGCGTGAAAGCATTACTGTGGAGGGTGTTGATGTTCATTTATATTATTACACTTTAGACCTTCCTATAGACGATATTATGGAAATTATTTATGCCAGTGTTGGACATATGTCAAACAGGGTTGGGGCTTATCCTTTTGACCATATTCGTGTTGTGGAAACGGATATGTTTCTTAGTGGGGTTTCATTTTCAAATATTGTCTTTATGAATACTGCAACTTTGAGGCAGCCTAACAGCCAGGCTCTTAGCCGGGTTTTAGGGCAGCAGTGGTTTTCGTATGTTGTTGGGAGTAATCAAGTCACCGAGTCTTGGTTAGATAAGGGGCTTATAAGATACATAACTGCTGAGCTTTTTTATCTGAGGCCACTGGATTTAAGAAATTATATGGCGGAGGAACATGCCTTGATTTACGGGCGTACTGATTTGTTTATGACAAGGAGTTTAGGTAGTTTTGACAGCTGGATGGATTATTTTCATACCCATCATATTAAATCGATGCTTATGTTCAATGCACTTCATAACCAAATGGGAGACAGGTTGTTTTGGGAGCTTGTAAGACAGTATTTCCAGACATTTTATTTACAGGTTGCGTCAGGGGCAGATTTTATAAGTTTGGCAGAAGAGATATATGGTGACAGTCTTCAAGACTTTTTTAGGCAGTGGATACGGGCCGGAACGGTGCCACCACTACCGATTAGACCAGAGATTGAGGGGGAAGAATTAATACAATGAATAGAAATAGAGATAGACGGTATCCAAGATACCGGGAGCCGGTGTTTTCAAAGAAATTTACAGCGTTCTTGCTTTTGCTTGCGGTTGTAGCCGCTGGGTTTGCTGTGTATATTGTGATGTTTACTTATCCTGGTATTGGAGTGGCAGGCGTTTACGAAGATCCTTCTGGATATGAGAACACTCCCAACACCGCTTCCCAAGATGCGCAGATTAATAATGGTAATGATACTTTGGATACGGAAGACCAGAACGAAATAGGGGAACAGGCAACTGTTGTAAATACACCCCCGGATGAAGTTGCGGAGAATCCATCCTCGTATTCAATCCCTTATGACCCCTATGTACCTTATGTGCCTTCGTATGACGAGTTTGTATTGCTTACAACAGTGGATAATTCTCAGCTTCCATGGTATTTGAAACTGGTAAATCGCTACAATTTCCTAGATTATTATTTTCATCCTCAGCTTATGGCTATTGGTGGCGGGCATTATTTTGACGCACGTGCCTATAGGTCATTGCTGGATATGTTAGAGTCTGCCCGCAGCGAAGGGTTATCTCCTATTGTAGCGTCTTCTTTTAGGTCGGTCTCTAGACAGACTACGCTTTTTAATAATCGCATACAGCGGTTTATAGATGATGGGTATGAAGAGGATGACGCATTTGAGGCTGCACGTCGCATTGTGGCCTATCCAGGCACAAGCGAGCATAATCTAGGTCTTGCTGTGGATATTGTGGCATTAAGCTACCAGAACCTAACTGAAAATCAAGCCAATACCCCTGAGGGGATTTGGCTTGCACAAAATAGTTATAGATACGGGTTTGTACTGCGGTACCCTGAGGATAAACAGCATATAACCAATATCATTTTCGAGCCCTGGCATTTCAGGTATGTGGGCAGGGACGCGGCTGCGGAAATGTTTTATAGGAATCTGGTATTGGAGGAATTTGTTAGCGAGTTGTTGGGTTCGTAAAAGATAGTTAAAAGCTTGACCAAAACTTTATATAAAACCGCGCAAAGGACGCGCGGTTTTTGGCGTTGGTTTAGAAGTTCAGCCGGCAAGGAGGCATGAATTAATTTATGATTGAGTTAAATGGTGTTAATAAAACCTTCCGCATTGCTAAGCGGCAAGGTGGGTTTTCGCGCGCTTTTAGAGCGCTTTTTTCCCGTGAATATGAATATATACGGGCGCTTAAAAATGTTAGTTTTACTGTTAATGATGGTGAAATGGTGGGGTATATTGGGCCTAATGGTGCCGGAAAGAGTACTACTATAAAGATTATGTGCGGTGTCCTTAATCCGGATGGTGGTACATGTAATATTAATGGACGCACTCCTTGGAAGAACCGAGTGGCTCATGTGCGGGAGATTGGGGTTGTGTTTGGGCAGCGTAGCCAGTTGTGGTGGGATGTACCTGTTGTTGATAGCTTTGAATTGATACGGGATATCTATAAGACGGATGCAGCCACTTATAAGCGTAACTTGGATGAGCTTGTAGAGCTTTTAGAATTGCATGAGATTCTTAAAACCCCGGCAAGAAGCCTGAGCCTAGGCCAGCGAATGCGCTGTGAGATTGTGGCGTCTTTGTTGCATGACCCAAAGATTTTATTTTTGGACGAGCCTACAATCGGTTTGGATGCGGTGTCTAAGCTGGCTGTACGGCAGTTTATTAAGCGGCTTAATGCCGAACGTGGTACTACAGTACTGCTTACTACCCATGATATGCAAGATATTGAAGCCCTTACAGAAAGGATAATACTAATAGGCAAGGGGCAGATTCTACTTGATGGTAGTTTGACTCAGTTGAAGGCGGAGGCTCCTAAAGGGGCTAATGCGGAGGAAATGGTGGCGGCTTTGTATAAAGAGTATGCTATATAAAACCTTTGTCGTTATCATCAAAACCGCTTTCGTCATTATCATCAAAACCGCTTTTGACCAAAAAATAACCTAAATCGTGTGTTTATCTGCTAGACAAGGAGATGTCTTATGTTTGGGCTTACTGCTATTAATTTCAAGCCCTATCGGGCTTTGTTCCGTATACGTTTTACCAATACATTGCAGTATCGTGCCGCGGCTTTTGCCGGGCTTACTACCCAGTTTGCCTGGGGTTTTATGTATATCTTGGCATTTGCGGCCTTCTATCGAAGTAACCCTGGAAGCTTCCCTATGGAATTTTCACATACTGTGACCTATATTTGGTTACAGCAGGCTTTTGTAGCTTTATTTTTCCTGTGGTTTTACGATAATAGTATTATTGAATCTGTAGAAAGCGGCTCTATTGCTTACGAGCTTGTAAGGCCTATGGATTTATATAGTCGCTGGTTTAGTATCACTGCCGCCAACCGGGTTTCTCGCACTCTTTTGCGGGCTATTCCTATCCTTGCAATTGCTATCTTTCTGCCTCGTCCTTTCCGTTTGGTTCTGCCTGTAGAGCTAATGCGGTATATACTGTTTTTTATTAGTATGGCCTTGGCATTGGGGGTTGTTTTGTCTTTTTCTATGCTGATTTATATCTCGGCGTTTTATACCATCAATAGCATGGGAACCCGTATTATCTTTGGGGTGTCTGCGGATTTTCTTTCTGGGGCGTATATCCCGCTACCGTTTTTTCCTGATACTATGCGGTTTGTTTTGGAGCTTTTGCCTTTTGGCTCTATGCAGAATATGCCACTTTTGATTTTTAGTGGTCATGTTTATGGTGTGGCGGCTTTTAGGGGGATTGGGATACAGTTATTTTGGCTTGTAACCTTGGTTATTGTGGGGCGTTTTTGGATGAGTCGGGCTTTAAAGCGTGTTGTGGCTCAGGGAGGGTGATTATATGAATCTATATATGAAGTTCTTCTTAATGCATCTCAAAAGCCAGATGCAGTACAAAGTCTCGTTTTTCTTCAATATCTTGGGGCAGTTTCTGGTTAGCTTTGCTGTGTTTATGAGCCTTTCTTTTTTGTTTATGTTATTCGATGATGTGGAGGGCTTTACGTACCAGGAAGTGCTTATTGGCTTTGCGGTTATGATGCTGGGGTTCTCTCTTGGAGAGATGTTTGGCCGGGGATTTGATACTTTCCCACGGATTTTAGGTAATGGAACTTTTGATAGGGCGCTGGTTAGGCCTCGGAATATTATTTTCCAGGTGCTTGCCGGTACTATGGACTTTACCCGCCTTGGGCGAGCTGCTCAGGCTGTAGTAGTGTTTGTTTATGTAATCCCTAATAGCGGCGTTGACTGGACGCTGACGAGGGTTATGACTCTGGTGTTGATGATTGTCTGTGGTACACTGCTGTTTTTTGGGCTATTTGTGGTGTACGCGTCCTTTTCATTTTTTACTGTTGAGGGGCTGGAGTTTATGAATATCTTTACAGATGGGGGTAGGGAACATGGACGGCTACCTTTTTCCGTATACGGTGAGAATGTGCTAAGGTTTCTTACCTATGTGATCCCTCTTGCTTTGGTGCAGTATTATCCGCTTTTGTTTTTATTGGGGCGAGAAACCAGTCTGTTATATGCTTTTGCACCAGTGTTTGCACTGCTTTTTCTGATTCCTTGCTTTGTCTTTTTCCGCTTTGGTTTAAGCAGATATAAATCTACTGGATCATAATACTAGTATAAGCCAAATTGACATAAGTCGATAAAATATAGTACCATGGTTAAGCCCCCCGCATTTGTCATAATCAAAGACGGGGGGCTTAAAGCGTCAGTGGGGTGGTACATATGCAGTTTAGTTTTAAGCGATATGAAAAAAAATATCTGGTAACCCATAAACAGGCCGCCGCTGTTACGGCTGCCTTGTTGAAATACATGGACTTAGATGAATACGGGACATATTGGGTACAGAACATATATATGGACACAGATAACTGGGATGTAATCAACAAATCTCTGGAGAAGCCCCTATATAAAGAAAAAATGCGTCTCCGCTGCTACGGCATCCCTGATGAAACCAGTAATATTTTTTTAGAGTTAAAGAAGAAGTTTGCAGGGGTAGTATACAAGCGCAGAATGGCTTTCTCTTTGGAAGCCTTAAAGCAGCCATTAAGGGAAATGCTGCCAAAAGAAGACCAGCAAATTGCCAAAGAGCTGGATTTTTATTTAAAAGGAAATGCTGTGGATGAAAAGATGTTTATTGCATTTAAGCGAACAGCATATACAGGGGTAGTAAACCCTGAACTTAGAGTGACTTTTGACAATGATATAAGATACAGATGCTATAATCTGGATTTTAGTAACCCCGAATATGGCAGGCAGGTTCTTCATGAAAATTATCAACTAATGGAAATAAAGACACCGATTAGTATACCCTTATGGCTTAGCCGGGCACTAAGTGAAAATGGCATTTATAGAACATCCTATTCAAAATACGGCACCTGTTTTACGGATTACTGTGCGCAGAAAGGCGATGTGAAGTTATATGCTTGAGACTCTAACCAGCAGCATAACCGCCGGAGAGCTTCCTATCTTAACGGCTGTGATATTATGTACCTTTGTATCTCTAATTTTGGGGCTGGGAGTTGCTTTTATATATCAATTTAAAAGCGCGTATAGCCAAGGCCTTGCAATGATTTTGGTGTTGATGCCTGCTTTGGTGCAGATAGTTATAATGCTGGCCAGTGGTAACATAGGCGTTGGTATTGCCCTTGCCGGGGCTTTTGGGCTTATACGTTTCCGCTCGGTACCTGGTAATGCCCGCGATATTGGCCATTTGTTCTTGTCCATGGGGCTTGGGTTTGTTACTGGATTGGGATATTTATTTTTCGCGTTTATATTCTTGATTATTATCGGTGGCGCAAGTGTTGCCCTAACTATTACCAATTTTGGGAGCGGAGAGCTTAACTTCCGTACTCTTCGCATAAAAATCCCAGAAAACCTCGACTATGATGGGCTTTTTGACGATGTGCTGGCAAAATACACGTCAAGCTCTGATCTGGATAATGTAAGAACCACTCAAATGGGAAGCCTATATGAGTTGACATACTCTATACGCCTAAAATCCCCTTCCATTCCTAAGGAATTTATAGATGAGCTTCGCGCCAGGAATGGCAATCTTAGTATCATTATCGGTCGTGGAAGGCGTGACATGGAAGAATTATAAACGCAAATCGAAATGCAAATCCAAAAGATGAAAATAAGCGGCCTCGGTGCTTGGCCGCAGTACATTTACGCCCTCAGGCTCAAAGAGCCGTATTTCCCTGCCAGCCACGGATTTACGGCCTTTTTTTGTAAAGAGATGTACCATGTCTTTAGTCTTGAAAATGGAGTCCGGATGCCTCTCGCAATAAAATGAAATAGGAATAAAATCCTTCTCCAGCTGAGGCTCCGTTGTAAAGGAGTATAATCTGTGCCAAGAATCATGGTGTCGCTGATAAACTACATATCCCAAAAATGAATCCTCTTCAATTATGTATTGTTCCCTCTCTTGCTTGTCTATTTTTCCAATCAAAAAGGGTAGTGGCCTTTTTGGCATCACTACCCCTGCACCTACATCTATTATAAAGTCTCCGTCTTTACAGGTCACCCTGAGAATACGGTGCCGCCGCATTGGTATCTCAGGTTCATCTTTCAGAAATCTGGCCATATAGTCCATCACTTTAAAGCCCAAACTCCGCAGCAGCCACGCGAATAGCCCATTAAGCTCGAAACAGTAACCGCCTCGCTTGCGGCGTATGATTTTGTCATACATATCATCTATTTCCAGTGAAATAGGTATGCCTCGCATAATATCCAGATTCTCATACGGTACGCTCTCTAAATGCAGCCGCTGCAATGCATAGAGGGTGGAAAAGTCTATTTTGGCCTTGCCTATGAAGCCAATCCGCTGCAAATAACTTGAAATCCTATCCATATTATCCCCCAGAAAGCACCACCCTGCGGCCGCTCACGCTCCATCTGATATCATATCCAAGAATCTCGGCTATGGTTCTTAGGGGGATAAATAAATACTCACCGATATATAGTGATCCTGGGACATCCATATCTATTCTTTGCATATTAGCCGCCATAAATAAATCCCCGACACGGTGGGCAATACTGATACCTCTGCGAGACATGCTGACAATCCCTGTTTCAGGGTTGTAACTCACATCAAGGCCAAATATATTTTCAAGCTCGTTGATATGCACCATAACTCTATTTTGCAGATTAATCAAAGAAAGATTAAGCTCATGCTCCACTCCATTTACCGTAATGGCAATAGGGCTATGATTCGTGTGATATTCCACCAACACCCATAGCGGGTCATGCCCTGGTATACGCCCATTGAAAAAATCGTCCAGCCAACTAACGCGAAGCTCTAACCAGTTGAGGAGATAAACTACATGTCCCGGATGGTCTTCTATATCAATCATTGCCTGAGGCGCAGGGATACGAGGCACAGCTACCCCCAGTATCTGATGCCGTTCAAAATTCCTCTCGAATTCTGTTTGATAATCTTGTGCAAGCTGCCGTACATGGTTAATCATCTGAGCAATTTCTTCATCCACAATTTCATTCCAGCGAGCTACAACCGCATCAAAAAACTCAGGCATTTGCATGAGATATCGATACCAATAATTAAATAAGGCTACATATAAATATTCCGGCCCGCGGCCCATTTGCTGGTGCAGAACATTCCCCGCTGCAAGGTCAAAATCCCAAATCGGCCCCATAAAAAGCCTGCGTTCATCGCCTTGACCCCGGATATGCATAAATATGCTGAGCTGATTGACTACGTCGTATTCTTTAAACAGCTCATGAACCAGATAAAAATCAATAAAGGAATCCAGGTCAATAAGCTTTATAGCCTCGTCAAAACCTTGCTGGCGCACGGCATAACTAACCCTATGAAGATACTCATCAACATATGCCACATGCTCTGGGGTACGGCGACTGCGGTTGCCGGGATACCGTATGTCATAGGCTAGTCCATTAATATTTACAAAGGTATCATTCAAAATCCCTTGACTATGGGCGCGGTGATCCAGCTCCAAAAAGAAATCGCTTAGAGCCGGGTCTTCATCCCACACAAGCTGCATTCGGCCGGGGTTTACATCTCGCTCGTCTGTAAGAATGTATACCCCCATATATTCACCGTTTACATATAAATGAACATGATGAGGAGTTGGCGTAAAATCTAACCCAGAAAGCAAATTTCCCAGATGAAGGGCACTATAATTTCTTAGTAAAGATCGGTCAAAGAAGTCCGCAAGGAGTATCCAGTCTGTGGCTGCATAGTCAGAGCCCAGCATCGGGCGTGGCTCTTCAAACCGAATACGCAGTGGTCGCTTATCCGCCCCGTTACGCCAAGTGGAGTTACCTCGCCCACGGAACCGAGTCTCCACTGGTTCGAAGTTTAGCCCAAGGGCCGCACCGGATACTGAAAGTGTACCGCTATGCCAAAACTCTCGCTCTACGGTGAAAGGATTATAGTAAGTTGTAATACTAATGGAAGGGAAACTAGGGCCTTGTGGCGGCTGGGCTACAATATTGTCCCACCAGTCATTAATCCAGTCATATCTCCGCTCAAAAAATGCCGTAAGCCAAAAATGCCGCCCTTCATACCATTCCAGTAAATATTCAACCTGCCCTTCGAATGTATCAATTTCCCGGGTTTCTTGAGGCAACATCACAAACCAGGGAGGGTTACCTCCAAGGATATGGTTGTGTCGTTCAAAATTTCTTTCAAATGATTGATCATAATTTTCTGTAATGAACGTTATATGATCAATCATCTGGCGAACTTGTACATCCTTGATTTCATCCCATCTAGCCGCCACAATTTCGAACATCCCTGGGGTTGACATAAGATGCCTAAACCAGTTATTCCGCCATCCGGCAAAGATATGAGTATAGGGAGTCCAATATAGGGTATTACCTGCCGAACGGTCAAAGTCCCATACAGGGCCAAAATGAATCCGCCGCTCATCTCCTTGGCCGCGTAGGGTCATGAATACGCTAAAGCTAGCTACGTCGATATTCTTCATAAACTCCTGCACAAGGTAAAAATCTACAAAGGAGGGGATATCAATAACCCTCGAAATTGTCTCTAAATCTCTTGATCGGATCACTCTATCCACATACTGAACATGGTCACGCAAGTATTCCAGATGCCCATCCCAGTCACTCTGATTGGGAAAGCGGATATCATATGCTCGTTCTTCATCCCCAATTCCTGCTATGAAAAAATCCACATCCATTTCAAATTCATCGGCTCGCCAGCCTACAAGATGACCGTCAAGTTCAAACATATACTCACTAAGGGCAGGATCAGGGTCAAAAATAAGAGGCGCACGGCCAGGCTCAGGGTTACGCTCGTCTGTAAGCTGGTAAAGCCCCATGTATTCACCATTAACATATAGATGAACAAACTGGGACGACGGGGTGAAATCAAGATTATCTAACATACTGGCTAGGTAAAGCGCGCTATGATTTCTCAAAATCCCAGGGTCAAAAAGATTGGCTAGTAAAATCCATTCCCGGTGGGCATATTCACTGCCAAACATAGTCCGGGCTTCAGGGAAACGTAGGCGTAAAGGCCGTTTTTCCGTCCCTCTCACCCAGGTAGAGTTGCCTCGTCCGCGGATTCGTACATCTATATTTTCAAAATCAAATTCATCCGTCCCCCAAAGGGTAATAGCCCCATCGTGCCAAAAATCTCGCTCAACGGTAAATGGGTCATAATGAGATGCAATATGCAAAGAAGGGAAACCGTCATATCCTTCAAGTTCCATTATTGGGGCAAAAAGTGGGGTGCTGGGGATATACCCTTCCATGGCAGCCACAGTTTCATATTGAGAGGGAAGGGGAGGCACTTCGTAATCATTTCCCCAATTACATGATGTAAATAAAAAACCTATTAACATTAAAAGACCTATGCCAAAAAATCTAATCCGCACTGTCAATTACCTCCTTGGTAGACATCGCCTAGGATATTAGCATGTTGTAAAAATCGCGTAAATATATTTTGTGTAAAATTTGAATTTAAATTCCTAATAAAAAAGCCTCATCCCTTAGCTAATGCGTAAGGGATGAGGCTTTTAATTTGAGAGGATTATAAATTAATTTCGAAGGGGGAAGCTGGCAGCCCGTGAGCATTGTAAAGAACTACCGTAGGACAATCAGCCCAGGCAAAGCGGGCTTTTTTTGCCTCAAGTCCCCCGATTTTAACTAAAAGGATTTCGTCTTCTATTATCCCTACCAAGTGATGAGATATATCATTTGAATCAATTACCTCAACTACAGGGCGGCCATGCTTTGCCCACAGGCCTTCCCCGTGAAGGAAATTAATCGTTATTTTTCCGTTCATCATGGCGGCGGACTTTGCAATAGGGCCAGAGTATGGAATATTTTTGCCATATGCTAAGCTCTTAGCTGCCAGTGCCAACCGCTCCCCTACAGTTTTTTTATCTTGTGGGTGAAGGTCATTGTATTCGCCACAGTCTATTGTAACCGCCATTGCGGTATTTTCAATCTCAAGGCATTGTCTTTGCTCCTCACGTAGCTCGGCCCAGTTTTGGCCATTGCCAGCAGGGTCTACAAAGTTTGCCAGCTGAGTGAAGATAACCGGGACATCCCCAAAATGCATACGCATATGCCCCACAAAGGCTTCATACACGGCCTTGTACCCTTGTGGGCTACTTGTATTGGACTCTCCTTGGTACCAGATTATACCATCAATGGAATATCCTAAAACCGGAGCCATCATATAATTGTAGACACAAGATGGGACATTATAAAGCCACAATGCTGCAGGTGCTGGAGGCATGGTATGGCCTACGCGGCGTTTCCATGGGCCAAGTAGACTTATTTTGCTGTCTTCATAAGAAAGCTCGTATGTTTTTCCTGGTGTGAAGTGGTGCTTATTTGTGGCACCTACGGCTCTTATTGCTACGGTGTTTTTTCCGGGTTGGAGCAGGCCTTTAGGGATGGTACCGCTACAGGGGGGATATTGGTAGTCAACTGATATTACAAGTTCACCGTTTATATAAACCTTTACGCTGTCTACTACTCGACCTAGGGTTAGCTTTACATGGTCGGGTATATTTTCGGGTAGGTATATATCCTTCCTATACCATATGGAACCGTGGTCTGGGCGGTTAGAATTGTCCAGTAGCATGGCCTCTTCCCAGTGAGAATGATCATATTCTCGGCTATGCCAGCCTTTTTTAAGGCCTTCGTCATTATCATCAAAACTGCGCTGCCATTCCGCTATGGGAGTCGCGCTTTCCCTTTCTTTAAGCTGTACATATCCTGGAGTTTTGTAGGGCTCTAGGCGTTCGTAGAATCCTGGGAAGGTGCGGATTATATCCTCAGGCAACCAGCCTTCAGCCGGGGTGCCGCCTGCTGCTACATTGACCAGGCCAATAGGTGTATTCAGCTCTAATGCCTGTGCAAAAAAGAAAGGAACCGCGAATATTTCTTCCAAAAATCCCTCTGTGGCAGGTTTCCAGCAGGCATTTGTGTCATCTCGAGGAGCATCGAAAGCCATACCTTTTTCCACTTGGAAAGCGCGGATTTGTGGGGCTTCTTTTATATAAGGATCAAGAAGCGGCCTTGCACGGGATATGGGCTGTTCCATATTGGACTGGCCGCCGCATAGCCACACATGGCCTATATAAACATCGTTGATAATTTTGTCTCCGATTACAAGAGTATGAGGGCCGCCATATACTTCAGATTCAATGATAGCATCAAATCGTCCATTATCATCGGTGGTTACTTTTCTGGTTTTATCAAAAAAAACAACTTCAACCTCTGTGCCAGGCTGAGCCCAACCCCAGATTTTTGCATTCTTGTTAATTACCATACCATCGCTGAAAATTGCCGGTAGTTTAATCATTTTGCCGCCTCCTCAAACTGGAACCATTCTAAATCTATATTCGATCCGGGAAGGAATATAAATCTTAATGTGCCACTGCCTTTTAGTGATGTTTCCAGAGAGATATGGATATGGCTATAGTCACTACTTGTGGGTAGGGTTAGCAGGTTAATGACATCGTCACCGAAGCTCATGCGGATAGTGTTTTTATCCAGTTGTGACCGCCAAGAAATATTTAGCCCTGTTGCATTATCAAACGTCATATTTTCAAATTCGATTGTTACGTTATTGCCAATGCCCTCTACCGCCGTATCCTTCACTGTAAAGTTGTCTCCATAAATATGGTTTGCTGTGGCAAAGGGTATTTTGCCCAAATTATCCTTCTTGAATTGGAAGCCCTTTACATGTACCTTTAGATTAAACACCAGACACAGAGTCTGGATTCCTGTAAGTCTCTCTGGAAGCTTATAGGTTACATATTGATAGGTATTCCATATTGAGCCTTTATCGTAGCGCACAGTGCACAGTTTGCGCCCATCATCGGGCATTCCCTGCCAGATTTCAATATCAAAAGGTTCCTTTGGCAGTGGAAATAGTCCCATTGTTATCTCATCCGAGCCATAAGGGCCAAAATCCAAGTCATCAAAGCCAACATGGCTTATCCCGTCACGTAAAGTGGCTATGCCGCGTTCGTTGCCATTTGTAAGTTCTACATTGCTTCGGGTGTATAGCCCACCGGAAATAAAGCTGTATGGATCTAGAAATGGCTTGCCAAAGCCTGCTATCTCAATAGGCAAAAGGGAAATAAGGCTAGGGTGGTCATTGCCGTTTGCGGCCTGGCAGCGAATGAAGACCTCTCCATCACCTTTTGGATGCAAAATGGCGCTTTGGCCGTCGTTGACTACTTCCAGTTGCCCAAGGGGGCTATCTATACCAGATGCGTCTGCCAGCCGCCAAGTTAGGTCTTTGTATGTGGCGTTTGGAGGATAGGTTTTTGCGGTAATACTGTATCCATCGGCATTTAACTCAATTTTGCGGATTGGAATATCCGATAAGTCAAATTCCGCTTTTATTGGGGCTTTAGATATTACCAGAAGCTTTCCGTTAAATAGTCTGCGGCTTGGAGACGTGTATTGGTCATAGTCTGCCGAGTCTCCGTTGTCTGTACCAATAAAATCACCGATTATTTTTACTCGGTTAGTGGCGTTTTCTACTGGGTTTCCTTGGATATCCAGGGCTGATATTTCTGTAAATATTAACTCGGAGTATTGGATAGATTTAGTTGACAGGCTTGCGGCGTCTCCAAATGAGTGCTGCTGGGCTTCGGCTATGACATTTCCATTTTCGTCATAAGCCAGGGCTTTAAGTATGCCTGGTTCGTAGGGGATGATGTAATTTGTTGTTATGTCGTTTTTTTGGCGGCCAAGGAATTTTCCGTTTAAAAAAAGCTCTACGTTAGGGGCGTTGGAAGCAATGCGTACATCTATTGGTTGGCCCGGTGACCAATCCCAGTACGGGAAAAGATGAATCATAGGGGCTTTTTTATAATCCGTCCAGGCAGACTTGTATATATAATAGGAATCTTTTGGAAACCCTGCGGTATCTACTTGGCCGAAGTGGGAGTTCTTGGTGTGATAAGGGGTTGGCTCTCCGATATAATCAGTGCCGGTCCACAGGAATTGCCCCATTGTAAAGGGTGCGTCTCGGTGGGCTTTTATACAAGCCTCGGAGTTTTTTGCTCCCCAGCTTGTTGCTGAGTTGCCAAGGGCGGAGCATTGGAGGTCATCGTCGGCAAGCAAGGCCTTTCTTAATGGGAAGTGATATATCCCACGGCTTTGTACTGTGGAAGCAGTTTCGCCGCCGTAGATTATCCAGCTTGGGTTTTTTGTGTGGTGGTCGTGATATAAATATTCGGCGTAGTTGTAGCCCATTAGCTTTATGATATCTGCTGATACATGTGTATTTTCCCATGGCATATAATTAGAGCATAGTGTAGCCGGGGCGTGATCCTCTGGGTCGTGAAGTCTTACTAAATTCATTAGTTGCTTTAATGTATTGGCGCCATCATGGGCGTCTGCGTGGGTATCGTAAATCTCATTGCCTACGCTCCACATGATAATCGAAGGACAGTTTCTGTCACGGCGTACCCATGAAGCCACATCTTTTTCTACCCATTCATCAAAGAATCGGGCGTAATCATACGTGGTTTTAGGCCGCTTCCATACATCTGTGAGCTCAGTCATTACCACGAATCCCATTTCATCTGTTAGCTCCATCAGGCCGGCGGCGGGGGGATTATGAGCCGTGCGGATGGCGTTAACTCCCATTTCACGGAGGGTTTCCAGCTGGCGACGGGCAGCATCTTTATTAAAAGCCGCGCCTAAAGCACCCAAGTCGTGATGTTGGCATACGCCGTTTATCTGCACTCGTCTACCGTTAAGTTCAAAGCCTCCTTTTGGGGAAAAGCCTATTTCACGGAAGCCGAAGCGGGTGTGAGCAGTATCTTGAATTTCTCCGTCTACGATTAAAAAAGATTCCAACGTATAGCAGTTGGGACATTCTATATCCCATAGATTTGGATTTTTCACCACTAAGCTGCCATCTGGTTGGGTTTCATATTCTGCATCTAGCTTATGAATGATTTTGTATTCTGAAGATGCCTTCACCTCTGCAGTAATATTTACAAGCCACTTATCTACTTCACGCTTAGGCGTAATATAAATGCCGTTATGAACAAAATGGGCGGCATTTTTTATTTCCAGCCATGTGTCACGGTAAATCCCCGCGCCGCTATACCAGCGGGAGTTGGGAGACACATGGTTTACTTCTACAATGATTTCATTTTCGCCATCATGGATAAACGATGTAATATCATGAAAAAATGCTGTATACCCATTTTTCCATTCCCCAGCCAAATAGCCATTTACATAAACATAACTATCCATATACACCCCATCAAAGTGGAGGATAATCCTCTGCCCATAGGTAGGGGATAGGCTAAATTTCTTGCGATAAACACCCACATCACTTTTATAAAGATTTAGGGTATCACGAATTAGCCAATCATGTGGTAGTGCTACATCCTGCCAGTTACTATCTCCTTTAATCTGAAACTGCCAGCCGTTATTAAAACAAGTTCTCATATTAATCCTCCTATGCCTTATTGATATATACATATGTACCAGGAAAATAAGGCAAAATCAAATTTCGATTTAAGCTTTTGTGATAATCTCCTATGTTCCGTAGTTTTTACAAACAATTTCTAGTTACTCCATGTACATAATGTCAAGTCACAGCTATTATGCTGTGCAAGATATGGTCAACATTCATAAATCACCAAGGGGAGCTGTTTATGGTTAAAACGAAAGACCGCCCTAGGACTAGGATTAGCAATTGGAAGAGCTATTGGATAAGACATTGGGCCTTATATGCAATGCTTATTCTACCGATTGCTTTCTTTTTTATCTTTAGCTACATGCCCATGGTTAATATCCTAATTGCCTTTAAGCGCAATAATATTATCGCGCCAATTATGGAGGTGCCTTGGGTTGGGCTTGACAATTTTCGCTGGGCCTTTGAAAATGTACAGTTCTTTCAGGCTGTGCGAAATACCCTTATGTTTAGTGCCTTGGACTTGATTGTTGGGTTTCCTGCTCCTATAATCCTTGCTTTGTTGCTTAACGAGGTTAAGTTTAAAAAGTTTAAGAAAGTAACCCAAACCATTTCGTATATGCCATTCTTCCTTTCTTGGGTTATCGTTGGGGGATTATCCATTCGGTTACTAGGTCCCTCAGGTTCTGTTAATAACATTCTAATGAATTGGTTTGGCTTAGAGGCGCCTTTCCCCTTTATCACTTCTGGATATCACTGGGTAGGTACTAATGTATTATTTGCAGTATGGCGCGGTCTTGGATGGAATACAATTATTTATCTTGCCGCAATTACGGGTGTTAACACAGAATTGTATGAGGCCGCTGATATGGATGGCGCCACTCGTCTGCGTAAAATGTGGCACGTAACCCTTCCTGGTATCCGTCCTGTAATCGTAATCCTATTTATCCTTACCATTGGCCAGATTATGGGTGCTGACATGGCAAGATATCTTGCTATGGAAAATCTGCTTGTTAGGGATTTTTCACTGGTGCTTCCTATATTCGTATTTAGATGGGGTATCCAGGGTATGCAGTATCACCGTGCGGCGGCTGTTGGGCTTATGGCATCAATTATTAACCTGGCGTTTTTGTTTGGTGCAAATATGCTTGCACGTAAACTGGGCGGCCGTGGGCTGTTCTAGGAGGAGGGTAATATGAGCGCATCTAGAGTAATGGCAAAAAGCCGCCTCAAAAGGCCTACCATTGGCGACTGGGTAATAGTAGTAATTATGATTTTGTTGATAGCCATATGTTTATTGCCTGTAATGACAGTGGTAGCAACATCGTTTAGTAGCGCCCACTATCTTATACGAAGAGAGATAACCTTCTGGCCTAGAGGTTTCCATATAGCAGCCTACCAAGACGTAATTGGAGACAGCCGCTTTATGTGGTCTTTGGCATGGACCGGGATACTTACAGGTATTGTAATTGTGGCAAACCTGATTATGACAATACTTTGCGCCTATCCACTCACATATGACTCATTAAAAGGGCGCAAGATATTAACAGTATTGATTATCTTTACAATGTATTTCAATGCTGGGTTGGTTCCAACATTTATGTTATTTAGAAGGCTTGGACTTCTTAATAACCCGATGGTATTGATTATACCCGGTATGATTAGCGTGTTTAATATGATAATCATGCGTAATTTCTTCTTCGGAATTCCTGACAGCCTTAAAGAATCTGCTGAAATTGATGGAGCGGGGCCTTTGACATGTCTTGTAAAGATATATCTACCTTTGTCTACACCAGTACTTGCGACTATTGGGCTTTTTGTAGCTGTTGGCCGCTGGAATGGGTTTATGGACGCATTGTTCTTCCTTCCTGGTAATGCTCGGTTTCATCCAATTCAGTTGCTGCTTTACAATATCCTTAATAATATTACTGCTGTAGACGTGCAAGACCCGGGGGCTGCTCAAGCACCCGGATGGGGCGAGACTGTACAGGCTGCCGCCATTGTAATTGCAATGGTACCCATATTATGTGTTTATCCATGGGTACAGAAATATTTTGTTCAGGGTGCTACCCTTGGTGCTGTAAAGGGCTAACCAAGGTTCACTATAAAATGTTTTCAAAAAAGAGAGGAGTAGTTTTAAATGAAAAAGTTTCTCAAATTGCTAATGGTAATTGCAGTACTTGCAGCTCTATTGGCAGTAGTTGCTGCCTGTGGTAGCGACGACGAAGACGCTGCCACTCCAGATGAAGTGGCAACCCCTGCACCACCACCAGAAACACCACCGCCAGGTGAAGACGGAGACGTAGAAGTAGACGCAGGTGATGAAAGACTTACAAGAAATAATCTTGACGAAAACCTACGTTTTAATGACCCTGTAACCATCCGTCCAATGCTATGGGACCGTTCAAGTGACCGCGTACCTGAGTTTGCAGAAGGCTACTGGGCACAATGGGTTTCATCTAACATCCTTGAAGACCACAACATAGTACTTGACTGGGTGCAAGTTCCCCGTTGGGATCAAGAGCCCTTCCTATCTACCCTTCTAGGTGCTGGAGATGCCCCTGATGTATCTTTCACTTTCGGCTTTGGTATGGTTGAAACCTTTGCCCAAATGGACGGTATCATGGATTTGGCTCCGCTACTAAGAGAGTACAATGACTGGCTTCCAAATATGTATGGCTTAGTTGGTTCAAACGTATATTGGAATCTTAACCCAGACACGGGCGAGCTTTTTGCAATTGCTAACCGTATGGTAGCTGACGGCCGTGTTAATACTTTTGTGCGTGAAGATTGGCTTAACACACTCAACATTGCACCGCCAACAAATCTTCAAGAGTTTGAAGATATGCTAATTGCATTTAGAGATAATGCTGATACCCTTCTTGGTGCAGATGCTAACCGCATGATTCCTTTCCGCCTTACTGATGATGTGGGCTGGACTGCGGATCCGCTTATTTCATCTTTCATTCCAGACAATATTACAGAGCGTGATTTCTTTGTGCATGGTTTTGATGATAGACGTTTTATGATGCCCGGTATGCAAGACGGTTTGCGTGTGCTTAACCGTTGGTTCCATGAGGATTTACTATGGAATGACTTCCCGCTGTACTCTGCTGGTGACGATATCATAGACGACCAAATCATCCTTGGTTTTGTTGGTGCGTTCTCTCATAACTGGGATTATCCTTTCCGCCAAGACCCAGGTGTTATTGTTCGTATGCAGGAAGAAACCGGCAACCCTGATGCTAACTTCATCGTTGTTAATCCATTCCCCAACGATGCTGGTAATATCGTGCATTACATGCCAGGTTCAACAGACCGTACAATCTTCTTCCCAGCTACCAATAACGAGCCTGTTGCTTCATTGCTGTATCTTGACTGGATGAGCAGACTTTCAACCAGATCTATGCTTGCTTTTGGTTATGAAGGTGTGCACCATGTAAGACATGCAAATGGCGCGTTTGAACTCTTACCTGCTGAAGTACACACTTTTGAACTTGATGCTGACGGCGAACCTGTGCTTGATGAAGATGGTGACCCAATCATATTGGAAACCCATTTCAACTGGCCTGATCATCAGCATATCCCATCTCTGCGTAACTTTGATATCTCTCTAATGATTAATGGTGTTGAGCTTGGTGACCCAGCTCTTAATGCCGCTACTGTAGCACTTGGTTATCCAGGTATTGATTCTGCCCGTATTGCCGATGCACGTAATGCCGGTCTAGATCATGCCCGTATTGCCCGTAGGGTGCAACTACGCCCAATTGCGGCTCAAGAAGGTATGTCTGACCCACTATCAAACGAGCGTGACCGTATTTTTGCGGTTCTTATTACCGCAACAACTCCAGAAAACTTTGATTCTGCATGGACAACTATGTTCCAAGGCTACTTGAACATGGGCGGTCAAGCCATTCTCAACGAGCGCGAACAAGCTTGGATTGAGCAGTTTGGAGATGTAGATTTCCAAAACGGTCCAGACTGGTTTGAAACTACACATTAATAATCACTAATAAGACCCCTTAAAACTTGCAGGTATGACCTGGGGTTTTAAGGGGTTTTTTGCTGTCTAAGAAAGGAAATATTTATGGATTTTAAGAAAAAAGCACGCGAATTAATCGCCCAAATGACTTTAGAGGAAAAAGTTTCTCAAATGTTACATGGAGCTGGGGCGGTAGAACGCCTTGGCATACCTGCATACAACTGGTGGAATGAAGCCCTGCACGGCGTAGCCCGGGCAGGCACAGCCACTATGTTCCCACAAGCCATAGCCATGGCTGCAACCTTTGACCCGATTTTATTGAAACACATAGCTGATGCTATAGCTACAGAAGGCCGTGCAAAATATCACGCATATCAATCAGAAGGCGACCATGATATCTACAAGGGCCTTACGTTTTGGTCTCCCAATATCAATATCTTCCGCGACCCAAGGTGGGGCAGGGGACACGAAACCTATGGTGAAGACCCATTCCTTACATCTCGTCTAGGGGTGGCCTTTATACAAGGCTTACAAGGTGATGACCCTAACTCACTAAAAACCGTGGCCTGCGCTAAGCATTACGCCGTTCACTCCGGCCCGGAAAGTGAGCGTCACTCCTTTGACGCTATCTGTAATGAATATGATTTGTGGAATACCTATCTGCCTCACTTTGAAGCTGCGGTAAAAGAAGGCAATGTGGAATCTGTAATGGGTGCATATAACCGTACTTTGGGCGAGCCTTGCTGTGGCTCGCAGCTTCTGATTGGGGATATTTTAAGGGGCAAATGGGGCTTTGATGGCCACTTTGTCAGCGATTGCTGGGCAGTGGAAGATTTCCACAAGCACCACTTTGTGACGGAGACTCCAGTAGATTCTGTTGCGTTGGCTGTGAAAATGGGCTGCGATTTATGTTGCGGTCATGTTTATGAGTTGACAGCCGTAGCTGTTCAAGAAGGTAAACTTGCTGAAGCGGAAGTAGATCAAGCCGTTGAGCGGTTGTTTGTAGCCCGTATGAAACTTGGGCTTCTAGGGGCACCAGAAAGGCCTGAGTTCGTAAATATCCCTTACGATGTAGTGGATTCTGATGAGCATAACGAAATCAATCTTGAAGTAACCCGTCGTGCTCCGGTTCTTCTTAAAAACGATGGCACTCTGCCATTAGATTTTGCAAAACTAAGCTCTATTGCTGTAATCGGCCCTAATGCCGATAGCCGCCGTGCCCTAGAAGGCAACTATCAAGGTACCGCAACCAGATATGTAACAGTGCTTGACGGTGTGCGTAAAATTGCTGCTGAACATGATGTAAAAGTACGCTATGCCCAAGGCTGCCACTTATATAAAAACCGCACTTCTAATCTATCTTTCGAAGATAACCTTGTAGCAGAGGCCTTAATAGCCACAAAGCGTAGTGATGCCGTTATACTTTGTATGGGACTGGATGCTGATATTGAAGGAGAAGAGGGCGACACCGGAAACGAGTTCTCAAGTGGCGATAAAAATGATCTTAATCTTCCAGGCCGTCAGCAAAATCTTGTAGAAAAAGTAGTAGAAGCCGCTGCCGGAAAACCGGTAATCTTAGTGCTAATTTCAGGTTCAGCCTTAGCTGTAACCTGGGCAGATAAGAATGTAAGCGGTATTTTGCAAGCCTTCTACACTGGAGCATTAGGTGGTCAAGCCATTGCAGAAATCATTGCAGGTATGGTAAATCCATCCGGAAAGCTCCCTGTGACCTTCTATAAGAGCACCGACGAACTGCCTGACTTCCGCAGTTATGATATGACCAATCGCACTTACCGCTACTTTACAGGGGAGACATTATACCCCTTCGGTTTTGGCCTTAGCTATACCAGTTTTGAGCTAAGCGGCCTGACCGCAAGCAAAGAAAGTTGTACCGTAACAGTAAAAAACACTGGCAACCGCGCAGGTCGTCAAACCGTACAAGTATACGTAAAATCCCCAGGGCAAAAAGAAAACCACGCACTTTGTGGCGTAGCCTCAGTCTGTCTGGACGCTGGTAAATCTCATGAGGTAACAATTGAGCTTGCCAAAACAGCCTTCTCTCGTTGGGACGAAAACGGCGACTTATACGAGTTGGATGGCTCTCACACCTTGTATGTAGGCTTTGGCCAGCCGGATAAGCGTACTTCTCAGCTTTATGGTACAAAGGTATTAACCACAGAAGTATAAGCAGCAATATAGTTTTACGAAAAAAGCCGGGATCAGAAGCCCTGAGCAGTCTTGAACTGAACGGGGCTTTTGTTTATATAAATAACATTGGCGATGGAAGAATATGTGACATAATAAAGAAAAGAGGCGATGTTATGATCAAAAACGATGAGCTATGTACCGCTCTGACCAAAATGCTAGAGGTGAGAATAGCTGAAGCTAAGTATACGACAGCGGAGTTTAAAGTCGGTTCAGTAGGGGATGTACATCTGATTGAAGGATTGGCAAAAACCACTTTTGGTGAGGAGCTGCCCTTTAAAATTGTATTGAAAACCCAGGATAAGTGGCTGCGCCCAGGAGACCCGAGCTCTTGGCGTAGGGAATACGACTTATATATATCTGATTTCTGCAAGGTGTTGCCGGAGCATTTCTCTTGGCCAAAATGTTATCATGCCACTATAGACGGAGATATCACACAAATTTGGATGGAATATGCCGAAGGAATATCCGGCTTAGAATTGACCACAGATATTCTAGAAAAAGCTGCCTATGAAATAGGCTGCTTTCAAGGCAAGGTATATACCCAACCGGGACTGCTTCCAAGCATTTCAAATTTTAGTGATACAGGATATTTAAAAAGAGACTATGAACAGTGGCATAATCAGGAATATAGTTTGGATGAGCTAATCACAGATGCTTGCCCACTTCCTAATGGTATAAAACAGGCTCTAAAAGACGGTAGAATTGTGCTTTGCGGGAAATCCTTAGAATATAGTTATCTACGCTCTGGTGAATGTAAAATCCCCGAACATCTAAAGCAAATGCTATATGAAATTGACGATAACCTGGATGCACTGTTTGTTGAAATATCAAAATTGCCCATTGTGTTATGTCATAGAGATTTTTTTAATGAGAACATTATCTATATCGGCGGTATTTTCCGGTTGATAGACTGGGATACATCAGGCTGGGGGTATTTGGGTGAGGATGTGGCCTGCCTGATATCTGATGATATTGACTTTGATAAGTTTGAAGAATACTGCCAAAGGCTGATTCCTGCGTATTATAAGGGTATTTCTAAATACATGGATACTTCGCAAATACAGAAAAATTTTATCAAGGAAATGATCCTTTTAAAGTTTGGATATAGGAAAGTAGCAGACTATATGTTTGCTGATAATGATAAGGAAAGAGACGTGCCAGTTAGAGAGCTTGAGAAGCTGTACTCAATGAGATAAAATCCTATATTTAATAGGGGCGCATAGACTGCGCCCCTTGATATTAAGGGTCTAATTTACCAGACATAAAAAATCCCCTTTTTGGGGGATTTTTTATGTCTGGGATGCCCGATTTTTGCAGGCAGGTCTTTTGGGATTAGAATAGACCGCTGATTACTCCGTTTTCATCTACATCTATTTCTACTGCTGCCGGGATTTTTGGCAGTCCTGGCATGGTTAGGATATCTCCGGTTAGGGCTACTACAAACCCTGCCCCGGCTGATAGGCGAACCTGACGTACAGTTATTGTAAAGTCTTCTGCGGCACCCAGGCGTTTCGGGTCATCTGTAAAGGAATACTGGGTTTTAGCCATACATACCGGTAGGTCGCCGTAGCCTAGTTTTGTCAGGCTACGTACTTGTTTCGCGGCTTCTGCTGTCAGGGTTAGGCCGCTGGCTCTGTATACTTTTTTGGCTATGGTTTCCATTTTGGATTTTAAGGTTTTATCTAGGTCGTAGGTGTGGCGGAAGTTGTTGGGGGTATCTGTGGCTTTTAACACGGCTTTGGCTAGTTCTATACCGCCTTCTCCGCCTTTGCCAAATACTTCTGACAGGGCGATTGTTGCGCCAAGGGCGGTTACCGCCTCTTGTACATATGCGATTTCTTTTTCTGTATCACTTGGGAAGCGGTTAAGGGCTACTACACAGGGAAGGCCGTAAGTATCTGTAATATTGCTTACATGGCGGGCTAGGTTTGGCAGGCCTGCAGCTAGGGCTTCCATATTTTCTTGGTTTAGGTTGGCCTTTTCGCAGCCGCCGTGGTATTTCAGTGCCCGTACTGTTGCCACCAGTACTACCGCCGCCGGGGCTATTCCCATACGACGACATTTAATATTTAGAAATTTTTCTGCCCCAAGGTCTGCCCCGAATCCTGCCTCTGTAACTACTATATCGCCTAGACCCATGGCCATTTTTGTGGCTATGGCAGAATTGCAGCCGTGAGCGATATTGGCAAATGGCCCGCCGTGGAGAATTGCTGGTGTGCCTTCAAGGGTTTGTACTAGATTAGGATCGAAGGCGTCTTTTAGTAGGGCGGCCATGGCTCCTTGGGCGTTAAGGTCTCCGGCGGTTACCGATTTTCCTGCGTAGGTGTAGGCTACTACGATTTTGGCTAGGTTTTCTTTTAAAGCTGTTAGGCTTTCGGATAGGCAGAAGGTTGCCATTACTTCCGATGCGGCGGTTATATCAAAGCCGTCTTCCCTTGGGGTGCCGTTGGCTTTACCTCCTAGGCCGTTTAGCATGTTGCGTAGCTGACGGTCGTTCATGTCTAGGGCGCGATGCCATACTACTTGCCTTGGGTCTATGTTTAAGGTATTGCCTTGATAGATGTGATTGTCCAGGATGGCGGCCAACAGGTTATTGGCGGCGGTGATTGCGTGAAGGTCGCCTGTGAAATGGAGGTTAATGTCTTCCATTGGTACTACCTGGGCATAGCCTCCGCCTGCTGCGCCGCCCTTCATGCCAAAGACCGGACCCAATGATGGCTCTCTTAGGCAGATTACAACCTTTTCTTCTACTATCTTAGAAAGGGCATCTCCCAGGCCTACTGTTGTTGTGGTTTTGCCTTCCCCGGCTGGTGTTGGGCTTATGGCAGTCACGAGAATGACCTTGCCAGGAGGCTGGTCTACTCCAGGCGCGCGGTGATTGATTTTGGCCTTATAGTGGCCATAGGGGGAGATGTGCTCTGGAGAAATGCCTAATTTTGCGGCGATTTCACCGATTGGCTTGGGCTTTGCGGCCTGGGCGATTTTAATGTCTGATAGCATGAAATCACTCCTTAGAGGAAATAATGGAAATTCTGTGGACATTATATCATACTAACCCATTCTACCAACCGCATACGATGGATTGCAGCCATTATTTCGTATGGGCGGGGTAAATCCATAAAACGCTCCATTGTTGTGAAGAAGCCTGTGTCTATAAGGTCTAAGCCTTCTATTTCTATTTGAGAATATAAGTCATCCACCCATTTAGCCACATCAACTTTTTTGCCAGAAATCTTTTTGGGGTCTAGGCCACGCATTGCCAGTGCCATTGCTTCCATGTCGCTTAAGCTTTCGTTGGCTTTTGCTAAGTGGCGTAGGATAAATGCCAAGGCATTGACTTGGGCTGAGGTGGTTATATCGTGGAGGTTACGGATATCTATGCGTTCGTCTCCGATGACAATAAAACCCGTGTCTGAAATGGACAGTTTTTCTGTTCCCTTGCCTAAGGGGTATGAGGTTAGGCTATTGTTTACCAGTCCTCTTACAGTTTGCCACTGGGCGTTAGTGCTTACTAGGGTTGTTTTTTCTGATAAATGCTTTGCTTTTGTTGTGACATCATTCATTATAAAGTCATCCATCATGTAGATTTTATCTGCTACGCTTAGGTATTCGCCGCTGCCGCCGATTACTAATATTGTGGAAGTGCCCATGCTTGCCAGCTCTTGCACCCTGTCTGTGAATGGGGTAATGGGTTCCTTTTCTATTAGCTCCTTCATTATTGCATCACGGATCATGAAGTTGGTTGCGCTTCGGTCTTCGTCTATTAGGAGAAGCTTAGCACCGCAGGAGATGGCTTCCATGATATTGGCGGCTTGGGAGGTGGAACCGGAGGCGTGTGGTGTGGAAAAGGTAACTGTATCACCGCTGGGTATCCACTTTATGAAAGGGGAAATATTGAGGCAGGATACAGAACGGCCATCCTCGGCGGTTATGGTTACTGCGGTGTTATCGGTAATACAAAGCTCGCGGCCATCTCCTGCAACATGATTATAAATCCCAGCGGATATGGCGGCGAGAACCGTGGATTTACCAGAATATCCGCCTCCTGTTATTACCGTAACCCCGTGGCGTATCCCCATGCCCGTTATTCCGGCGACAGTGATTTCATCCTCTGGCGGGCTTTGAAAGGGTAGTGCGCTTTTCATTGGGGCTTTAGTGCCTCGCTCTCTGGCCAGGATACTTCCATTGGCTATAAAGGAACAATAATCATTCTGGGCTAGGAAGTCGCGGATGGCTCGTTGGGTTTCTTCTAATTTGTATGCCGCTGCTAGAGCCTTTTTATCGAACTCACGGATAAAACGCTCTGCGGCATCGGGCATTTGCTTACATAGCATGGTTTTTGTACGCTCTATTTTCATAAATGGCAGCTGCACTTCCATGCGGATGCATAGGCACATTGGGTCTGGGGGCGGATCTATATCTGGGTTTATCAGGATGTTATTGCCACCGAGGTCTTCATAATCCTTTGAGTCGATTATCGCGAAGTAGGCAGCATTTCTCATTAGTACAACCGGGCCAGGGTTGTAGATGATGAACTTTCCGTTTTCCCGGTCTGGTCTGGCTCTGTTGGCGTATTCTGCGTTGATTGTTTCGAAGTATGGTGTGATGGCTCTTAGGCAGAAGTCTGCTGCAGCTGTTGTTAGATGGGTTATTCCTAGTCTTTCTACCGGGATTGCGATGGTTACTGTAGGGCGGTCTAGCGCTAGCTTGTGGGTGCGGTCTAGGTTGTAGGCTACGTTATTAAGCCAGTGTGTTGGCCTGCGCTCCATTATGCCTTTGTCTACTTCGCGGCCCTTTTTTACAACATGACATTCGCCGTCGTATAAATCTTTTAATACTTGACGGCCTTCTACGGTTACATAATAACGATAGGTTGTGGTTTTTTTATCTGAGATTTTACTCAGATACCAGTGAAGTCTTTTTAGCAAATGTTCTCTCCTTTTTGATGGGCTTGAGACAATAAAAAACGCCGCTGATAAACTCAGCGGCGCACTAAAAAGACCTATGATATAAGAATCTAAAAGGCCGATGCGGACAATCTGAGTTTATGTGTGTGGGATTTGTTAGCGTTTTTCATATTGTCCAGCCTCCTATTCAATGAGCAAAAACCGCAGTGCTTTAATGCGTTTTTGCGAATGATTTTACCGTAGGCAAAAGATTTCCTACGTTTTTTATTTTTGCTGCGGCGATATTAAACCATACTTCTTTAAGAATTGCAAGTGTTTAGAACCCTAGAAACCCGAACAGCGTTGTTAGGCCTTCGATGTTGCTTTGGATTTGTTCTAAAACTGCGTCCATCTCTTCTGGCGTTGCATCCATCACGAATAGCTGATTAGCAGGGTCGATTGTTGGAAGCAGGGCAATATCAATGGCTTCATGCCTAAAGAAGGCTCCTAGAACGATTTCAAATTGCAATTGGGTACTATCAATACCAAAGCCTAATCTATCCATATCCAGGGTGAAGAAGTTATCACCAACGGCTTTTGCGCCTTGTGCAAATGCTTCAAAACTAAAGATATCAAAGCCATCATCAAGCGAAAAATCCAATCCTACATAGAAGCGGTTTTCAATGGTACGGTCTACATGCCAGCCAAAGCCTAATGTGATTTCGTCCCACCTGTCTGCGAAGTGGATTGTGATTTCATCTTTACGGCTGAAGCCGTTTTCTTCGTTTAGGCTTGAGTAGATTTCCATACTTAGTAGCCATGGGTCTACTAGGTCTTCTAGTTCTATTGTCCATTTTATTTGACCTACATGGTCACCGCTTAGATTGTTGTAGACTACCAACATCCTTATTTCGTCGCGGCCATCGCTTAGTACACCTTCAACTTCTATTCCAAGTAATACCCCTTGGGAAATGCTGTATCCAACTACTACATCCTGGGTAAAATGAAGTCTTATTAGTTCCTCATAAATCATGGGCAGCTCATGAAATAATTCTGTTGCAAGTGCCGGGTCAATGGCATCAAAATCTACGGCTTCTAGCATTGTAAGAAGGCCATTCCATAGTTGATGCAGTGACTTGGTCGCATCATGGGCGGATACTACCATGGTATAACCAACGCCGTCGGTTTCAACTTCTGCTACTTCCAGCATATTTCCCAATATGTCTAGTAACAAAACCTCTATATCAAAGGCATAGGCAAAGGCTTCCATCATGGCTTCTTGAAGTTCTAGTTGATGGGTAAACTCTTGCCCTATCATGCCCATTTCTTCTAGGCCCATGAATAGGTCAGCCATTTCGTATGCTAGTTCCTCCACATCTATAGCAAAATAACGATCATACAAAAGGGGTACTTGTACAGAGGCCACCGGTCCATCAATACCAATATTCATTATGTCGAATGGAAGCCCCATCAGGCTTATTCCGCTTTCTATGTAGCGGAAGTTATTGTGGCTGTACCCTGTGATGTTTAAGCCCGGCCTTAAAAGCATAGCTTCTACCACGGCTTCGCCATCTATTGTTAGGCTGTCCAGCAGCACAGTGAAGTGTGACCTTGTAGGCGCATCCTCTAAATCTACAGGATTTATATACATAAGTTGCGTAAACACCTGCTGCGGGAACTCTTCTGTATAATTGAAAGAAGTAAAAGCTCCAAGTACAGATGCCGCTTCGCGAGCCTCGCGCATATCAGCTACTGCCATTGAAAATGCTTCGCCAGGTGCTAATGCCACCTCCGGCTCGGTGGTGCTACAGGCACCAAAGGCCAATAACAGTACAAGTAAGATGGCGCATAATGTGCCGCTCGAAATAATACGTTTCATAGTGATCTCCTCCTTAAATTCTATTATTTCACAATGAAATTATCATCCTTGCATCCCAATGTCAAGGGAATTTCTAAGCTTTTGAAACCCTGTTTACTTCCTCGGGAAATTGGTCTATCATGTGTCGAATAATTGCAAAAGAAGCACTCGAAATGTCACGTTTTGTGATTTAAATGCAGTTGATTACACGTAGTGAGTTGTTTCTTGGCTTATAAAGGAGATATGCAAATGAAAAAAATTGGTAGGAAAATAATACTACATACCATTGTGGCCTTGGTTTCGGCTGTGGTATTTTTTGCTTCTACTCAAGCGGCTTATGCCGATGTGCTGTTCGAACATAGGGAATCCGAGTCGTTGGTTCCTGGGGTGACATACGAGCGAGTTCTTCGTATGACAGAGCGGGGTATGTTGGATATCCATGTACTCTTGGTTCCTCTTGATAATCCATATATATATATTGGGCCGATAGCGTCTGAGCGTGAACTAGGCCTTAAAGAGACAACTACCAATCTCCTTGCAGGTACTGGGGCAGTTGCTGGTATCAATGCAGACTTCTTTGGATTGGCGGGGAATCATTCTGTTCATTTTGGGCCGATGGCCATGGATGGAGAGCTTCTTGGGCTTAATACACATACCAACCATAGCCGCAACGAGTTTGCTACCTTTTTCTTAGATACCAATAATAATCCTTTCTTCGAGTATATCCGGGCGGATATTCGCTTCTATAATAATGGAGCGCGCAATTTTGATATTGCGTCCCTTAATGTCGTAGGCAATGAGCTTAATTTCCCTGTAATCGTTGACAGAAATCTCATGGTTAATACAAACCCACTATTGGAGCGATTTAATGGCTTGGTTAAGTATGTAGTTGAAAATAATAGGATAACCCAGGTATCTCGTGGTATGGTGGTTGTGCCTTACAACGGTTATGTGTTTGTATTACCTGGGCATATGTATGAAAGCCATGGGCATCTAATTAGCCTTGGGGATAGTACGTCGCTAAGTGTTGGCAATAACCTGGGGATAGATTTCTCGCGTATCCAGGCTGCAATTGGCGGCGGCGGATTGATATTGAATCAAGGCCAGACAGTAACCGGTGCCGGAGTTGCCCCTAATGCACGCCACCCACGGAGTGCTATTGGGGTTAATCGCGATGGTAACCAGCTGATTCTTATGGTGGTAGATGGGCGTAGCCACTCTATCGGGGCCACTCAGAATGAAATGGCGGATTTGCTCAGGAGCTTTGGCGCTTGGGATGCCATGCATTTTGACGGTGGTGGTTCGTCTACAATGGTGTTGCGTAAAGTAGATGGTAGCTATACTGTAGCTAATACCCCGTCTGATGGAGCTCAGCGCCGTATAATTAATGCCCTTGGGGTGTTTGACTCCAGGCCCTTTGAGCCAACCGCGATTTATATCCATGTGCCTCAGATGGCTGAGCTTAGGGCCAACCCTACTTCTGTCGCGCTATTTGGGAGTGGACAGACGGCTACTCTTCGTTTCTCCGGTATAGCTGCTGACGGTAATCATGTGTCTGTTATACCTGTAAGCGCTGTGGAGTTTACTGTTGTGCCGTCGGCCCTTGGTACAGTTGAAAACGGTGTATTTACCGCCGGAAGTGGTTATGGGCATATTGTAGCTTCTGTAAATGGCATTAACACATATATCCCAGTGACCATAGGTGGTGAGCCTCAGCCTTTGAATATACTTGGGGCCGGGCGCAGTTTTGTTGGTTATCCTGCCGCATATGTATCTGGTGAAGTAACAATGGAAGCAAGTAATATCCGCTTAGATTATGACTTTGCCATATCTGCTGCGACTCAGGCCGCTCATGTTTCCCTTTATCCTCCTGTGGCTTTGCCAGCGGGTACTATTGCCCTCAATCTTGAAGTGCGTGGTAACAACTCTGGTCACTGGCTTCGCGGTCGGGTGCGTGATGGCGCTGGGCGGCATCATAATATTGATTTTACTAATAATATAAACTTCAATAATTGGGATAGCCTTACAGCTCTTTTACCATCTGGTGTATCTGGTCCGTTTGTGCTGGATAGGATTTATGTCGTGGCTTTAAGCTCAACTGCGGCGGCTCGTCATACTTTACAATTTGGCCGGATGGAAACAATAGTGGCGCCTCCTATACCTACCAATGTGCCTCAAGGGCCTGTATTTAGGGATTGGATGTGGGCACAGCGCGGTTTTGCTGGCGTTCCTGCTGGAAATAATGTTAGTTTTGCCCTGCCTTATTCCGGAGCAGAAGTGGAATATGACGTTAGAAGTGCAGGTGGCTTTGCAGCGGTAACTATGACACTTTACGGTGGAAGGCTCGGCACAGACCAATGGCGTAATTTCCTATCTGATATCAGGTCTACAAATCCATCTAATGTGGTAATACTCATGGATGATAACCCTCAAAGAGCCTTCCGTCATGCCATGGAGTTTGAACTATTTCATCTGGCTTTGGAAGAGCTTATAGGTGAGGGGCGCAATGTATTTGTTGTGTCTAACACAGGTGCGAATACTGCGGTTGTGATAAGAAATGGAGTACGATATATCAATCTCGCCCAAGGTCGTAACGAAGTACATTTCCGCACCTATGGCACTCAAATATGGTGGACTGATTAATGACTAATTTGAAACAGGATAAAGAAGCAGATTTTAGAGATGATATTGCAAAGGTAGACGCACGTCCCGCTCGTACTGTTTTTGTAATGATGACCATTATGGTTGTGGGAAAAGCCATGGGGCTTTTGCGTGACAGTATGCAAGCATTGCATTTTGGGGCAGATACCCCATATAGTGTAGCCTTTGTAAACGCCAGTGCTTTGCCGCGAAATTTTTTGGATATTATGTTTGCGGCTGCGCTTTCTGCCAGTTTTATTCCTGTGTTTACTGCCCGGATTGAAACTAAGGGTAAAAGAGAGGCTTTTGATTTAGCCTCTCTTTTTATTAGTGTGTCGCTGGTTTTGCTTGGGGTTGTTACTGTTATTGCTGTGGTATTTGCCGGGCCGCTTCATGATTTTGTTTATATTATTCTCCCTGGAAGATTGTCAGGGGATGGTGTATGTAGGGTAATGGATGCTAGTACCCGAAATATGGGTGTAGAGCTATTACGGTTTATGCTTCCGCTTATGTTTTTAAGCGGACTAGCATTTTCTTTTACCGGGATACTGCAATCACTTGGGGAGTTTCGCCTTCCGGCGGCTATGAGTGTTGTGTCCAATGGTGTTATTTTGGTGTATTACTTTTTTATGGTTGATAGGTTTGGGGTGCGTGGTCTTGCTGTTGCTTTTTTGATTGGATGGGCTATGCAGGCTGTTATTCAGGTGCCTTGGCTTGTAAAGCATAAGTTTAAGTTTAGATTTAGGATTAACTTGAAGGATAGTGGTCTTAGGGAGATTGGGGCGCTTACGCTTCCCGTGCTTGCGGCTTCTTGGATGCTTCCTGTTAATTTTCAGGTGAATCTTATGGCGGTAGGCAGCCTTTATGGTGGGGTTATCGGGGGGCCTGCCCTTCAATTTGCTTATAATCTGTATACAATTGTAAGTGGGGTATTTATTCTTTCTGTGGCTAATATTCTTTTCCCTAAACTGTCTCGCCAGGTAGCTACAAAAGATGAGGACGGGTTTAAGAATAGCCTTGGGGAAACTGTACGGGTGTTATTCTTCTTTCTTTTGCCTCTTACACTGGGACTGATGGCGCTTAGTCAGCCTTTGGTTCAGTTGGTATTTGGGAGAGGAATGTTTGATGCTGTTGCAGTGGAGATTGCGTCTACGGCTTTATTTTTCTTTTCTATAGGGATTGTGGGATATGGTTTTCAGGTGATTTTGTGTCGGGCTTGCTTTGCCAGGAAGGACGGAAAGACACCTCTAATTGCAGCTATTGGAGCCATTGGGGTCAATGCCATTTTAAGCTTTGCTCTTCTTAGGTTGGAGATTGCGGGGCCTGCCCTTGCCAGTGCTATCGGGATTAGCCTTGGGTCTGGGATAATGTTGGTTATACTGACCAAGAAAGGATACTTGGCTTGGCCAAAGGATTTAATATTGGATATCCTAAAAATGGCGGCATTGGCGGCTTGGATGTTTGTAGCTGTGAGGTTTACTTTAGGGATACTTAATGAAAGCCCCGTACTGCTACAGGTGGCAGTTCCGGGGCTTATAGGGGCTATAATTTATATTGGTGGCTGTATGCTTTTTAGGATGAAGGAACTAAATTTTATTATTAAAATGTTTAGGAGATGATGGTTATGTCAATGTCTAGGTTGCATTTGAGGCGGATGGTTACTACTGCTGTGTTTTTGGCTATATCCCTTATACTTAGATTTTCTGCCTCGGGGTACATACCTCTTTTTGGAGCCCATGGTGCACGGGTCGGGATTCATGGGGTGTTTACTATTTTGCCTGCTATTTTATTTGGGCCCTGGTATGGAGCTGTGGCTTCCGGTCTTGGGGATATGCTTGGGCATTTTATCCGGCCTACGCCGGGTGAGGCTTGGCTTTGGCAGATTACTGTAATCATGACTGTGGGCGGGTTTATACGTGGCTGGGTATGGCGGCTTTTAAGGGGGCGCGGCAAAACTGGTCTTCGTGCGGTGGTTGTTGCTATGACTGTGTTGTTTTTGGCCTTCGGTAGTTTTAGTATGATTCAGTTAAGGCTTGGAGGCATAACTCGTGGTTTTTATGATGGAATTGAAGACCCAAGAGCTATAGATACATCTGAAATGAACTTTATGAGCCGGATGGTTATAGCCCGCACCCAAAACACCGGGAATCCGGCCAGAAATCTATCTGATAGAATATTCGAGACTACCTATGCACCTATTGGAGCCAGTGTGCTAGGGTTAATAATACTTGGAGTTGACTTAATTTTATCTAAAAAAATAAAACCGGAAGTAATCCCCGGTTCTGGTGTTTTTGCGCCGTGGAATGGTAGCATCATGCCTATTGCGCTTACTGTGATTTTAGTGAGCTTGCTTATTAATACTGCCAACTCTATACAGTTGTGGTTTACTATTACAGCATGGCGGGGATTCCCGTTTATGTATATATGGCTGCCTAGAGCAGTTGTATCCTTGCTTAACAGCACCGTCAATGTATTTATCGCGGCATTGCTTTTGGGCGTCTGCTATAAGCAGCCACATATGAGAGCGATTATTGATGCTGGAGGATCAGCCCAGGATCATAGCCCCAAATCCGGGGATGGTGATTTTTAGTTCTCCTTTATTAACGTGATACCAAATCCCATCACGATGAAACCCATCGTCACAGGTAATAATTAGCTGCATCATTTGCCCGTCAATTACCCCAAGTTTCCATACAGGTAGCACTACCTCTATGGGCTTGGGGTTATTATTTATTGCCACTACTATTTTTTGCTTATCGTCCCAGCGGCCGTAGGATAGGAATCCATGGTTGGTCCATAGGAACTCTACTGAGCCGGTTTTTAACACGGGGTACATACGTCTTATTCCTATTAGATTGCGATGGAGTTCTATTAGATTGGTGTCTTCTTTGCCCCAGGGGAAAGGGCGGCGTGAGTCTGGGTCTGTCCAGCCTGCCAGGCCTGCTTCGTCGCCATAATATACTGTGGGTGCGCCAGGCCATGTCATTTGGAATACAATGGCTTCCATTAAGATATTTTTGTTGGTTCCTATTTCCGCGGCACGAGGACCTACGGTGTTGTGCCGCCCTGTTGTGCCGATTGTACGGGTAAGAAAGCGTGAATGGTCGTGGTTGGAGAGTTGGTTCATAGAGGACTGCATAGCGTGGATGTTTAGCTTTGTCATGCTGTAGCGCATGGCGTTTTCGAAGGCCATTGCGTTATTTTTTAGGTGGGGGCGGCTTTCGTCGCTATGCTTACTTACCCCGGTTAGGAACCATGTGATAGGCTCCATAAACGCGTCGTAGTTCATGATAGTGTCCCACTGGGTGCCGTCTAGCCAGCTGGATGAATCCCCATAGTTTTCTGCAAGAATTATTGCGTCTGGGTTAGCTTCTTTTACTGCAACCCTAAATGCCCGCCAGAATTTATGATTAAATTCACGAGTGCGGCCTAGGTCGGCGGCTACATCCAGCCGCCAGCCGTCTGCGTTAAAGGGTGGAGATACCCATTTTTTTGCAATTTCCATTATATATTCGCAAAGCTCTGGAGAGTCTTCGAAGTTGAGTTTTGGGTGGTTGGAGTTGTCCCACCAGCCGTCGTAATCATTGTTATTAGGCCATTTATGTTTATGCCATAGGAAGTAGCTGTTGTACGGGCTATCTTCGGTGTGATATGCCCCTGGGGGATAGCCTGCGTCCTTGTAAAAGCTTTGAGTATCCATCCACTTGTTGAAACAGCCGCAGTGATTGAATACACCGTCTAGGATGACACGCATCCCGTGACGGTGTGCAAGCTCTATAAACTCAACCATTAGGGCGTTACTGGCTTCTAGGTTTTTTATGCTTGCGGTGCGGTGGCGATATTTTGTGGCGTAGCGGTTATGAACTTTTTCGAAGCGCAGTGATTCGCCGCTATCGTCTACTATTGCCCCAAAATGAGGGTCTATATAGTCGTAGTCTTGAATGTCGTATTTGTGGTTGCTTGGAGATACAAAAACTGGGGAGAGGAAGAGTACTTCAATCCCAAGAGATTGTAAGTAGCCCATTTTTTGCATGATTCCTCTAAGATCCCCTCCTTGGAAGTTGCATACATCCAACATCTGGACATCGCTGCCCCAGGGTACGGACTTTGCTGTCACTCCTAGGTAGGCATATTCGTGGTCTACCACATCGTTGGTTGGGTCGCCGTTTTTGAATCGGTCGACGAAGATATGGTACATAACGGCACCTGTTGCCCATTTGGGGACATTGATGCCGGAAGCTAGGCGAAAATGATAGGCTGGATCCAAGTTTTGGTGGATGCCTCCTTTGTTGTAGAAGATATTATCTACCTCAAAAAAGTAGCGCAACTCATTTTCCGCAGCTACAATTATAGTGGTGTAGTAATCGAATAGAGAATCTGACGCGGTTTTGTTCATAAGAAACTTGTCAGGGTTGCCACAGATATGTAACTGGGCAGTATGGATATTATCCTTTAGGGTGCGGAGACGTATTTCTACTAAGTCACCAGGTGCAGGGTCATTGGGGGTGACAAATTGCATTGTTTCATCGCTAAAAATGGCTTCTTTGTTAAACGGGGTCATATGATCACCTTTAGTTAAAATTTGCGTTTGCAAGTCTTTCGGCGTATTGGGACAATAAGCCTAGAGTATCTAGTAGTACCCAGATGGTGAAACGATCTCTTAGGCTGTGGGCGTGAAGTATACCGTTTATAAAATCTTCTCGGCTTATCTCAAGATCAATTGGGGTAGTTGGGCCGCCTAGGTTGGCTATTGCAGCTTCAACTTGGGGGCGAAGACTTAAGTTTTGGGACAGGATTTGCTTTATAGTCTGCCAGTTTTCTATTTTTTCATGTGTTATATCCTCTTCCAATAGCCATTCGGTGGCTTGTAGTACTAATAGAGTTGTTACGCCTACTTTAGCTCCATGAAGGGCAGGGATAGTACCTTCTGCTATTGCTTTCATTTCCCAATAATGGGAAAGATGATGTTCTGCTCCTGAGGCTGGCTTAGAGTGTCCGGCTTTTTGCATTACCAGGCCGGAGTTAAGTAGAGCTTCCATTATGGATTCCGGAGTTTTGGCATTGAAGCAACCCTTGGCAATATTGCGCATTTCATCTGCTAATTGTTGGCAGAAAGTGTCAAGGTTAGGATAGAGCAGGCCTTCCATTTCCCAATCCGCAACGCTGGTGAATTTGCCTATTATGTCAGCAAATCCAGCGGCAGTTAGGTTATCAGGTGCTGTTTTATAGATTTCAGGGTCAGCTAGTACTCCATTTGGGGGGGATACGAAATAGGTTTGTTTTACATTGTCTACAATGGGGGCTGTGACCGCGGAGGTATAGCCATCCATTGAAGCAGCCGTTGCTACTATAAAATAGGGTATCCCTAAGCGCGAAGAAACATACCGCACCAAGTCACAAATCGTGCCAGAACCTACGGCTACTATGACCTCATGTCCCTCAGCGGCTATGAAGATTTTGCCGATGGCGGTTTCGTCTGGGATTAGGCTTGGACTCCCTAGGGTAGGGGAAAGAGTAAGAAGCTGGGTGTTTTCCAAGAAACTTGCGAATGGGGCGGTATTGTCATCCGCTACCGTGAGGATTTTCTCATATTTTCCAATCCATGAATAAAAGGTATCGCGGTTAGCCGTTACTTGTGTAATAATGGGATTATGAATCATAATCTCACTCCTTTGCGGGGGATATAATATCATAACGAGGTGGGAAATGCGTCAATATAAACAGCTTAAAACAAAAAAAGGCCGCAGTGAAACAGGCCTTTTTCTGGTTGAGGGCGAAAAGTTTGTTAATGAAATCCCTGCCGATTGGGAAGTTGTCCATATAATTGTTGCCCAGCGGTTTGCCGAGGGTAAACATTTATCCTCATATAAGCAGATTGCACCAGTTGAAGTGGTACGGGATGGGCTTTTCGATAGTATTGCGGACACGGTTACACCTCAGGGGATAATGGCAGTTGTTAGACAAAAAAAATGGCAACTAGGTCAGCTTATAACACCAGATGGATTTATTTTGATAGGCGAAAATCTTAATGACCCAGGAAATATCGGTACGCTTATTAGAACAGCTGCCGCTGCGGGAGCCAGTGGCGTGATTTTAAGCGCTGGAAGCGGGGATATATATAATCCTAAAGTGTTGCGGGCTGCGGCAGGGGCTGCTTTGAGGCTACCTATTGTTGTTGATGCGGTTTTACCTGAAGTTCTGCCTGAAATAAAAAAAGCCGGGTATGCGGTATACGCGGCTCATTTGCATGGAGCGGTTTTGCCTTACAATTTAAATTTACAAGACTCTTTCTGCTTTATGGTAGGCAATGAAGCCAGCGGCCTAACATCGGAAGCATCGGCTTTGGCTGACATGATGGTACGGCTACCAATGAAAAGAGATACAGAATCCCTTAATGCCTCCATTGCGGGAGGAATACTATTGTATGAGGCCGTTAGGCAACGATTATCTTAATTGTTAATATGTCTCCGGAGAGGCAAATTTTTACTCACGTTTAATTGAACCCCATACCTTTTTATTTTTGCCATACCTAACAAATGCCTGAAACCGGCTATAAAGCATCAGGTATCTAAAAAAAGTAAATTCTAGAAAACATATTAATAATGCCTTTACTAAGTCGATAGTAGATAGCTTAAATTTCTGCTGATATATGTGTTGCGAGTAAATACATAAGCTTAGAACAACGCCATATATTACATATAGGGCTAAAAATATTATCATAAATCTCACGTTAAGAATATTCAGATGTGCAGCAATGATTATAGATGCAACGCCGAATATTTCTATAATAGGCGATAGAAGTTCGTATAACAGATAATACATAAATGATAAAAAGCTTACTAGTCCAAACCTGAGGTTTAAAAAAATCTGCCAGTGTTCACGCATACTTTGAAACATGCCTATATGCCAACGTCTGCGCTGACCAATTAAATCCTTGATTTGTGATGGGGCTTGAGTCAGGCAAACAGAGTTTGAGGCATAACGAATACGGTATTTTATATTATTATTTCTACAGTAGACATGGGTTTTTAGTACTAATTCCATGTCTTCGCCTAGGCTGTTACTGTCATAACCACCTGCGGCAATAACTATAGATTTTTTGAATAACCCGAAAGCGCCAGATATTATCAAATTGCCATTAAACGTATCAAAAAGAATACGGCTGCCCAAAAATGTACGGTCGTATTCTATAGCTTGCATGCTCACTAACAAACTCGAGGGAAGCCTGTAGTTTACAGCCATTCCATTTTCTATCTGTACGCATTGTGATATTAGTACCATGCCCCCTACAGATACTGTTGTATCATCTTCAAGTATTGGCTGTACAATTTTCTCCAAAGAATTTTTTTGCAAAAAAGAATCTGCGTCCATGCAAATAAAATATGGATACCGGCAACTGTTAATGCCCATATTTAAGGCATCGGCCTTGCCACCATTAAGCTTACGTATAAGAGTAAGATTTACATTGCCTATTTTTTGTTCGTACACGGCAATGTGGGGCTTGCATTCTAATAGACAATTAATTGGTCGATTATAAAATTTCATGTCAAATTCATCTATTAACAGTTGTGATGTATCATCATTGGATTCATCATCTACTACAACAATTTCATAATGCTGGTAGTCCAAGGCTAGTAGGGACTTTACACTTTTTATTATTACAGTAGCCTCATTGAATGCAGGTATAATAATGGATATAGGTATCGTAGTATGTTTTAGTTCGTTTTTTAGAATCTGCATACGTTCTTTATTGCGTAGCGTGTAAGCCCCTACAGCCACAGACATGAAAGCAAAAGTTGCATAAATCAATAAATATGCTATAAAGAATATGCTGGAAAAAAGAACAAATTGTGCTAGGATATTTGTCATATTATAAGCTCACTCATGTTCATGTCTTTTTTATTATTTTGGTGCTCTAGCATGTATTGCACAATCTGGAAAGCACCGTTACTCTTACTGGCAATACAATCAATATGATAATCCAGATGTTCGTCCAGTATAGCAAGAGAAGATGCAGCACCGTACTGTACATACCAGTTATCGCTTTGTAGCGCGGTGGTTAAAGCATTAATGGTATTTTGGCCGGGATATTGGCTTAATGTAGCCGCAGCTTCAGTTGCAAAATCATAGTTTTCAGTTTGGTTTAGATATTCTATTAAGACTGACTGCGCGGGCGCATATCTGTATTTTTTATAGTAACGGATAATTGCTAGGCGAACTTCAGCGTCTATTGATTTATTTCTCAGCACAGGCAAAAAAGTATCTTTAAACGCATCTGAAAACATTGTTATAAATATTATCACTCCTAATATTAGATTGTCGTTCCATATTTTATATTTTCCCCATAAATACAGAGATAACACCTCTTTATCGCCAGTAAAGTTAAATAAATCTTCTGCCAACAGTTTATGATGTATGAAAATATTTTTATCATTAAATAGCTGTAAGGTATTTACTACCCCATAAACATCACCTACACTGCAAAGAACTTTTAAAACATTGGACCTACAATAGATGTCGGAATCTTCTATGTACGAAACCATTGCGCTTATAATATCGGCGCAAATTCCTTCTGTATCTTTAGCTAGTTGCGGGTGCTGTGAAATGAAATAAGCAAAATATGCACGTTCTTCATTTTTCTTTCGTCTGTAAATAACTGCAAGAGTATGAAAAACTTTACTCTGTACTAGCGTCACTATATATTGGTTATAAAGGTCTGTGCCATATTCTAGCTTAAAGTAGTTGAGTGCATTGGAAAATGCAATTAGCTTCTCTACGTGTTTTAAGCTTTTTATCATGTGCTTTTCATATTTAGGGTCAGATTTCCTTATCTTATTTTCTTTTGTAAATTGCTGATTCATGACCTTGATCCATTTATTGGTATTGTTTGACATCGCTTTACTGCTGCTTTTTTTGCGATAAATAACCATTGCGTTGTATATCATAAGAGAGAAACAGCCAATCAGATACATAACAATAGCCATATGAATTCTTATATCTGTTATCATATTATCTCCTCCATGCTTCTTGCATAATATAATAAGAAAGCTTTAACCGCTCGTGAAACTGTAAATTGCCCCTCCATGTGTGTAAACGTATTGGAGACATATCTACATAGCTTGAGTTGGAATGGGCAACACCAATATAGATATGGTTGATTGCTAAACCCTCTACACCAAAGTTGTCAAAATAATCGTCGTGTACTCGCATTGTTGACGGATCAAAAAAATTCAAAAGCATCCATGGTATTCTAATTTCGATGAGATTATCGCCAAAACTAAAGTCTGCCAAAGAGTTAAAATCGTGATGGCGTGGATTATTTGCCCCATGTGTAAGCAACCCTGTTTCCCAAGACAGCATCCTCCGTTGAGCGAGGGTGGTTAGTTCATTTTCCTCAAATATTTGTGTGTTTTGTAATGCAACCATAATTGGTACAAACTCCGATTCCCACCTGGACGGTACAAAGGCAAAGGGATTTTCTCCGGTTTTCTCTTCATGAAAGCGCATGAATGTTGCATTGTAGCGCATATTGACCAACAATCTAGTATCTGTTGTATCGTGTATTTTTAGCAAAAAGTTGGCAGGCTGAGAAAATTCCAAATGTTGGTAGATTGATGTGCCTGATTTTGGCGTTACTTTGATAGGTAAGTACAGCCTATTTCCTGGCTCGACGCCATTACCTTGTATCATCAGATAAAGCCCCTGCATACTTTGCTGAGCATACACGCTAAAACCATCGTACTCATGGATTCGATGATAATCTTTCCATTCGTCTGCAATGCCATCAATATAGACAGGGCGACTATAGGCACCTGGATCGAAAGCCATAAGCCCATATCCTTGTGATTGAGATTGGATATTGTTCCAATATTGGTTGCGCCAGGTGTCTGTTGCAAATGCTGTGTTCCAAGTGCGCCTCTCCCAGTTATCTTGCCATGTGGAAATTATATTGCCTGCCCATCCTAGTTCCTCTAGTTTATTGCTTAACAAAGCTAACGCTTCTCCTTGTTGCCTTTCGTTGTAAGGAGTAGAATCCATACGTATAGGAGCACGACCTGAGGATACACTAAAACCAACTGCCACTATCGGCATTGTGTGGTACCGTACCAGCAAATCCAAGTAACCATTAAAATTGCATTCCAAATTTAGTTCGTCTAATAAATGAGCGATTTCATTCCGCTGGGCTGAGGTCATAAGGCTTAAAAAATCATCGGCAAAGTAAAATAATTGGTAAGCTGCAAAAACTCCAGCTTGCATATGCTCCGAAGGAATAATGTTTTCGTGGTCTAATTGTGCATATTTGCGTAATTGCGCTGCATAAAACATCTCATATTCAATGAAGTCTATTATTGGGTTGGAAAGAAAGCTTATTGGTCTTTGGGTTTTAAAGCGGCGAGTTTCATAATCTATTGCGTCATTCATTACATTGGCAAGCATTGCTTCAAACCTATTAGCTTCTTCGCTTGTACTAAAAAAGCGCCCTTCAAAGCTATCTGGCATGTCAACATTATTTATTATATAGGCTATTGTGTCCGCATTCCAATTCGCGCCAACAACAAATCCTACAACCCATGAGGATATATCTCGTAAATAAGTTTGAATACCATGTCTGTTAAGTAAGTCAATCCTATTGCCATGTATAATATCTATGGCCCTTCTAAGAGATTGAGTTAGATCTTCCCTATATGTGCCTCCAACGCCTTGGATTAGTAAGAGATAGTCTTCCCCAGTCGTATTAAATTTATGCAGTGCATTGTAAAAGTTACTGTGCATAATATCTGTCGCGTATACAGTTGTAACACCCATATCTACCATGTATCCAAACCAGCGCAGATAATCTTCTTTGTTGGCGCCTAATTCCCAATACGATTGACTTGGCACAAATGAATTAACTTCAACACCGCGCAATAATAGCGGTGTATCGCTACCGTCTCTAAAAATCCCGCTATCTTCTGTGTGGAATGTAATATTTATCGGCGCGTTTGGGCGAAAGTCAATAAAGAAGCCCATGTAAAAGTGAGCATGGAAAATCACGACAGCCAGTATCATTATTGCTACTACGGAAATTAGATATTTTGCCACACTAACAACTCCTATGGTAAATGCCACAATGCATGTCTGGAACGATGGCTGTATTGACGCAATATTACAATATGATTGTCTATCCAACGGCCACGCTCTATCATGAAATCTCGCTTTTGTGCCATAGCCTCTTCAAAGCTGGATGGATTAAGGTCTGCTTCTGTAATCCCTTCCAAACGCTCTTCCGGCCGTGGCTGACGGCGCGCCAGATGGCTTACATTTCTATAATCGAAGCTGTATCCCCATACATCAAAATTTCGGTCAATGGCACTACCAAGCCATTCGATTACATCATCCATGTAGTTTAAAAGCCTTTCTTCGGATAACGCACCTTGTCTTAGGCTATTCCAGCGATTTATAACTTTTTCTGTAAAATATGATGACATAAACAATCGGTCAAGCCAACCACGTCCGTTGAGATAAAATTCGTCTACAGGCAAACTTAAGAAAAAGTTATCGAATATATTGTTAAAATCCCATACAGGGCCTGCAACCAACCTGCCTCTAATATCTTTGTGGAAATAGGTAGAACCCGCAAATAGATCATTGTTGCCTATAAATTCGTTGATGATAAAGAAATCAACAAAGGAATCAATGTCAATGTATCGCTCTACTGTCCTTGGATTCAACAACATATCATGGGAGTACAAAAACCGTTCAATGGTGTTGATACTGCCCATGACATAATTGCGTACCCTTTCGCTTTGGTTTAAGTGAGTGGGATATAAAATCTCCATTGTGCTTTCGAATTCTTGCCTTAAAGTGTATGTGCTAAAGGTTTCTATTTCTCTGTCTGTGCGCTGAGTCCAATCTATACGAAAAAAATAGCTGGTTTCAGGCATACCTGGTCTATATCGGCTTAAACTAACGCGGCTAGGCTCTACTCTCAAAGTTTCCATAAGCACGTAAAGCCCTTGAAATTCGCCGTTTAAAATCAATTCAAAAAACCGTACTCCCGGTACAAATCGCCCTGACATAACATCAAAAGCAATGTTCATCCACATGTAATTGCGTATTAGGGTTTTGTCTAAGAACGGGCCGTGTAACGCCCACTCGTGTCCGGGAGCCATACCCAACAACGGCAGACGATTATTGCTATCATCTGCATTAACTAGACGTATACGGTAGTTGGGCTTATCAAAAAAGCGAGATGAGTTGCCGCGGATGCGTATGGCGGCCAACGATTCGAAGGTAGGGGTATCTGAGTCATGGTTCCAGCCATTGGAGTTATCTATAACCGATATATGGGCTGTGGTTTCTGTTTCATCTTCCGGAGTTGTATGAAATGTGTTTCGCATTTCGGTATCATGTTCGTCCATGCCAAACGCTAGCGGTCGGCCTGGTATATCCTGGCTAAATGTATCAACGATTATTATAGGCAAATGGGTGCATAGAAATATATCTTGGTTGCAATCCGAGCATATCCCCAAATCTGCTTCGCTTGGGTTTCTCAAATGCTGATGGTATCTAATGGCTTCGCTATTTGTGTCAAGATTCATGATAATCAGCAAAAGTACCACTATTGCAACAAAGGAGCCTGCATAGTAAACAATGCTTTTACGCATAAAATCACCCGCTTATTTCATCATTTTGGGTAACGATGTTCACATACTCCATGCCTTCTTTTTCGTACAACAATTGAGTGATATTTTTCCCGCTTTTGTAGGTTAGGTTATAGGTGCGCCTGTCAAGCTCGTAAATCATCTCCAAAGATTCGACTGTTGTGTTTTTTACCCGCAGAAGTGCTTTTCTGTTAAAATGTGTAAATACAATCCCTTCGATATCCTTTTCTAGGCTTCGGTTACTTTTTATAATTAACAAAATCCGATTTTCATTTCGTACCTTGCCCATAATCAGCAGTATAATAAATACTGCGGTACTGCCAATGATTGCAGTCCAAAAATCGGCTACACCGCTACATAAACCAACAATAACCGCCCAAAAGATATATGCGGTATCTCTAGAATCTTTTATCGCGGTACGGAAACGGACGATGGACAATGCCCCTGCCATACCCAAAGACAACGCTATATTATTGCCTATAACCGTCATAACTGTACAAGTCAAGATAGTTATCGTAACCAACGATACATTAAACTTACCGCTATATGATGTTCCTGTATGTGTATACCAATATGAAACATAAATTACCATGCTTAAAATGGTTGCGACTGTAATACGTATCGCAATATCATGCAATGTTAAGCTGCCGCTTTGACTTACTAAATCTCTTAATACTCCAGTCATTGTATCCTCCTACGTTGCAGATTAGTGTGCACGTTTTACCCTGTTGTTATTCCCATTTAAAAGTAATAATTATCTAGCATAGGTCTTCCTAAACAATACTTACTTATCGCTCGTTCGCTTTCGTTGCAGCTTTGAACTATATCTTTGATATAACTAAGCAAAAAGTTATTGTATTTGATTTCTAGTACAACCATGAACGGGTCAAATATGGGGTTTTCTACCAAGTCATGAGAAAAAATGTCGAAACAAGCCTCAGTCCCTTTAATATGGTGGTCAAAAGTTACTCGTGTCTCATTTTCTTTTGAAATAAAAACTTTGCGCGTGTATGACACAACTGTCTTAGGGCGGTAGCATCGCATACCCATAATGCCAAAACATTCATCTGCAAAGTCAGACTTGCATTCCAGTAGTGCTGTATAGTCACCGGCAATAAGGCGAAGAGATTTGCTTTTGTCTAATGTCAAAGAGCGTTTTTTTTGCCATTGGCCTTGCTTTTGCTTTAGCTCTAATTTTGCGGATTTAGAGTTGGGGCCATAGTTTCGCAGCCGTATTTTCTTACGGACTTCTACACCGCTAATCTTTTCCTCATAATCGGTATCGTCTATATCATCAAAATATAAAGAGCGAACCAGATAGCCATCTTTGCTGCTGTGAGGGTCCTCCATAAGAATGCGGGAAAATTGGCGAGATAAGTAATAATACCTATCAAGACTTATTAGGTATTTTTTTTCTTGCCTAAGAACTTCATCCATATTAGATCGCCTCCAGAAAATACTGCGTGATACGGATTCCAAGTAAATAGCACATGAATTTATTTGGAATCCGTATGAAATAAAAAGCCCTATTAAGAAGTGTCCCAATATTGCTAGTAATTATCCATTGAACCTTTTTACTCATGCAAAAAAATAAGACTAACACGGCAACCCTTGTTTTTACTGGGTTTTATCGGTTAGTCTTATTCTTTTGCATAATTTTTCTCTTTCTTGCAAAACTAAGTGCAAATATTCTAGAAAGGGGCAAAATCATGCCAGGATTAAAGCAATCAGAGCTTAACTGGATTCGCGAAGTTGTGCCAGGCCATCAAACAATGTCTGGAAAACTCAAAGACTACGCTAATCAAGTGCAAGACCCACAGCTAAAGCAAATGTTTACCCAAGCCTCCACCCAGGCCACCCAGGCCGCAAGTAAGTTATTACAAATGTTATAGTTCGCACAAAGTGCGAGGGGGTAGCACCCCCATTTAAATGAGAGGAGTCACCGACTATGCAAGAGAAAGATATCGTATTAGATGTACTAAGCGGCGTAAAGTCCAGCTTATCACATTATGCAACATTTATCAGCGAAACCGCATGTCCAAATCTGCGCCAAACCTTCCAGCAAATGCGGGATGGCGATGAAAAATTCCAGTATGACCTTTATAAAATCGCGGAGCAAAAAGGCTACTATGCCTGTTCTCCAACTGCATCACCACAGGATGTAAATTCTGTAAAATCAGCCTTATCCAGTGGGCAAGCTGGAATGATGGTTTAAGGTGTTAAGACCTTGAGGCTCTGCCTCAAACACCGTAAGCTTTTTGAAAAAAGCTTAACCAAAAACTTTATACAAAACCGCGCTTTCGCGCGGTTTTGGGGTTTTTGGTAGTTAATCTTCAGTTTTGATGATTGGAACAACCCTGTTTTCGTTTTTGATGATTGGAACAAACCCTATTACATGTAATGTATATTGCTAGTCAATATGTGGTCGTATAGTTATTCCTAATATCTTCTCTACTATATATGCTATTTTTATCATTTTTCCTTCATCATGCCTGCGTGCTGTCCAACTGGCGTTTAAGGGTAGGTTATTATCTTTTCTTTGGCCGATTGGCATTGTCATGCTGGGGAACCCGGTGAAGGGTGCTATATACATGAATTGATCACCTAGTAGTACATCCAGATTATGCTCTGTAAAGAGATCATCCATTTCAGTTATGGCCTTTTCTCTTTTGATTAGGGCCTCTATATAGGCTGGCTCTGTCAGATTGCCCGAGAATTTATTTTCAGACTCCACTAATAGGCTTTGACCGTATTTAAGGGCTACTGCTGCATTGGCCTGGTTGTATTCGATTATATCTTTTAGGCTCTTCAACTTAACATTACTTTCAAACGCTGTATTATTAAGATATCTGTTCATACAGGATTTAAACTCATGTTGCATTATGGTTACCCTAGTGTCGTAGTGCCGTTCCAGTTCAAGATTATCTACTAGTTCGGCCCCAGCCGCTTTTAATGTTTCGCACAACTTATCAAATGCGGCCATTGATTCATCCCCTTCGGGTTTGTGGTCACATTCTTTTATGCGGTTTAGGCCTATTCTTATGCCTTTTAAGTCGTCACCTTCCAGGAATTTTGTAAAGTTGACCGAGGCTAGTATCCCAAGGAGAATAGCCGCGTCTGTTACATTTCTGGCCATGGGCCCGGCAGTGTCAAAGGCACGGGATATTGGAATAATCCCTTCTTGGGTTATAAGGCCGATTGTAGGTTTTATCCCTACAACGCCGTTGGCGGCGGCAGGCGCAACAATAGAGCCCGAAGTTTCTGTACCAATAGATAAAGTGGAAAGCCCTGCCGCGACAGCAGCCGCTGAACCAGAGCTAGAGCCACTTACGTCTTTCTCCCGGTTGTATGGGTTTAATGTTTGACCTCCTCTGGAGCTGTATCCATTGGGCATACCCTCTCTGGTCATATAGTTGGCAAACTCGGTCATATTGGCCTTGCCTATTACTATAGCCCCTGTATCCCTTAGCTGGTCGATAATTGGTGCCGTATTTGAGCAGTTATCTGCCAAGGCCACAGACCCGGCACTGGTGCGCATATTACTTCCTGTGCCGATATTATCCTTTACAAGTACTGGAACGCCAAAAAGCGGTGGCATTTCTTTGGTTTTTTTATAGCGTTTGTCTAGATTTTCTGCAATAAGTAGGCTTTCAGGGTTTAACTCAATTACTGATTTCAGGCCTCCTTCACAAGAGTCTATCTTGGCTATTCTGGCTAGCTGGGCCAGTACCACCTCTTTTACGGTTACTTTCCCCAAAGCGTAGGCCTCGTGTAGTTCTTTGATTGACAGATAAGGAATATCTAGCATCTTCAAGCTCCCTTCTACTAAGCGCACGAAGCGCACAACTCTTATTGGCGCGGCGAAGCCGCTTTCTTATTACACCACATTGGAGTGATTAAATGCAACATAAAAAAAGATTTATATTGGTTTTTATCGCCATACTGGCAATAGGCCTGTGTACTGCTGGCCGTCCCGCACCAAAGCCATACACTATACTGATATATATGAACGGCTCTGACCTGGAAAGTGACTTTGGTGCCGCTACAACCGACCTGGTAGAGATGCTGGATTCAGGCCTAGATTCCCGCAATGCCAATATAGTAATACTAACGGGAGGAACCTATCGCTGGCAAAACGATGTTATCCCCGCGGGAGACTGTGTTATATGGGAAATAAAAGATGGCTGGCTATATGAAGTTACCAGTATGGGGAATGTAAGCATGGGTGACCCCACAACTTTACGGGATTTTATTGTATACGGAATGGATAACTATCCGGCAGATAGATTCGGGTTAATAATGTGGGACCACGGCGGAGGCTCAATTGCAGGCTTTGGCCATGATGAAAAGTTTAATGATGACAGCTTAACTTTACATGATATGTGGCTGGCTTTTGAAGAATCAGGACTTAGGAACAGCAAGTTGGAGTTCCTTGGCTTTGATGCCTGCCTAATGGCCACAATAGAAATGGCGGTGCTGGCTTCCGATTATGCGTATGTGTTAATAGCCTCAGAAGATCTTGAGCCGGGAGACGGTTGGGATTATACGTTTTTAGGTGCCCTTAACACTAAGCCTCAAATGAACGGTATCACATTAGGGAAGACCATTGTAGATAGTTTTATGGATTTCTATGGCCCCGATAGTGATGAGCTGCTGAGTCTAAGTGTTACAGATCTAACCCGTGTACAGCCAGTTATGGACACAATGGGGGAACTTATGGCGGTAGCGTCCAACAGATTAAAATCGCAAAACGGCCCGTCATTTCACCAATTGGCTCAAAAAAGAGGGGTTACCAAAACCTTTGGGGAAGGAAGCCCCAGAGATAACTATTCTGATATGGTGGATATAGGAGATATGGCCCGCCATCTCGCAGAATATTTCCCCCATGAGGCTAGAGCAGTACAGCGGGCACTTCATAGATGTGTTGTGTATAACCGACACAACTCTGATGTAGACCTATACGGCCTTGCTACATTTTATATCTATGGCGGAAAATCTGAAGGAACCCATTCCCTTCGTATCTATTCGGACTTAGAAATGGACGCGAACTATACAGCTTACTTGCATCATTTCTTTAATGGACTAGTCAATAGGCGAAGTGGGCGGGATATTATTCCTCCAATACAATCAGAGCTGGTGCTCTGGCAGCCCCTTAACAATAATATATATCGCATGGCGGGATTACTGCAAACCGCGGCCCCGGCAGATGATTTATTATGGCCTCAACTAAACGGAAGGCCCATAAGCATGTACTCCGTTGCCACGACAGCCCGTAACCGCTTGTATGCGGTACCGGCCGAGATCAACGGCAGGGATGGGGATATAATGATAGTATTTAACCGCTGCTACCCCCAAGGGCATATCCGAGGCGTGAGATATTTTGACGGCCATGTAATCCAAAAAGGATATGATCCGATAGAACCGGGAGATAAGATTGCGATATATGCATTGGAATGGGATTTTAGCAGGGATACGATAGAAAAGAACTGGCATAAAGGAGATGTTTTCACCGTAACCGATGGATTGCGGCTCACTTGGTCTGTTGCGCGTGAAGGATATAGGCTAGGGTATCGTCACACAGGAGCGTACCGAGATGTAGAGTATACTCAACCTTTTTAAGAACAATAAAAAAGGAGCCGCTACGCATATTGCGCATCGGCTCCTTTGCTGTTGTGAATACTTACATTGCATTTTGCCCGTCTTCGTTTTTACCTTTATTCTTCTTTCCTTTACGCATCATAAAGAACAAAAGAAGTAAGCTAATCCCAGCCAATGAGATACCTGTTATGGTAACTATCATGGGCCCATCCCCTCCGGTCATAGGCAAGTCAAACTCTGGGCGGTTGCTTATAAGGTAGGCAGCTACAGAGTACATATGATCCTCCTGACAATTGTCATCGCAATTTATATTACAACTGTCAATCATTATAGCATGATTTGGGAATCTTTCAATATCAGGGGTACCAACTGCCCCGCCTGAGTGTATTATCCGGCTATTAAGCTCTCTGCCCTGGATGCCTCTGAAGCTTTGACCGTCAAAATCTCCTACTGTTATCCGCCATTGACCCCAAGGGGCTGCGTATCCTACTGGTGCTATCATTTCAACTAATTGATAGAAACGGCCTGGCATCATAGGGAACCACATAGGATTCGGGTTGGCGCCGCCATTACTTATTTCCTCTGATACTAAAGACCAAGTACCAGGCATTGGAATACTTGGGGTAGGGATTACCATATTGGGTGAAACTAGCAGGTCGACAGGCTCTCCTAAGCCGTTGTATACAAATAGCCTAAACACAGCACCAGGTAGATAAGTATGATCGATAGTGTCATGTAAGAGATATTCATTAGTCTTTAGGAATGGCCATAAACGGGTTGGGGTATTGCTTACAGACCAAATACTGTTCCATGGATAGTTGGGGTTGTCGGGGTGAGGGCTTATTACTGTAAAGTTAGGCGCTACGCTAAACTCGCTGCATACAGAGATGGATTCGACATAGCTATATCGGTCAGTGATTATGTTCCAGCGTCCCAGTAATGGAATTAGATAACCAGAGTTATCTGGGACAGATACTTCTCTCAACCTATACTGATTTGTTGAGTTGGCTGTAAATGGCCTGGTAATCACTACAACGCCGGCTGGGTTAGGAGTAGGTGAGGGTGGTGTATTCCCCGGGAAAACAGGTATAGCCGTACCACTTGGAGCAGCTTCGTATACAACTTCCCAGCTTCCTCCAGAGATTGACCGTTCTACTACGAACACTACGCCGTTTAAAGGATTACCGATTCTATCCAGCTTTGTAAACATAAGGCGAGGGCGTCTGTTACCCACGTGCCAGCTTTGGATTAAGCCGGGGTTTGCGGCATTCATATCTAAAAAGTATAGAGGATGGTTGGCTACGGCAGTTATGCTGACTATTTTTGCATCTATTGTGACATTTGCGTCGGTATGCCTTTCTACTCTAATAATCCAATGGTCTTCCGGTAGGATGTAGCCTACAGGCGGGACTAGTTCACGGAGTCTGTATTCTCTATAGGTCGCAGGTGCTACCGGGGGTGAGAATATATGCTGTTGGGCAAATGTTACAACCCCATTGGCTGCACCGGTGGCTGTTGCCATTTGTACCCATTCACCTTGTTCTTCATCCCAACGATCTAGTGCAAATTGAGCATTGGGGCGGGTTTCTATTGGGCGTGGGGATGGAGCGACTGCGGTATAGAATGATTCGCTTACTTTGGTAAATATCAAGCGCTGCTGCCATACGGCTTCTATATCTATACGTCCGTTTGGTGTGGTTCTTTCTAGGCAGTCATCGTCGTCTGGGTTTACATAGCCATTCATTTGGATATTGGCAATCTGGGTTGCGTTAAGAACATCGCCGGTCACCAATGCGCTTGGAGCTGTAACACGCCAGCCCATAAATATCATTGCTGGGTCTGGGTGGGTAGGGTTTGTCGGCACAACTGCATTGGCGGATATATTATGGTTTGGTGCAGGTGATGGGGGTAGGGCGGCGGGTATATTCGCGGCGGCGGTTTGGGTGATTGTAAGGCCTTCTGGCACCCATACTCTTCTATTGGCAGAGTTGCCACCAATTGCGCCTCCGTTTAAGTTGAAGTCGAAAACGCCATCCCATCTTGCGTGCACCGTTGTAAGTTCGGTTATTGCAGGAGATACACCCGGAACAATTATTGTTCCGGCTCCTTCTGGTTGGATGTTCCATCGGCCAAAGAGCCACTCATAACCTGATCCTGGGCGCGTTGGTATACCTATGTGATTTAGATTGGCATTGCTTAGGGAGTTACCAACTCTAACTGGTACAGATGTCCTTGTAATGTCGTTCAACACGCCTCCGTTTGGCTCAAAGTTAACAATTATACTCCATATAGCATAGAAGGTACCTGTTGTAAATGTTATATTTCCTGTAGGTAAACTAGTTCCCATTCCATTACGCTGTGTGTTCCATTGGTAAAACTCCAATGTACCAGTGGGATCATATGGTGGAGCCGGGAGACTTATAGGGCTACCAACGGTAAAAGGCATCCTACGGTATTCGTTACCGCTTGGAGGCGTTGACCATCCGGTTGGCCACGAAACCACAGGTGGGCCAAATGTATGGGTTGATGCTACATAATGGTTGCCATGGAATTCCAAAGATGTGCCTGCCCATATTCCATAAAGGGTCATTGGGCCAGAGAAAACCTCCCATGTTTCAGGGTTCATTAGTGGTATTGTAGAATCTGGGCCGAACATTACACCTGTACCATCGGCTCTTGTGTTCCAACCCAAGAATGTTGTACCAACTGCGTTTCCTGCATAGTTAATGTTACCAAGGGCCGGCCAGTTAAACCCAGAAAGAGTAGGGTTAGGCTGAGGAAAGTCTAGCGTATGAGGATAGTTATGCCCTGCAGGACGGGTGGGGTTTGGCTCAGGGAATGTAGGTGGTGTATGAATAGTATCATGTCTAGTGTTAAAAGAGTATCCAGAAGCAAGGGTAATAGTGCGGCTTGGTGGCTGCAATATTTCTAAACCGGGGCTCAAAGACCCAAGATTAGGATTAAAGGTAAGATTCATCCCCCATTGGGCAAAAACCTCTACCTCCCTAACCGTTGGGAATCCAGGAGCAGGTAATATATTAGCCACAGGTATGGCTCCGGTTAGAAGGCCGCCAATGCCGTTAGTGCCATTGGGGCATGTATTCCAATGTTGCCCGGCATTTGCTACGTTTAAGGTTCCAGCAGGTCTATTATTCCAAAAACCAGTGGTAACGGGCCACTGCCAATGAGTGCTCATGGTTACAAACCCAGGGCGAGACAAGCTAGTGCCGCCAAAGGGGAACGGGGATGCAATAATCATATGGTCAGGTGGCGCACCCATGCCGCCTTGAGAGGTAGTATTCCAGCCAACATTAATCATGTTGGTCATGGTTATTGGTGTTGTACCAATAACCGGAGGTGTCAGCTGTGTATGATCACTATTGGATGTTACGCTTCCTGGCGGAAATGTATTGAAGACTATAGTATTACCATGTCCAACTCTACGATATGGGAGTGTATGTGCACCAATATTGGCATCGCTAGCATTAGGGTTAAAACGAACTGTAATGTAAGGTGCCCAGTGGGCAAATACTGTTATATCGCTAGCAACAACAGATGTATTGCCAAAGGTTATACGGTTATAGAAGTTACCACCAGCAAAACTTAAGAATGGTGAAAAGTCTGATGCTGGCCTCGTGATATATGGGATACTTGAAGTCACTGGATAAGCCGGGTTAGGCATGAATTGGGGATGTGAAAACCATCCCATAAACACATAACCATCTTTGCGAGGGAAAGTAGGCATTGTTCTATAGTGGATACTGGAGTGCCCGTTTTGCGCAGCACTAGCTATGTTACCACCTTGCAGGAATCCGGGCCCTGGGCCGGGAATATCAACATAGTGATTGTCGGTTCCAAAAGTGACAAAGGGACGTGGTCTCCATGTATCATGCTGGCGATACCACTCCCCGCCTTGGGGGTCAAATGTGATAATTACGGAGTCGTTACGTGTCCAGTGTGCGAAAACAACACGGCTTGCGTCTACTGGAGTGCCTAGTAAAAACTCCTGCGCATTTTCCCATGGAGTGCCGATTATAGATGAAGTCCTTGGGTTTATATCCACAAAAACCCCGCCGCCGCTATTCCAAGATGTAGGGATTTCCATATCCCACCATCCATTAAATGTGTAACCTGCCCTAGAGACATCAATATCCTCAGGGTTTGCGGAAACAGTAATAGGCAGATACTGCCTAGGTGCTGGCATATCGGTGTATATATTGCGCTGAACCCCATGGGTTCCTATATTAGAGCCACTATGAGCCGCAGGAATGTCACGGAATAGTGTGTAGCTGCCTGACCCGCCAAAAGGATAGAAGCCGGAAGGCTGGGGATGAGCCTGCCCTCCATTTGGGTTGAATATAACCCTATACACCCAGTGGGCATAAACATCAATAGAACTGTCTACTATAGTGTTAGCCCAATAACGAGGAACCGGTGGTGCTGAGCCATGATTAAATTCATGAGCAAAGCCTGGGCTAGCCCAGCGATCACCAGAACCCGACCAGCCATTTGGTGCTGTCCACCATCCTTCTAAGTATAATCCGGAACCGATTGGCGGTATAACACTTGGTGCAGTACGTGGCCATAAGGTAGTCGTGTTAAGGCGCGGTGGCGCACCCACACCTGGGGTGCTACTTGAATCATTAATGCTTGTATTTGGATATGCATAACGCCTGTTGCTATGTCCTGGTGCAATAGCACCGCCATCTGGTACAAAAGTTATAAACGGGTTATTAGGAGATGTCCATCTAGCGTGAAGCATCATTGGTTCATATATAGGAGAATCTCCAGTAAATAAGTTGCCGCCTGATGCAGTACCAACATCCCACCATCCCCAGAATGTAAAACCTGGCCAGTCAGTTGGATCTGTAAGTTGCCGTGGGAATGCCCTACCCGGAGTTTCGTTAATACTCCAGCCTTCAATGATATTAGTGCGAGGGACAAAGTGATTTGGGTTATTGGGGTCAGTGCCAATAGGTATTGGTGCACCGTTTAAACTAAAGTTAACAGTTACATACCAAATCATGAAAACCTCAAATGGGCCGTTTACTGCACAGACAAAGGTATTACCGTCAAATGGGTCACCTCTGCCGTCAGCTTGGGTGTTCCAGCCTCTAATTGCACGGCCGCCTTCCGGGTGAGAGGGGTTAACAGGCATTTCGCCCGGCCCTATTGTTCCGCCAGATGCATCTCCGGTAGTAGTGGAGCGTGCGCCTTCGCCGGGAGGTGTACCTAGCCCTCCAGGTGTATTGGGGTTAAAGATTACTGTTATCCCCATACGCGGGCCGATATGATAGCCAGACATGGATTCGATGCAAACAAAATAAAGATTATCTCCAAGGCCCATAAGACTATGGTCATAATCATAAATCTCGAAGTCACCAAAATACACTAGCTCATCGCCAATGGCTACAAAATTATATGGGTCATAGTAATCAGGTGCATTTCCTAAATATGATTCATCTATGTAGTAGCCACTGTAGTCGTCAAAATCATACTCGTGGTAGTGTTCGTAGGCAAAGATTGCTACAGCTACTGCCATAATCAAAAAGACCAGCATAATAAGCACGCGAGCTTTTTGGGATTCAATCATCCTTTTCAAGCTAGACTGGTTAGCCATTAAGCCAACCCCCTTTCAATGCAAATAAACATTTCAATAAAACTAATCATAGTTAATGTGGCCTATTATACTCTTATTAAGCTAAACATGGTAGTGGATATTGATAACAAAAGCATTACGTATTTGTAACAGATATATTAAGCCTATGTAAGGGATACCCCTGTCGTTTTGTAGATGGAGTGGGATTATCAAAATATTGACAAAAAAAAGAAAAAAGCAGATATTTAGAAGGCGCAGTATAGATTCCAAGCATAAAGCACATGATTTTATTTAGAGTCCAATTTCAACCGAAATCGCTATAAAGGGAGAAAAAATATGTATGAGTGGAATAAGACGCAATTAATCGCAATAACGGGTATGTTTACGGCAATCATTTTTCTTTTAATGTTTATGGGGATAGGGTTTCTTCCATTGCCTTTTGTACGTCCAACAATTTTGCATATTCCCGTTATTATCGGAGCGCTGCTGATGGGGCCTAAGTATGGAGCTTTATTGGGTTTTATGTTTGGCCTTGCCAGTATGCTTTTTGCCACATATAACCCAGGGGCTACCTCTTTTATATTTTCCCCATTTATTAATTTGCCCGGCACAGACAATGGAAGTTTGTTGGCGTTGTTGGTGGCATTTGTGCCTAGGATACTTGTAGGGATTATACCCTGGTATGTATTTGTAGGTTTAAGGAAGTTACTGCCCCCTAAGCTTGCTATAGCTAATTATGCCATTGCAGGGATAGTTGGAAGTTTGACTAATACCTTATTGGTAATGCATTTTATTTATGTTTTCTTCGCTGATTCTTGGAACTCGGCACTGGCTGCTCCTGCGCCGATAGATGCCATTTATGCTGCAATATGGGGTCTTATTGCTGCCAATGGTGTGCCGGAGGCTATTACAGCCGCAGTGCTGGTTGCCGCCATTGTAGGAACGCTGGTGATTGTAATAGAGAAAACATTAAACGTGCTAAAGAGGTAAGTGTGAAACATCCGCGTAGCGGGTTTTCACACCAACTTTTTTGTGACGCCGACGAAGGAGGCATGAGTTAAACTATGGTACTAGGCATAGATGTAGGAGGATCTACTACAAAAATTGTAGGCTTTAAGGATAAGGAACGCTGCGTTGGTATGATGCAAGTCGAGGCTAAAGATCAGTTAACCTCGGCTTTTGGTGCTTTTGGAAAATTTACAGCCAAACACAGTCTTAAAATAAGCGATATCCGCCAGATAGTGCTGACCGGTGTAGGTTCCAGCTATTTACATGGTATGTATGATATCCCCACAAAACGGGTGGATGAGTTTCTAGCAATAGGTCTTGGCGGGTTAAGAATGGCAACGCTTGATTCTGCCATAATTGTAAGTGTTGGTACAGGTACTGCCCTTGTGCGAGCCTGTGGGACTGATATCTCCCATATTGGCGGAAGCGGGGTAGGGGGAGGCACTTTGCAAAAACTTGCCGGACGTTTTGCCGGAGCCAGCAGCTTTGACCGTATTACTGATCTTGCCGCCCAAGGAGATTTAAGCGCCGTAGATTTGCAATTAGGTGATATAACCCGTGCAAAAATCGGAAACCTTCCTTATGATACCACCGTTTCTAATTTTGGAAACCTGAAAGATACTGCCACACCTGCGGATATTGTACGCGGACTTATTAATATGATATTCGAAAGTGTAGGTATGATGGCGGTTTTTGCAACGCTTAGGGATAATATTTCAGATGTGGTGCTTATTGGGTCGCTTAGCGTGATACCTCAGGCCAAGGAAGTGCTTGATACTTTGTCAAAAATGTATCCAATTAAATTTCATGTGCCTGAAGATGCGATTTATGCTACCGCAGTAGGGGCTGCCCTTTCTGAGTTTTGATGATGATATTAGTCTCAATCCAGCAAGCAACCCCATCATTATCATTACTGGGACAAGAATCATCTGCCACTGCCTTCACCGCATCAAGTCCATTGCCCATAACCACGCCAGTGCCTACATATTCCAGCATGTCAATATCATTTAAATCGTCTCCAAAGGCCACGATTTCTTCTTTTTTAATGCCCCAATGTGCAGCCACTGCGGCAACGGCTTTGGACTTTGTCGCGTCTTTATGGGTTATCATCGCAAGCCCATCTAAAGCCATTACCATATATGAATCGTTGGGCAGATGCTTATTAATAAATTCTATATCATCTGGATTTAGGTTATATGTGATAATTTTTTCTGCGTCCTTATCGTGGGTAGAAAAGTCTACGATTTCAAAAAGGGTCACTTCCGGCCATACATCCGACATAATGAAGTTGGAATGATCATAGCCACCATATTGAGAGGACATGGGCAGGCCTCGCTTGTGGCAGGCTACGAGTAGCTTACGAGCCTCTAAACTTGGGATAAGGCTTTTGTATATAAGCATATCGCCGATTTTTGCAATGGCTCCGTTGGCTGTGGCATAGCCGTCAAAAAGATGCATCGGGGCAAGGGAAAGCGAACTGGCTGTTCTGCCTGTGGCGAAGATTATCTTTATACCTTGCTCTCGGCAGTGGGCTAGGGTTTTCATGGTGCGTTCGGATACGGTTTTGTCCGACCGTAGCAGTGTTCCGTCTAGGTCTGTAACAATCATTTTGATTTGGGTTTTCATATGACCTCACTTAATAAAAATAGCCGTGCAATTTAACTAGCGCGGCTATTATATCCGTTATCTTGGCCTATTGCCATTATATTGTTTGTCGTAGTTGTTAAAATCATGGCTTACTGATAATCCTTCCGAATCATTTAAATTTTCATTATGATATACGAGGTGCTTGGGTCGTTGTCTGTTTGCGTGTTTGTCCCAACTGGGTTTATAATGCAAAAAAATAATGTCAGGTTATAGGAGGATTATTATGATTAATTTCTCAACAGCAGAGGCGATTCTACACAAGTACAATAAAGAGCCATTCCATATCCAGCATGCTGAGGCTGTATCCGGTGCAATGGGGTATTTTGCAAAGAAGCTTGACCCAGAGAGGGAAGAATATTGGCGTATAATCGGCTTAATCCATGACACAGATTTTGAGCAGTATCCGGAAGAGCACTGTGTCAAAGGCATAGAGCTGTTAAAAGCTGAAGGTGTACCGGAAGATATGGTCCGCTCTGCCCTTAGCCACGGCTGGGGTATGACTGGCAGCCCATATGAGCCACAACACATAATGGAAAAGGTGTTGTACGCTGTAGACGAACTTACAGGCCTGATTGGTGCCGCTGCCCTAATGCGCCCATCCAAAAGCACCCTGGATATGGAGTTATCCAGCCTTAAAAAGAAGTTTAAAGACAAGCGTTTCGCCGCAGGCTGCTCCCGGGATACAATTGCAAAAGGGGCAGAAATGCTGGGGTGGAGCCTGGATGAACTTTTGTCAGAGACATTGCAAGCAATGCGTGAGGTAGAAAATGCAGACAATCAGTAGTCACTCTGGAAGAACCGCCAAGGTTTCAGGGCCGGTAAGAGAAATCACAAAAGCGGAATACACAACAACAGCAGTAAAACCGGCCCAATTCCCAGAAAACGGCTGGCCGGAAGTAGCCTTTGTGGGCCGCTCTAACGTAGGCAAATCCTCCCTTATAAATGCAATGCTAAATAGAAAAAAGCTGGCTCGTACCAGCCAAAATCCAGGAAAAACACGTACAATCAACTTCTTTAACGTAGAAGACAGGCTCTACTTTGTAGATCTGCCAGGTTACGGCTATGCCAAAGTCAGCAAATCCGAATCCGCAAAATGGGGTGAAATGGTAGATAGCTACCTAAAAAATCGTCCTCAGTTAAAGCACATCTTTCTGCTTATGGATATCCGTCATGAACCCAGCGTATATGACCGCCAAATTCACGAATGGTGTAAGCACTACAATTTATCTTTCACTGTAATAGCTACCAAAAGTGACAAAATAAAAAAAAGCCAAGTGCAAAAACACCTGGCGGTAATTCGTAAAGCATTGGGAGAAGAGGCTCCACCCATACCTTTTTCAAGTGAATCATGGGAAGGTAGGGAAGTTGTGTGGGATGTAATTGAAAAGGAAATAGCAACGGAGGTAGATTAAATGTCGATAGCCTCAGCCAAATGTATCGAATGTGCAAGTACAATTAATGTAGATGATAGCAAAAAAGCAGCCGTATGCCCTTACTGCGGCGAGGCTTTCATTGTAGCAGAAGCCATTGGCCATTATCGCGCAAGTAGTGCAACAAAATCAAGCACTGCATCTAGTGTGTACGAGAATAAGTTAAAGGGCTTTACCATCGAAGTGGGTGTATTAAAAAGGTATTCTGGTGAGGAAAGAGATGTGGTCATACCCAGTTCAGTTATAGAAATTGGAGAAGCTGCTTTCAAATCCTTGCCTATCACTAGTGTCGTAATCCCAAGCAGTGTTACAAATATCAGTGATTCAGCTTTCTATGCTTGCACTAATCTTAAGAACGTAATAATCCCGGGTAGTGTCACAAGTATTGGAAATCATGCTTTTAATTCTTGTGCTGGCTTAGATAGTATATCTATACCAGATAGTGTTACCAGTATAGGAAGCTATGCATTTCACAATTGTAAGAGACTAAAAAATATTTCTGCCTCCAGAAATCTAGAAAACCTAAGCAATGGTATTTTTAGTGATTGCACAAGCATTGAAACTATAGTTATACCAAGTGGTATTAAAAGTATTGGCGCATACGCTTTTACCGATTGTATAAGCCTTAAAAATATAACAATCCCAGGTAGTGTTAAAACTATAGAAAAATATGCATTTAAAGAGTGCACTGCATTAAAATCGGTATCCCTCCAGGAGGGAGTTGTAAGCATAGATGAGTATGCTTTTACAGAGTGTTCAAGTCTAGAAGCAATAAACTTCCCTAATGGACTAGTCAGTATAGGTGTTTGGGCGTTCTATAAATGTAAAAACCTTACAGATGTAGTAATACCTAGCAGTATGACAACCATCTCTGCTGATACATTTTTGTCGTGCGAAGGATTAAAAAGCGTAACTCTACCCAGCAGCATCACAAGCATAGGTGATGGTGCGTTTTGTGGTTGCAAAAGCCTAAAAAAGATAACAATACCAAGTAAGGTTAAGACGATTGGCTCTAGCGCATTTGGCAGTTGTGATAACCTTACAAGTGTAACTATACCAAGTAAAGTCTCAGACTTGGGAGATGATGCATTCTGTAGCTGTCAAAAACTTAAAACCGTCAATATATCTTCAGAGCTGCTAGATCAGGCACTTAACAGATGTTTTAAATACACGCCATTTATAAAAGAAGAGCGAAAGCGCAGAGGCCTATGTGAGTACTGCGGTAGTGGATTAAGCTTCTTTGGGAAATGCAAAGCTTCATGTCCTAAATATTATACGTAAAGAGTGTAAAATCCAATGTCATTAAGTTAAGAACCAAAGGAAGAACAGAGGATGCCAAGGAGCCCCTGCCTTTTTGCTTATCCTCAAAAACAAATGGGTGATAATAAAGAAATTAAATTATTCTTGATGAGGATGAGAAATATGAATCTTACTAGGCCACCCTGTAGTTATTCAGCCCCTTTTCTAAGCGAAAACCAAGACCAGTATCTTAGTCTTGATAAATTTAGACCTTTTTTCGCTACTGGGAGATTGTGATGTTTATATCTTGTAAGGGATATGCACATCCTAATTACATAACAACCCGTCAAGCCACCCATACCCATCAGGATATGTCGCATCTATTGCATCCAAAAGCCACTTTTAGCTTCCGTCAGAAAGCGTTAGCATAATCGCTGTCCTCTCTTTTATCAAACCCAAGCTCGATAAAATTAAGCTCTTTCGCATGCCCTTCGCTAGGCTGTTTGTATGAATACACGTCTATTCTGCCATCTCCTAACAGGCGTTCGAGTTTAAACATCTCCGGAGAGTCGCCATGCTTTACAGATTAATGTTTGGAGCGAAATGTGTGGCCGCAAGACCGTCTTCACTGTTTCGGCTATGATTTCCTCTCCATTTTATCGTAGACATTGCTGTCCGGCAATTCGAGTAGGGGCGCATAACAGTAAGCAACTTAACGAAAATGTAATAAATTTCAGTTGCAAATTTGATAGTCAGTGTCTATAATTACGCGATAATTTTTGCCCGTATTCAAAGAGCAGTAATTACAAAAACCAAATATTCAAATATTTTAACGGTTGGTCAGCAGTGCGGATTGCTGATTTCAAGGAGACTATCACTTTTGGGGGACGTGATTCTATGGAATGTCCCCCCCCCCCCATATCCTTATCAAATAATGAAGATTTTCTTATTTGGAGGGTTTCTTTCTCCTCGATCTTGTTTTGTAAGGTATGACCCCGCCATTGTTGTTTTAAGCAAGCACATAATTTAGTGAGGAGTAGTTTTATGAAGTGTAACAAAGTCGACAGCAAGTTTAAAAAACCAGCAGTCACAAGCTGGAAGCGGATGCTGATAATGTTTTGCGTACTAATGATTTTTGCCGTAATTGCCGTGTTTGCGTTTGACGGCTACGATGCAGGGTATGGGTACCCGGCTTTACAGAGTTACTATGGTGAATATGATTACATAGAGCATGGTTACTACCCCTACAGTACAGATAGCGCATATTACGGATATAGCCCTTACTACCCTTATCCACAAGGCGATTATAGTTACTTGGCGGATGGGTATGAGGACTATGGTTATATTGGCTATGCCCCCAGTTATGATGGCTATAGCCCGATTTCCCCATACTATGACTTCGAATTTTTCGAGTCCGTAGGCATGTTGGAACGGGTAGAGGGCGGTACTGTTTTGCATCCGGAGCCCACTCCCAACCAGTATGGCATAATGCCCGTAACTTCGTTACCCGCAGGCGCAACATGGCTTGCACTGCAGGCGGCAATAAACGCACCACATATACCAACAACACCTGCAAACACGCCATACCATACCGTAACATATACAATAACAATTAATGCCACAACAATAACCGCACCAGATGGTGTTGGGTCTATTGTTGTTATCGACGGTCGTAATATAACTCTGGTAAGCGGCCTTGCTGGCAATGTTACTCTTATTCAAAACAACGCAACAAACGCCTACAATACTGGCTACAGGCATTTAGAAATTGTTCGTTCGAGGTTAACACTGGACCGTATCACTTTAACAAGATCTACACCTTTTTCAGCCGGTGTCGGCGGCGGTGTAGTGATGCATGCCGGTGGCGGCACCCCGCCGGCTACACCATGGGGGGCAACCCTTTATATGACCGGCGGCTCTGTGATAGAAAATAGCAGACAAGGGAGTGGCGGCGCCATAGGGGCGGGCCGAAACAGCCGCATCTATTTAAGAAATGCCATCATCAGAAATACTCATGCTAACTCTCCGCTGGGGGCTGTTGGAGTTGGAGGGGCGATTCATGGAAGCGGGACACCTGGACTGTGGGTGGAAATGTGGGCACCCTCGCAGGTTTATGGGAATAGAGCAACAGGGACCGGAGGATCCTTTGTTATAGGTAATATTGAAAACCGTAGCCATCCCACCAACCCACGAAACCCAGCTCTGGGGGAGGCTGTTTTCACCATGCATGGCGGCTCTATACACGATAGCTTTGCCGGCATGGATGGAGGCGGGGTTAGGGTCGGCGTTGACGGTTATTTCTACATGCACGGCGGTACTATACGCAACAACTATGCCGCGCGGCGCGGCGGCGGCGTGGAAATAGTAGAAGATTCCACATTTATATGGACCGGTGGGTCTATTATAGACAATGGCAGAAACCAAGCTGGGGAGATTGTTACCCCACGTGGAGGCGGACTTTCCGTACTTGGCGGCGGCAGCGTGCATATATCCGGTGACGCCCCAAAGGTAGTTTCGGGTAATTACAGCCTTATCGAGGGCGGCGGCATATATATGAGCAGTGTGGGCCCTTTGGGGCAAAATGTCAGCGTTTTACGCGTGAACTATGGGACGCAGGTTGACATAGCCATCGGATCTAACTTCATTGTCCAAGGCAACCACACAAACGGGATAGGCGGCGGAATATATATCGAAAACGATTCCTTTGTGCGTGATGTTGTCACCTTTAATTTTGGCGCATCCCTTATTATGAACAGCGGCATAGTCCGCAATAACAGTGCAAACACATATGGCGGGGGCATAGCCCTAAGAGAGCGCAGCGGCGACCCGAATATGGTGGTGACACTTACTCTTAACCCAAGTTCTATTGTAGAGGACAATTCATCGGGAACCAGCGGTGGCGGGGTATCTTTATATGACCGGGCGCATCTTATCATAGACGGAGGCATAATCCGCGGTAATACAGCAGTACTTAGCGGCGGCGGGGTTAGGAATGATAATGCTACAGTTACCATGTACAGCGGCGCAATTTACAATAACCGCTATGCCAACAGGGATGCCGCTGGTGTGACAAGCGGTGTCATACCGGAAGGCGGCGGGGTTTGGGTCAGGGGCCAAAACGGGATATTTACCATGACTGGCGGTACAATAGGCGACCCAAATCCCGCCCACAGTAATCGCGCCCTGCGTGGCGGCGGGGTATGGGTCGGCGGTGGCGCAAGGTTTTATATGGAAGATCGCCTGGACAACTCTGGCAACGTAATATCTCCAGGCGTAGGCCAAGTAATAGGCAACACCGCCACTGGCACTGGCCCCGTAGGCGCAGGCAACCCCAATCACGGCGGAGGCGGAGTATATGTTGTGGGTGCAAACTCCACTTTTAACTTCAGTGCTGGCAGCGTAGATAAAAACACGGCAGACCAAGGCGGCGGCGTAATGGTTGCAGCTGGCGCACATCTTAACTTGTCGGGCACAGCCGTTATCGATAGCAATCATGCAGAGGCACGTCTTACCGCCGCCCAGTGGAATAATGCGCAAACTGGAGGAGGCGGCGGCGTAATGGTTTTGGGCTATGGCTCTCCAGCCAATAGTCCCACCATCTTTACCATGACTGGCGGCAGGATTTCCCGCAACACCAGTACGCCCCAGTCTGGCACATCTGGCGGTGCTGGAGTACATGTGGCCAGCGCTCACACTGGAGTATTACCCGCTGTCTATTTAAGCAGTACAGCAATTTTTAATATGTCTGACGGCGTAATCGGCGGGCCCGATCTCACATATGCCAACCGATTCCTTGCAGCTTCAGGTGCTGGTGCGGGCGTAATTGTTCTTAGCGCAACCTTTAACATGAGCGGCGATGCCGCAATCATGTTTAATGATACAAACAACACCCAGCATGGTGGTGGGATATGGATGTCTGGGCCTGTCCAGAACCCATACCCAGGCGTTTATACGTCACATGCCAATGTTACATTAAGCGGTAGTGCCCGCGTAACCAACAACGATGCAGGCATATCGGCCGGCATACGCCAGCATACAGGCAGCGGCGGTATTTTAACCGTAAAAGATAACGTGCTAATCGCATATAACAGGACCAACAACGGCGGCGCTGGCGGCGGCGGAGTAGGAGTTGGCGGCGGACGCTTCTACTTCCAGGGCGGCACCATCCGCAACCACAGCACACCCAGGGGCGCTTCTGGGCCAGTCAACCCCTTTGTCCCTTTTGGGGGCGGTATACGCCAAGATGGCGGGGTGGTAATCATGACTGGCGGTGAAATCCGGGATAATCAGGTTGGCAGAGACGGTGCGGGGATTATGGTAAATGCCGGCAGGCTTTATATCCGCGGCGGGCATATATTCCGTAATACTGCTGCCGGCACATCCAATGCCGACGGGCGGGGCGGCGGAGTGTTTGTAAATAATGCTACTGCTACATTTACCATGACTGGCGGGTATATCGGCCGTGAAGCGCCATACGGCCTTGCACCTGGCGGGGCTAACCCTAACGCCAATGCTGCCACCACTGGCGGCGGTGCATGGGTAGGCGGCGGCGCAACATTTACCATGTCCAAAGGCAACGTTAACGGCACACCAACCATAGGTACGATATTAGGCAACATAGCCACAGGCGATCAAGCCCATCAAGGCGGCGGCGGTGTGTATGTCACAGGCGGCAGCGGTTCTGGTGCAAGCTTTGCCCCCTCTGCTTTTACCATTAATGCGGGGACTATCGGCGGCGGCACGCGGGCACATGGGAACCACGCCGCAATAGCAGGTGGCGGCGTACATGTAAATGGCGGCGCAGTGTTTACAATGGAGGATGAGGGTATAATCAGCCGCAATACCGCAGGAAGAGATGACACCCCCGCTGGTACAGGCACAGCAGGTGGCGGTGTACGTATAAACGACAATGCAAGCGTATTTACCATGAATGGCGGGTTAATCCAGTACAATGTGGCCCTAGGCCCCCAAAGTGACGGCGGTGGCGTGCGGCTTATGCATGGAAGAATGTATATGTATGACGGCACAATAAGGGCCAACACAACCACCCGCAACGGCGGTGGCGTAGCTGTAGGAAACAATACCTCAGCCATATCCCCCACGACTTTCACTATGCATGGTGGGGTAATAGGCGGCCCAGATGACGAAGATGGAAATACCGCAAATGCAATGGGCGGCGGCATAATGGTAGCAAGCGGCACAATAAATATGTACGAAGGTATAGTGGAAGGCAACACCGCGGCCTTAGACGGCGGTGGAATAAATATCGGCGGTATACCGCGCGGCTCATTATTGATAATGAGTGGAAGCGGAGCCAAAATAATCCGTAATAACCAAGCGCGGCACGGCGGCGGTGTTAATGTAGGACCAGACGCAAGATTTGAAATGGAAGCTGGATTGATATATGGAAACACGGCTGTACAAAATGGCGGCGGTGTATCCGTAGGCGATGGCGGGGCCTTTTTTATGGGCGACCGCGAATATGACGATAACGGTACTATAATAATAACCCCTGGCACCGGCCGCATAGAAGGCAACCTAGCCACAGGCACAGCAGCCAACCAAGGCGGTGGTGGTGTATTTGTCACAGGCGATACCACTGCGGTTACCCTTCAAGCTGGCAGCATTGAAGCCAACCGCGCCCATCGCGGCGGCGGCGTAATGATAACTGGCGGCGATTTCAACATGCGCGGCGGTAACATAAGCCATAACACATACGCCATTCTCCCTGGCAGCACTATATTAGCCGGTGGCGGCGTGCATATAGCAGGCGCAGCTGGCCGCTTCAATATGTACAGGGGCACTCTTGATAATAACGAGGCCGAAACAGGCGGTGGGATGCATATACAAATGGGTACATTTAACCTGCGAGGCACATACAACAAAAACATCACCAATAACCACGCTACCTTCGGCGGCGGTGTATGGGTAGCCGAAGACGGCGAAATGCGCATGCAAGCCAGCCCAGCCGCATCAGGCGTAGAAATAGCCCACAACACAGCTACCCAGCGTGGCGGTGGTATTTTTACAGAAGCGGCTGAGTACGGCAACCCACTTACCAGGCTCACCGGCCCATACAGGGCCTATCATAATCTTTACCTGCGGGGTGTGAACTTTAACAGTAATAGAGCCGGACACAGAGAGTTTTCGCCTATAAACGCCCTTGATGTTATGCCCAGACCCGTTGACGATTGGGTATCTTTAAGTGTGGATATCCATCCCTTTAACAACTACGACATAAACTTTATAAGATGGTTTGACCTGCCCCTAACCGGTGGCACGGGAACATATAATATATTCATAGCTCCCGGCTCGATATTACTGGGCGCGGTGGCGGTTGTTATTATCATCAAAAAGTTTAGTAATAAATCTGATACAGGCTTAACTGAAAACGGTCAAGCATAGCGTTCCACAAAACTTAAAAGGTAATACTCGTGGGCTGGCGCACTTCAATTGCCAGCCCCCAATACTTAACAGCCCCAGCACAGTGCCGCCTTGCATCGCCTTGGCCTTTTTATGCGCTTTAATGTCGGCCTTATGCTTAAAAATTCATGATGATTTTTCGGAAATATTGCATATAATATGAGTGTACAGCAAGGTACAACAAATAAAGTTATCTGGGTAATTCGGGTGCTTCGCCACCGTTAAGTGAGACTCGTAATTAAGAGGGGCGGTTATGTAACCGTCCCTCGTTTTATAAGTGCAGGAGAAGCATGGACAAACAATTAGATTTTTATTAATAAGTGCGGGTTACATAACATATCTATTGCAATTTCATTTCAAGGTGCCGCACATAGATTATTATAAAACAAGCCAGCACGATAAATTTATGTGTGGTATTGTTTTGTCCGTAAACGGTCATGATTATTTTGCTCCAATATCGTTGATACTTTAATGATACTATCAATGATATAAGAATGCATCTCAATACAAAAAACAAATGCGACTATCCATCTGGATGCGAAATCACATTGAATAGATTGCGTTCAATGTTGTCTAAGTATAGTTTGAAGTGTGACTTGTTGAAAACTCATAATATCGTGAACTAGCAAAGTGAATTACACTTATGGCAGCGAGCTATCATATGAATCCCTATATTTTCGTATGGAGTTTGGAGAAAAGCCGCTGTTATTGAGTCAAATGGGCTTTACCAGATTTAGGTGGTTGCAAAATGATATTCTTTCAGATATTTTAAGATTTTTGCGAAATGTATCAACTATAGAACGAGTATTAAGTGAGTATTCTTCATGGTTTTCTAAGCGTTTATATTTGGAGCGAACAAAATATGATTTGCATGATGTAGTTGGCGAGTGTAATATTAAACGTCAGAGAGTACACCGTAGATGAATTTACGAAAAAATTGCAAGAAATTTGTAATCATATTGAACGAATAAGCCGTTGGTTTTTGGATGAAAAATAATTTCATTAAGGAAACAATTATCTCTTTTATCTGTCGACATTATTGTCATTTTAAATATTTATATTTTGGACACAAAACCTCCTTGACAAAAATTATCTGAAGATAATATTTCCGGCAAGCTGTCTGATGAACGCTTTATAAAGCGTGAGTTTGTAGACAGGATAGAAATATCCGCAACGGAACAAAAGTAAAACTAAGCAAGAATCGCAAAGAGAAACGGCGTAGCTTGCGCCACGCCGTCCACATCTTAAAACTTTTCTTACGTCAGCCGCCTATAAGGGGTGCGGTTTTTGTCATAAGATTTGATTTGTGATTTTTATTTACTCACTTGATTCAGCGCTACATCTCCCACATAAGGAAGTTTAAACTGATGCCCTAGAGCTGCACGCAGTATCAGGAAAATCTTGCTGGATACAAACAACAAGCGCCATACCCACATTACGGGCCAGACTACAATGCTTAACAGCCAGCCGATAAGCGGTAAGCCTGTTATTAAACCTACTACCCAGTACACTACCCATAGGAATAGGAACCATAGCGTGGATTGCAGGGCGTGAAAACGTACGTTTTTGTTCTCTCTTTCAGCAACCAGTACAAATAAGCCGGATAGTGGGCCGAGTACATAGCTAAGGGCGGCTACAATATTTTCGTTTAAACCAAAGATTGATTTGTTCATTTTATATCCTCCTTGTTTGTCATTTAACTTCTTACAACAACAGATACGGAGTTTAAAAAGGAAAGTCTGCTTAATCTAAATCCGTTAAACGAGCTATATATTGATTTCTTGTTAGGGGCATGTGGTTAGGGAATCGGGCTTGTAGCTCTTCGAATAACTCTCTGGCTTCGGCGTGGCGGGTTTCGTCTTCGGTGTACAGGCGGCCTAATGCCATAAGGAAGGCAGCAGGGCGAGGGGAATCTTCTGTCATAAAGCGTACTGCCATCTCTAGGTCTACCAGGGCCTTATAGAAATCATTGGCGTTGAAAGCTGCTATGCCTTCATTCATGAACTGGGTACTTAGTACTGGGTAGGCACTGGCTCTTATTGCGTCGGCTCTAGAAGCTATTTCCAAAGACATGTCTGTCATATCTAGCTCGTCTAGTCTGTTAATAGCCTCTAGCAGTTGACCGTCTCTATATAGATTTTCTATATGCTGGAAGCGGATCATTCGGTCTTGTATATCGTAAAGTGCTTCCCATTCGTCTAGGCTTTGGCGCATTTCTTCTAAGTTACTGTTCATTTCTTCCATTGTAGCTTCGTGCTGCCTTGCATCTTCGTCGCGGGCATCACGGGCATCGGATAATCTGTCGCGGTATGTCTGGATTTGGCTTTCGTTTTGTCTGTGCAGTGCTGGGAAGAGAAGAACATATACAACTGCAAAAGAGCAGGCTGCACCTATTACAAAAGCTAGGATAATATCTAAGCGGAAGGACCGTTGTTTTTTCTCGGTTACAGGTACGGGCCTGGTGAAAGATGCTGTCTTCCCGGATCCTGAAGCAGATTCTTTGCGCCCTGTTATGCGGCCTTGGGGTTTGCGGAGTTCTGTCCGGGCGCGGTTCGGGGTTAGAATCGAAAGGTAGTTTAGGGCTACGGGGTTTTGGATATCAATTGCAAGAACCCGTTCAGATGCAGCGGCGGCTTTTTCTCTGTCGTTTTGGATTAGGTGACATAGAGCTAGCAGGTTTAGAGCGTCTACGAACTTGGGGTTAAGCTCTACTGCACGCTTTAGTTGGATTATAGCTAGATCATCCGATTTTTGCTTTAGATATGTTAGAGCCTGGTTGTATTTTAATGCTGCGTCGTTTAGGTCTTCTAGGGCGCGGCTGTTTTTTCTGGCTTCTTCTACATAGTGAGATGCCGGATTGTTTTCTTTTAACAACGATTGGCTTACCACCCAGTGCTTTAGGGCTTCGCCTACATAGCCTATTTCGAATAAGGCAAGTCCCAATAGGTTGCGAGCTGGGACGTTGTTCTTATTTACAGATACGCTTCGGTTTAATAGTTCAATTCCTTGGGTTAGGTCACTGTTGTTAAGTTTTGACAGGCCTTTATTATATAATTTATCAGATAGGCGCACTGTACCGGCATAGAGAACTGGGTCTACTTTGCAGTTTGGGCAGATGCTGCCTTCGTTATATTCTTTTTCGCAGTTGGGACATTGCATATGGTCACTCTTTCCCGTGTTTATTCAGTTTGGTTTTATTCGGCAGTATCCTTTGCCCCTTTAGGTTCTAGTTCAGGGGTTTTGGTTGATTTGTCTTTATTCGAGATATATTGCAGTAAATCCATAATATCCATAATTTCGTCTCGCACCGCTTCTTCTACTTCGTCAACTGTTCGGATAGGCTTGTACTTGCTAATTTCTTCCTTAAAATCAATCATCTATATTACCTCCCACATTTTTCTACATTATTTTATCATATTCTTTTAAAGGCGCAATAGGGTGTGGCGTGCTGCGCAAACTCTAAAGACTAAGGATTATGTTAAAGTCCTTCATCCAGGTATTAATTTGCAAAAAGTAGGCAATAGTTTGTGGTACAGTCATTAATTGGCCGTACCATGGCAGTGTGGTTTCAGCTGTTAGTAGCTTGGTGATGGCTTCTTTTGATGCTATGTTAAAAATAGGTGCGTGGTTATCTTGTAGTACTACCTTTATCATATCCGTTACCCGGCTCATATATGCTGGGTTATGTGTTTTGGGGAAGGGACTTTTTTTGCGCCACAATACGTTTTCGGGCAAAATACCTTTTAGGGCTTCTCTTAACAGGCCTTTTTCTCGATCTTTGTGGTTTTTCATGCTCCAGGGGACATTGTACATATATTCCACCAGGCGGTGGTCTAGGAATGGGGAGCGTACGATTAATTTGGCAGCTGTGCTCATGGTTTCGTTGCGGGTGGCTAGGTTTTGTAGAAACCAGTAAATGTTTAGGTAATACATTTGGCGGATGCGCTTTTCCTTTGGATCGTCGTCGTATAGGGTTTCGGCGGCGGATATAGTGTTTTCGTAGCGGGAGCTGACATAGGATTCTGGATTTATACTTCGCAGTATATCTGGATGTACGAATTGGCTGCGGTATTCTATTTTTTGGGACCATGGAAAAATCTTGGAAAACAGGCGTTCTTCGTCCTGATACCAGGGGTAGCCTCCAAAGATTTCGTCAGCGCCTTCTCCTGAGATGGCTACAGGAACGGATTCTCTTACTCTTTCGCAAAAAAGCAGTAACGCGGAGTCCACATCCGCCATACCTGGTACGCCTCGTGCGTGCATTGCCGGGGTAAGGGCATCGGCTAGCTCGTCCGAGCCTAGTACAACACGGCTATGCCGTGCTCCTATGGCTCGAACCATTTCTTTTATAAATGCGTTATCATCATCCGGTTGGAAATCAGTTTGATTAAAATACTTGTCATTGCCAAAATAGTCTACAGAGAATGTTTCTTTGCAATTAGAAAGAGCGGTTAGGGCGCTGGAGTCTAGTCCGCCGGATAAGAAGGCACCCATTCCTGGCGTTGTTTGGCGGATAATTGAATCTTTTAAAATTTTCAAGATGGTCTGGGTGGTTTCTTCCAGCGATTCCCTGTGGGGCTTGGCCTTTAGCTTCCAATACGAGCTGGTGGTTAGCCCAGCATCTTTGGAGTAGGTTGCCCAGTGGCCTGGTTTTAGTTCTTTTATATCTCTAAAAAGGGTTGTGCCTGGTGTGCGGCCTGGGCCTAATAGGAAAAGGTCCGCTACTCCTTCTTGATCCATTATGGGTTGTACTTTAGGGTGGCATAGTACTGTGTTTATATCAGAAGCGAAGGCAAGTCCATGCTGGCCTACTGAGTAAAATAGTGGTTTTAGCCCAAGCCTGTCACGAGCCATAAACAATCGTTGGCTATCCCATATTGCAAAGGTATACATTCCCAGAAATTTGTCAACACAAGATTCTCCCCAAGCCATGTATCCATGAAGCACTACGGCTCCGTCGGAGGTATCGTGGAATCTGTAACCTAGGGTTCGTAGCTCCGTTAATAACTCCTCTTTATTGTATAGTTCCCCGTCATATACCAGGACATACACTTTTTGGCCAAGTACTGCTCTTATAGGGCCGCGGCCTGCCACCGAACTGGTGGTACAGCTATGTAATAGGCACACATCTTGGGAAATGAATGTACCATGCTCGTCAGAGCCTCGTTTTTTAAGTGAGGCCTGCATTGCTTCGCATACTGATGCCAATTGCAAGTTATTTCCATGGCTTATAAAGCCGCCTATTGCGCTCATTTATTCACTCTCCGAGTTTATCAATGTAATATCGTATTCTTTGGAGAGTGGGGAGGTGAACAAAAATCCCCACATCCCCTCAAAACAGCATTTCAACCAACCGAAACAACAGATTAGCACTAACCCCAGCAGAGACCCCGGCGATTGTATGATATAAAATAGATTTACCTGCCAGCTTAGGATAACCTAAGTTTTCCATCATAGCCAGGTGAGTACTCATAAACCCACTCCAGCACATAATCATACCTACAATAACTGCAACATCCCGCCTGCCAATAACCCCTTCAGATATAAGAACAGGAACCAGCCCCATAGATGCTCCGGCAGAGCCTAGGGCTGTAAGCGGAACAGCAATGGCGCTTGTATCAGTAAAACCAAATAAGGGACGGATAATAAACCCAAGCATTTCGCCAACGGCGGGGATAAAGCCTACTCCTTCAAATGCACCGCCTGTGAAGCCGTAATCTCCGGCTCCGTTGGTTAGTATTAGTATGACTGTACATATAATCAGTACTCCCGGGGCAATAGAAAGTCCCATTTTTACCCCTCTATGCCCCCCGCTAAGAAGCGCTTCCATAAGGCGGTTAAATCCGCTGCCATCACGGGTAGTACGGTAGTTTATTACATCAAATTGAGTGTCCACTTCATCTATGGCGTTTTCAGTCCGTCCGAATACTTTGGCTGTATGGCGTAGCATTAGCCTTACGCTTACAACACTTCCAATTAATGCGCCTATTTTGCCGATTACCAAAGGAAGAAAGAATGATTGTCCTTCTGGCCCGGTAATCCCAGCAACAAATGCAGTGAGAATAAGCCCCATGCCAAAGGCGGTACCCAGGTTGGTTAGAGCCGGGATCTGGTATTTTTTGAAATAGGCCTGATATCCTTCGTTATCTGTGAGAGTAAGGATTGCGGGGTTATCAGAAAGGTAGGTAGTAAAAATGCCAACAACGGAAGCCCCAGGCATACCGTATACAACACGGACCGCACGGGACAGCAGTTTGTTGGCAATGGATACTACACCAAACTCCATAAATAGCTCGGATATGGCTCCGGCAATTATTGCCACAGCCATAATATAAAACACAGTTTCAGTGAGTAGGGCGTAGGAGGTATTGATAATGGTATTAAGCATATTGGTGCCGCCCATGACGTTACCGATTATGCCAAAAAAGGCAAAAAAGCAAACAATAAAAAGTAACCCTTCTGCTGATATGGCCTTTTTTACCATTGTATCGCCTCCAAAGGTTCAAATTGATTTGTTTTTATGGGTAAAAGCTCGCATTATGTGCCTATTGTGTAGGGTCTGTGAGATTTGCATTTGTTGCCATAAATTCTTTTATGGTTTTAGGAGAAATATTCCCTTCCATTGGGCCAAAGGCAGCGGTGTTTAGGGCGGCTGCGGCAGAGGCTTGCTTTGCAGTCTCTTCTAAAGAAAGGCCATCCATTAACCCGCATAGAAAACCGGCATCAAAGCAGTCTCCAGCACCTGTTGGGTCAATCGGGGTTATAGGGTAGACACCCAAGGAGAAATCTTCATCTCTAGTGAATATCCTGCATCCCTTGCTCCCTAGCTTTACAGCGATTATTTCCAGCACAGGGTTTTCAAAAAGAGTGGCTACAGCAGACTCCATATCCGGTTTTGATGATATTGCCAAAAGCTCTTCATAACCTGGCAGCAATACCGAGCAGTTGTGTATAATCGGCGCTAACATCTTGACTAAGTTGCGCCCCTTGAGCAATTCTGGGCGAATATTGGGGTCAAAGCTAATTTTTACTCCTGCCCGAAGTAACATCTTGGTAGTGTTGATAATCTCCTGATATAAGTTATCATCTGCCATTAAAGAGCAACCCATGATATGAAAGTATTCTGGTGTCGGAAAGGAAAGATATTCAATATTGGGACATTTTGCGGTAACAGCCGGGGTATTATTTATATGAAAAATAAAGGAGCGCTCCCCGATATCATTGTAAGTCACAAAAGCTGCTGCGGTTGAGCCATTTTTTACAACTTTTATCATAGATGTATCAACGCCGTCTTTTTCTAAGCGAGTCAAGCAATTGCTGCCAAAATCATCATTGCCTACACATCCGATTATCCCAGCCTGATGCCCTAGTCTTGCAACTGTATCTATAAAAATTGCCGGAGCACCGGAAGGATACGGTCCCATAAAAACCCCTGTTTTATCAAGAGGCATATTAGGTTTAGGGCGCATAATTTCTACTAGGATTTCCCCCATTGTCCATATCTTCATCCGTCAATCAACACCTTTAGAGCTGTGTCTGGGTTGTTTTCTATATAGACAAAAGCGTTAGCAAGCTGTGCAAGAGGGAAATGCGCACTCATTAGTGGGTCGACTTTTATTTTGCCCTCACTTACAAATCGAATGGTATCTTCCCAATCTTCTTTTACATACATAAGGGTGCCGATTAAGTTAAGCTCTTTGTCTTGAACCAGCCCCATGCTGACTGTGGTCATATCCCCAAAAACACCGGCTACTATTATATCTGTGCCTTTTCGGGCAATGTTTATAGCTTGCTCTATGGTTTGGGTTATGCCTACACATTCGATTATTACATCCGCACCGTCAGGGCCCCATAATTTTGCTATTTCTTCTGACAGGTCTTGATTTGCTATATTCACTGTGTGATCTATTCCGCAGCTTTTTGCCAGCTTTAGACGAGGAGTGCTTAGGTCTGTGATTATTACGGATTCAGCACCCATAGCTTTTGCTGCTTGGGCGGCTAAGTTGCCAATGGTTCCCGCACCTTGCACGACTACCCGCTTTCCCTGTACCCCACCGACTCGGCGGCATGCATGGACACCTACAGCTACAGGCTCCAGCATTGCCCCTTGGTCGAAGGTCATGCTGTTAGGAAGTTTTAAGACAAGGCTCGCGTCAACCGCTAACTTTTCCTGGGCAGAACCAGGAGATTGACATCCTATTACTTTAAGATTTATGCAAATATTATATCGTCCCATTTTACAATTGCGACATTGGCCGCAAAAAAGCTGTGGCATAACTGTTACTTTATCCCCAACCGAAAAGCCTGTAACTCCCTGGCCAATCTCAGAAATAGTACCGGAGAACTCGTGCCCTGGAATTACAGGCAAAGAAACAAAAGGGTGCTTGTCATAATACGCATGGATATCTGAGCCGCAGATTCCTGTACGAACAATGTTTATAACAACTTGGCCGGGAGCCGCAACAGGAATAGGTGCATCCCCTGGGATGATGGTCTTGGGGCCGACAAGGGTCATTTGTAACATGATGGTACCTCCTTTGTACATTGTTTTAATAATAGCATTTATATTATAATCAAACAGGGTGAGTCAATGAAAATTATTAAGAAAACAATAAGATATCTATTTATCTTAGGATGCATAATAGTGGTCATACATATTATCCATGCCTTGACACTTGATAGAATAATACAATATAAGGAAATTGAGTTCGTATCCTCAAGGTGGCCTGAAGAATTAGAGGGCTACCGTATTGCATTTATCACAGATACCCATATGATATCAAATAGACGCCTCGAAAGGGTAGTTGAGGAGTTAAACGCTCGCAACATAGATTTATTGTTGCTTGGTGGTGATTACATGTCTTTAGGCCATGGTATCCGCTATCGTGAGCAGGTGGCGATCCTGTCTGGAACTCAAACCACGGACGGTATTTATGGCGTTGAAGGTAATCATGATAACTATATACGCCTGTTCGCAGCCATGGAAGCCTATGGGATGACCCCCCTTTTTAATACCGGTCAGCAAATCCGTGAAGGGTTTTTCTTAGCTGGAGTAAAAGATCTTTGGAATAATCGGCCATGTATCGCCACTTCTATAGAAGGTGCAGGGGATGATTTTGTACTATTGCTGTCTCACAATCCGGATGTTGCCATGCATCAAGACACCACACATATAGATTTATTTTTAGCGGGTCATACCCACGGCGGTCAGATTACTTTTTTTGGCCTATGGGCACCATACCTGGTTCGCGGCTCTATAACTAGTTATAACCAGAGGTTTAGATATGGATGGGCAGAAAGCCGTAGTGGTACGCCTGTATATGTAAGCAGGGGAATAGGGGGATATGTGCCAAGGGTTTTTGCGCGGCCTCAGGTTATTATTATAACGATGGGTGCAAAATAATATTAACTTGACACCCACTAAGGAGCGAATCTATAATACCCCCTGCAAGTGAATGCCCGAGTGGCGGAATTGGTAGACGCAAGGGACTTAAAATCCCTCGAATGCAAATTCGTGCCGGTTCGAGTCCGGCCTCGGGCAGATAAGTGGTCTTACTTAAACCAGCACATGGTAAATCATGGAGCTGGTTTTTGTTTGCCGTTAGCAATTTACATATCCAAAAAATGTAGTATGACCTCTATTGTCGGGTGTCTGTTCGCCTGACCGTTCGCGCTGTCCAGAAGATACCCGAAACCCCAGTGTTTATCACGAAGTAAACGCAATTAGGGAAATGACTCCTTACTATGTTTTCTCATTGTAAGTTTCCACGTTGGCGCGGGCGGGAGCCGTCAGGGTGTGGGTTGCGGAATCCCGTCACCCACACTCTAACGAATACGGAGAAAGCCCCAGTTAAGGGGCTATTCTCGTCTTGCCGTAGTGGGTGGTTGTCTACCTATTCGCTGAGCAGTCTTTCAATGTCTCGCTTGGCGTAGATAACTCGGTAGATGTTAATCTCTCGCTTCGCCTCGTCAACCGTATAAAATAGGGCGTGACCCTCAAGGTTCATACGGCGATATTTCGGGTTAGCTGGGTATTCTTGACACATAAGCGGGGTATCTTCGAGTAAGTCTAGCTTATGCTCAATCTCCTTGAAAAGCCGTTTGGCTTTGTTGGGGTGAGGCTCGAGGATATTAGCAAGTCTTGCTAAGTCCCGATTAGCGTATGAAGAGAGTATCACCTTATACTTCATAGCCGAACCGTTCCCTGATTGGGCCGAACACTTCGTCTCGAGTCAACCACCTAGTATCTGGGTCGTTCTCAACTTCAGCCAGCTTCTTTAAGATTGCTTGGTCTTCCAAGTATTCCTGAGTCACCATATCAAACGGGATTCTTCGCTCACGAACTAGAGCTTTGAGACTTGAGTTGAAGAAGGTGGTCATATTTATACCCATCTCATCAAGCATTCTCTCGGCTTGCTCCTTAGTCGCGCCATCTACTCTAACAGTGATTGCTTTATCCGCTACTGTTCTGGTTGCCATATTCAATCAGCTCCTTTCTCTTACATTCGATTATACAGCAAATGCTTTATAAATGCAATCATGCATTTATTCCTACGGCAAGAAATAAGTTGCGCTCCACCCATACACGTTATAGCAGGCTCTTTACAGGGGTCAAAGAACAAAAGCAAATGACTTTTGGAGCGATTGGACATAGTAAAATTGGGGTCAAAGGGCTATTTTCGGCTACGTATGACGCAGTAAAAAAGTCTGGGCTTATGCTTATATTTTCGACCACATGGAAGAAAATAACGCAAAATTGCAAATGACCCTTGACTGTGCTAAACGAGCCGTGTATGGTGTGAGTGTAATAAATTAACGAAAGAGGTAAATGATGCAAACAGCCTAACAAAATCACCACTGAAAGCCGAAGAGCTACGGCGGTTTGTCGAACTTATTCAGTGGCTACATAAATCGGAAGTCAAATCACAACGAAAGGAGGGCAATGAAAGCCATTATTCTGGCTAGGGTTTCAAGCAAAGACCAAGAGGAAAATAATTCCATCCCAGCGCAAACAAGACGTGCCAAGGAATACACCGCACGCCAAAATATGGACGTGCTAGACATCTATCCCCTAACCGAGTCCTCCAGCAAAGCCAATCGCATCAAGTTTAGCGAAATTATCAGCCAGATTAAAAGTGCCAAGGAGACGATTGCTTTAGTGGTGGACACTGTGGATAGGCTTCAGCGTGGCTTTCGTGAGTCGGTGTTGCTGGACGAGCTACGAAAGAGCGGTAAGCTGGAGCTTCACTTTATGCGTGAGAACCTGATTATTCACCAAACCTCTAACAGTGCCGATATTCTCCGCTGGGATATGGGTGTGATGTTTGCTAAAAGCTATGTCACCCAATTAAGCGACAACGTTCGCCGTGGACAAGAAGAAAAACTCCGCAATGGCGAATGGCTGGGCAAAGCCCCTTTTGGTTACAAAAACATCACCAAAGACAAAAAGGCTTGGATTCAGCCAGACGAGAATGCTCCGATCGTGGTGGCACTATACACACGCTACGCTTCGGGTGCTACGTCTATGCAAAAACTCCGCCCGTGGCTGCTTGAGACCTATGGTGTGAAGATGTCGCAAGGTCAGCTATACAAAGTCCTCAAAAACCCGTTCTACATAGGTAGGATGCGCTTGAAAGGCAAACTTTACCCACACGTATATAAGACGATCATGAGTGAGGAATTATATGATGCCGTTCGAAAGGTTGCCTCAAGGTATAATAAGCCAGCGTTTAAGTATGCTGGTCTCCCTTATCTATATCGTGGGCTGTTTGTCTGCAAAGACTGCGGCTGCCGTATTACGCCCGAGCAAGCCAAAGGCTACATCTACTACCACTGCACACAGCACAAAGGCAAGCATGGTGCTTCTTGGTTTCGTGAAGAAGAAATCACACGTCAGCTACAGGAAGCTGTAACCGCCATCCACCCTACCAGAGAGCAATATGATGCGGTTATGAACGCTCTAGGGCTCGCAGAAAAAGACCAGGCCGCTACCAAAGCTACGCTCACGACACGATTCAACACCGAGTTAGCGAAAATCAACGCCCGAACTGGGCGACTGTTTGATGTCTATATGGACGGTGATATTGAAAAAGACGAGTATAAAGCCAAGCGCAACGAATACGACCACCAGAAAAGTAGACTGGAGAAAAGGCTATTATCGCTGGACGAAGCAAGCAGTGATTGGTATAAGAACGCTATTGCCATAATGCGGCTAGTGCGCAATCTACCCCAAAGGTTTGCGGAAAGTTCTGAAATAGAAGAAAAACGCCGTCTTCTTAAAATCCTATTTCGGAACTTATGGATAGACGGCGACAAACTGGGGTGGGAATACCAAAAACCGTTTGATTCTATGGCTTCACACGCAAATCATTCACTATGGCGGGGAGTAGAGGCTGTGTTCACAGAATCTTATGATGAGTTTTCTGTGCTTGCCAGCTCTATCGAGCTTTTCCTTGAGTCGGAATAGCCTCCACGCTTATAGGGATTATATCACATACATGGTATAATAAAGCATATGAAAAAATCGACAGTTCGTGCAATTGTGTCCCTTATGGCTGACTCTGACACCCAGCGGAGGCATGGGAGGGGTGAACAATCAAACACTGCTTTAGCTATAAGTATCGTAATCATTACAACTGGAGTGTTAATTGGAGCTTTAGTTTTTGCTTTACTTTGGTTAGCAGAAATTGATACTAGCACAATAGAGCAATACGTACCAAGCATTTTAATCGGTGTCGGAATCGCTGGGGCGGCAGTCTTAGTAACAGTTGTGATGATTCTGCTTTATCGTGCTGCTTACTTTAGGTCTAAGGCGTTTATTCGTATCCAGAAAGGCGTAAAAGACCTGATTTCCGAATTCAACGACCTAAACATATATGCCGACCAACTCAGCCTTAATATTTTGGGCGGTCAAACAAAGCAAGACTTCGTAGGAGAGACCGCAAACACTAGCAGATGGAACTATCAACACTCTGGGCTTTTCAGCAGACAAAACCACAACTACATATACCACTGCTCTCGTTCAGTAGTTAGCAGCGCACAACTCGACGGGTTCAAGTATCTATGTAAATACTTTAATGTAGATATTAGCGAAGACAGTCGCAACTCCGCCAACGAGATGTTGGGAAACTTTGAGTCCTACGCCGAATCAAGACATCTGCTTCAGGAGAAAAGGAATGATTTGTTCGATAAAATTAAAAACGACTTGCCATTTTTAATCAGGTCATTTAAGAAGTCGTTATATAAAAAGCTAGGCTTGGTTGACCTAGACTTGAAGTCTGTAATTTACCCAAGATACATATTCCAGTATACGAGTTCTGGAGGAAACAGTGGCCTACGATACACTCTTGAACTGTCGTCACCTCAACTACAAAAGCTCGTCGTTTGGTTGGACGATAAGATAAAGTACAAAAAGTCAGCGCAGTATCAAAGAATGATTATGACTGCGGATTTTAGAGAGAAAATTAAATCGCGAGACAAGTATGCTTGTAAAATATGTAAAGTTAGCATAAAGCAGGAACCAACATTGCTCCTAGAAATTGACCATATCATACCAATATCTAAAGGTGGAATGTCTGTTGAGGAGAACCTTCAGTGCTTGTGCTGGAAATGCAATAGATCAAAGGGTGCAAAAGTCGCAAAGGCGTAGAATTATTCCAGTAACGTCCCGATACTCGCATGTTAAAAAACACAGGCTCCCCATAAAAAGGGAGACCTGTGTTTTTTATTTTCTCAATATTTCAACCGCTCGTTCTAAAACACTATCCCACGGTCTTGATTCAAGCATATCTATTCTCATATCTTCACAGGATTTTTTTATCCAATTATTGTAAGAAATGCATATCTCTGCCCGGAAAGTTTGTTTTTCTCCACCCTCACGCGCCTGGTAATTGCTAATAATTTGATTTATATCGTTTTCTTGTATAAATAACGCTTTAACCTTTGAGCTAATCATAGGCTTTACCAGTTCTGGTAGTATAAAGTCACCTTCTATAATAAAAGGGATATTCTCATCTACATGTCTTTCCACTAGCTCAACCAAAAACTCTGACATTTCCCTGCTGACATCCTTCAACCATTGTACATTCCATTCGACACCTAGGTTCATCCAATTGTGCCCGTTCACATCGTTAATAGCGGGGAACATAGCTTTTGTTGCATCTGTCTTGTCTACCACAGACTTTACAGTGCGCTGTATATCATCAAATTCAAGAACATTAATACCGAAATGCCTTGCTAGTTCATATGCTATTGTTGATTTCCCTATGCCAGAAGCACCGCCAACAATTAGTACTGTCCAATTGCGTTTTTCCATGATGAGTAATCATGCTCCTTTCTTGACTACGATTCCGCACCAGCGCTGCTTAAGAACCTGGTACACACATAATAATTACTGCTATCCATGATAGCAGAAGTCACTGCTGAACCTAACATAAAGAATGTTTATAACCATTTTTTCCAGCTCTTATTATAGATAAAACCAATGGAATGAAAATGTAATATAATTAAAAAGGTTGGATTGACTGAGAATACTCAGCAAATCCAACCTTTTTATATTCAGGGGCAGTAGGACTTGAACCCACGACATCCGGTTTTGGAGACCGACGTTCTACCAACTGAACTATACCCCTATCTGCGACCAAACCCAATCATCATCAGCCCCAGCCGCAAGGGGTATTATATAGTGCTTAAAAAATATGTCAAGGGTTGACGGTTTTACCCGGGGCATATTAGACTGACTTCATATTATAGCGGATTGATTTCATTATAATAGCGACTTTGCCGTATTGTTAGAATTATGTATTTTGAGCACTGTAGAGTAATGTAAATATGCAATTGGAGGCGAGGGGTTATGACGACCCGGAAATTATTCAATAATATGGAAATTCCTCTTATAGGGATGGGAACCTTTGGGAGTGACCATGTTACCCCAGATGAGGTGGCCGCGGCTGTGTATGGCGCTATTGGGGCGGGATATCGGCTTATTGATTGTGCCGCTATTTATGGCAATGAGGATAAAATCGGGGAAGTTTTTGAAAAGGCTCTGACTGAAGGAATTGTTACTCGTGATGAGTTGTTCGTTACCTCTAAGGTGTGGAATGATATGCATGGACGAGGGGATGTGCTTTTATCCTGCGCCAAGTCACTTAGGGACTTGAGGTTGGATTATATTGATATGTACTTTGTCCATTGGCCATTTCCTAATTATCATGCCCCTGGTTGTGATGGTGATGCCCGTAATCCAGATTCCAGACCTTTTGATAAAGATGAGTTTATGGCTGTCTGGCGTCAGATGGAACGGCTTATGTATATGGGGCTGGTCAGATCCTTGGGGATGTCTAATATGACTATTGCAAAACTGGAAGAGGTGCTTCCTCTGTGCCGTATTAGGCCTGCTGCAATTGAAATGGAATTGCATCCGGCTTTTCAACAGCCGGAGCTTTTTGATTATTGTGTCCATAAGTCTATTCAGCCTATTGGGTTTTGCCCTATTGGATCACCTAATCGTCCTGAACGGGATAAGGATGAATCTGACGTTTCAGCTATAGAGATGCCTGAGATTGTGACAATTGCAGAGGCTCATGGTGTTCATCCGGCTATTGTGTGTTTAAAATGGGCAGTACAGCGGGGGCAGATTCCCATTCCGTTTTCAGTAAAGGAGGAGAAATATATTAATAATTTAATTTGTATAAATGAAGATCCGTTGACTGATGAAGAAATGGAGCAAATTGCGGCGGCGGATAAGAAATGTCGATTGATTAAAGGGCAAGTATTTTTATGGGAAGGTGCGGAGAGTTGGCGTGACCTTTGGGATGGAGAAGTATAGACAGTTGTTATTTGTAGACATATAATTCCTGCAATACTATTTGAGAGGGGTTTACTGATGAGTATCAAGACATTTGAACTGGCTAACAAAAACGGCATGACCATGACTGTCACCAATCTGGGGTGTGCGATTATATCTCTTCGCGTACCCAAAAAAGATGGGAATCTGCTGGATATCGTTCATGGCCTGGACAGCGCTAAAGACTATACAAAGGCACATCCATTCTTTGGTGTGATATGCGGGCGTGTTGCCAACCGTATTGGATATGCAAAGTTTTCATTGGATGGCAAGGAATATGCTATGGAAGCCAATGATGGATTGCATCATCTTCATGGTGGAAGCAATGGTTTTGACAAGAAGCTATGGACAGTGGAGGAAGTTGCAACCAATAAAATATCACTTTCTTATGTAAGTCTTGATGGGGATAGTGGGTATCCCGGCAAGCTTGTGGCCTATTGTGTTTACACCCTCAAAGATGACAATACTTTGCGCATTGACTATAGAGCTGAGGCAGATACGAAAACCGTTTGTAATATGACAAATCATAGTTACTTTAATCTGGAAGGTTATGATGCTAAGGATATATATGGCCATGAGATGCAAGTCTTTTCAGATAAAATTACCGCAGTTGACGACGCTTTAATCCCTACAGGGGAACTTATTGGTGTTGATGGAACACCTTTTGATTTCCGAAAAGCCAAGACTATCGGCCAGGATATTGAGGCAACTGGGGTAGGCTATGACCATAACTATGCCCTTGAAGGGCCTGGGGTTTGTGCTGTAGTGTATTCACCTGTGAGTGGGATTGAAATGACTGTTAGAACCGATAGTCCAGGATTGCAGTTTTATACTGGGAATTTCTTAGATGGAACGGTAACGGGCAAAGGTGTGAATTACCAGAAACATAGTGCTCTTTGTCTTGAGACGCAGCTATTCCCTGACTGTGTAAATAAGCCTGAGTTTCCTTCTCCTTTGGTAACACCAGACAGACCACAACAGTCCTATACGGAGTTTTCATTTGCAGTAAGATAAATGGTTTATCTTGACTATGCGTCTCATTCTCCGGTTTCTAAGGCTGCACTTGATGCCCTTATCCAGGCTGAGAATAGGTACATTGGAAACCCGATGTCTAAACATACTGCCGGACAGATGGCAAAGGATGAGTTATCTCGTATAACTGGGGATATGGCAGATTTTTTGCAGGTACAGTCTTCTGAAATTATTTTTACCTCCGGGGCCAGCGAGGCTAATAATCTGGCTATTAAAGGCATTGCACGGGCTTATAGCTATAAGGGCAGGCATATATTATCTACGCCCCTGGAGCATCCGTCTGTAAGCGGTGCTTTGGCTTTTTTGCAGGATGAAGGTTATGAAATTGAGCTTCTTAGGATTATGCCTGATGGTAAGATTGACTTAGAATATCTAGATAAGGCTATTCGTCCGGATACGGTGCTAGTATGCGTTAGTGCTGTAGATAGTGAACTAGGGGTTATACAGCCCTTGGCTGAAATATCAGAAATAATTGCAAGGCATCCAAGTTGCCATTTGCATATAGACGCGGCTCAAGCCATGGGAAAGATACATGTTTCCATGGCTGGAGCGTCTACTTTGAGTTTTTCTTCTCATAAGTTTTATGGAATTTGCGGCAGTGGGGTGTTGGTGAAGAGGGAAGGGGTTGTGCTTGAGCCTTTAGTTCATGGTGGTGCAAGTACATCAATTTACCGTAGCGGTACTCCTGCTGTGGGTCTTGCTGCTTCTTGTCTTGTGGCTTTGGAAGTGTCACTTAAAAAGCAGTCTTGTTGGCACAAAAGCGTTGTTGCTTTACGGGAATACTTGCTAAATGCCTTTAATGCGTATCCATTGGTGCGAATCAACAGCCCACATGATGGTAGCCCATATATATTGAACCTTAGCGTAAAAGGAGTGAAGGGCACCCGGTTTGTGGAGGCGCTGGATAAACAGGGTATTTGTGCTTCTGTAAAATCCGCGTGCTCTACAGATAACGCCCCGTCTCGTCCGGTTATGGCAGTGAGCCGGGATAAGCAAAACGCCCTTAACTCCTGGAGGGTAAGTTTAAGCCATATGACTACTCTGGAGGAGTTGGATATTTTTGTACGTGAGTTCGAAAGAGTGTACTGCAAATTGACACAGTAAAAGTAATACAAGTGTTCTGCCTGCAAAGGATGAAAGTTAATGAAATCACTTACTGCTTTGGAAAGTATCGAGCGGAGTATCAGTAAAAAGTTTCGCAAAAGTATCTGGCGGCCTTTTATTGAGGGGCTTAAACGTTATGAGCTTATCAGTGAAGGAGATCATATTGCTGTATGTATATCAGGGGGAAAGGATTCTATGCTTTTGGCTAAGCTTATGCAGGCTATTAAGCGGTATAGTCTTTTTCCTTTTGAGCTGAAATTTATTGTAATGGATCCGGGGTATAATGAAATTAATCGCCAGAAAATCATTGCCAATGCTTCAACTCTCCAGATTCCTATTTCCATTTTTGAATCTAATATATTTGAGACGGTGGTTAAAACAGACCGTTCCCCTTGTTACCTCTGCGCTAGGATGCGCCGGGGTTTTCTTTATGCCCACGCGCAAAAGTTGGGGTGTAATAAAATTGCACTAGGGCATCATTTTTCTGATGTAATAGAAACAGCGCTGATGAATATGTTTTACGGGTCAGAGTTTGGTACAATGATGCCTAAGCTAAAAAGCAAAAATTATCCTGGAATGGAATTGATACGGCCAATGTATTGTGTACATGAAGAGGCTATTATCAGTTGGGCAAGATATAATGGGCTAAGCTTTATACAATGCGCGTGTCCGCTTTCGGAGAACTGCAATATTTTTGACGCAAGTGGCGGCGCGTCAAAGCGCCAGGAGGTTAAAGCGCTTTTAAAGCAGTTAAAGCGGGATAATAAAGATGTGGAAACAAGTATTTTTGCAAGTCTACATCGGGTTAATATTGATACTGTGCTTGGGTATCGTAAAGGCGAACAGGAGTTTAATTTTTTGGATAATTGGGAGGGATAGGTATGGAACCATATTATTTGGCGTATGAAAAGCGGTATAAGGCAGTGTATGAGGCTGGTGTAAAGATTTGGGGGAAACAACCGTGTGATGAGGCTTTGCGAATGGCGCTTACTAGGTGGGTTGTTTATAGTAGCTTGAGAAGGAAGAAAATTATAGAGTTCGCTTGTGGTGAAGGTACTGTAGGTACATTTTTGACGCAATTAGAGTGTCGCTATCATGGGTTTGATGTTTCTCCATCAGCGGTGGCTCGGGCAAAGGAGGTTTTATCTGGTTATTATAGGGAGCCTTCTGTCTCGGTGTTGGATTTAGTAAACAAGTGTCCGCCCGGAAAATATGATGCAGCCTTGGATGTCTCAGGTCTTCATATGATTGTAGTGGATGCCGATAGAGAAAAATATCTTGCCAATATGCTATCGGTATTGAAGCCAGGTGCTCCGGCTCTGTTTTTCAGGGAAGTGTATCGCGAAGATGCATATAGTGGCCCGGTAAACTCCTTTGAGCAGTGGCTCACTATTGAGGGAAGCGATTACGAAACGCCATCCCCTCGCACTGTGACCAATGACGACGTGGAGTATACAGTTAATATACCTTTAGTTCCCGCAAGAGGGAAGAATAAAGAAGACTATATAAGCGAAATGACTGCCGCTGGGTTTGTTGTGGATGATTTTGTTGTTTTGGATGTGAATGAGGACATCCCGTTTTCTGCCGCTATATACGTACACAAACCGCATACCCCTCTGGGATAGCTGCGTTGGAGGAGGATTCCGATTGACTAAAATAAGATTATGCTTTTCTAAATCCGGTTCACTACGCTTCATAGGTCACCTCGACTTTCTTAAAGTATTTCAACAAACCATACGCCGGGCAAAGCTTCCGATAGCCTATTCCCAGGGCTTCAATCCACATATGCAGCTGTCATTCGCTTTGCCGCTCCCACTGGGTATGACCAGCAATAATGACTATGCTGATATTGTGCTTGAGCAGGAGCTATCGACGGAAGAAATCATATCCAGGCTTAACTCTAATATTCCCGAGGGCTTATATATCAAAACAGCCATTCCCTTTGAAGGCTCAGGTGCTGCTTCATTAGTATCTGTCGCGGATTATCAGCTTATCACCGAAATAAACCCAGAAACCATTCAGCCCCTACTTTCTCAGGAAGCCATTGTAATCCCAAAGAAAACAAAAAGCGGTATAAAAGACACCGATATTCGTTTAGATATTTTCAATATATATGAAAATGAATCAGGTGTTATGTTGCGTTTAGCCGCCGGAAGCGGGCGATTTTTAAACCCTTTAATCGTGGCAAAGCTATTAACAGGGCAAGAAACTTCCACCTCTTCTATAATACGTCACGATTTATACCGCCAAGACAAAGAAAAGGGGCTGATTTCCCTAAATGAAACGCTTATTTCTTGAAAATAAAAAAGGGCAAGTTTATACAGCCCTGACCATAGACAATAAACTTAGAGAAATATATATAGACCCCTTAGAAAAGGGGTCTTTAGTTGGTCAAATTATTCTTGGCCGATTGGATGTAATATTGCCGGGTCATTTAGCCTTCGTAGACATAGGCACCGGCAAAAACGCAATGATGAATATAGCCATACCCAACCATCTAAAAAAAGGCCAGCCCGTCCTTGTACAAGTATATAAAGACCCAACCGGCCAAAAAGGAGCATATGTAGGCCAAGAGCTGAAGCACAAAGGCCGCAGTGTAATTCTATTTGAAAGCATACGCCAAGATATAGGCATTTCCCAAAAAATCACCGACGAAAAAGAACGGAAACGTCTGCGAAAGATAGCTATCAAGACCCTACCCAAGGGCTTTGGAGTAATAGTGCGTACTAATGCTGAAGGGCTTAATCTTGAAACCATAAAATCCGAAGTGGAGCAACTTCACAGGCAGCACCAGCAAATTAAAGCGCGAGCGGAGTATTCTACCTTCCCGGCGCTTATTTATCCTGATACCGCAGTCGTATCTACCCCGATAATTACTGATATGATATCTGATGACTTAGATGAGGTATGGATTAGTGGTTTAGATTTTATTGAAGTAAAACAAGCCATTATTGATATAACACCAGCTTTGGAAAATCGCATCTTTGATTATGATAACGCTGACTGTGGGCCTCTTTTAGATGCCAACAACATAACTCCGCAAATCTCAGCAGCCTTAAAAAAAACCGTCCAGCTGCCTTGTGGCGGCTTTATAACCATAGAACAAACCGAAGCTTGCGTAGTAATTGATGTAAACACAGGCCGATACACAGGAAAAAAAGATTTCCGCCAAACAGTACTAAAAACTAACCTAGAAGCCGCAACAGAAATTGCATGGCAACTGGTACTCAGAAATCTTTCAGGGATAATAATAGTTGACTTTATTGATATGAAGTATGAGAGTGACAGAAGTGCCTTATTGGGTGCCTTAGCAAACGAAATCAGATATGATCGAATAAAAACAAATCTGGTAGGTATAACAGAACTAGGCCTCGTGCAATTGACCAGGCGAAGAACGAGGGAACCATTATCTCGCCTGCTGGAACAGGATTGCCCCAATTGTAAAGGAAAGGGCCAAATCCAAATATAAGCTGATCAGTTTTGATGATAATGATAAAACCAGGAAAGTAACATTATTTTTTCGTTTAGTTGGGTATTTGCCGTTTATGGCTATATGAGGAGGAATCATGGGGGGAATTCTTTTCAGGGAAAGATATAGGCACGAGGTGTTATGGGCAAAGAAACCAAAAGAGGACGAGCCTGACCAAATAGTGCGTCTTCACATTCACCTCAAGGCAACAGCGGAAGTTGCAAAAGAACTTTACGAAACATGGATGCCTTTATTTTTTTATGTTTTTCTACCAGCCGCACCGGGGTGAGGTGCGGCCTCTCTTGCAAGGGGTACTACTGACCGGAATTAACCGTCTGTCATTAGGGCGATATATTTATACAAAGTTGGCCGAGAGATTTCGCATACTTTTGCTTAGTCTGTTTTTGAGAGTTCTCTGGATTTATATAAAGCGAACTTCTCCAAGGCCTTTTTGGGAATGTCTTTGGCCGCCAGCCCTGGTCGGCCAAGCCGGATACCTTTCGCCCTGGCATTGGCCAGGCCGCTATGAATCCACTTGATTGTCATTTTGCGCTCTAGCTCTGCGAATACTCCTATGATTTGAAGCATCGCCTCGGTCATGGGATCGATCTGATCGGTGTAGTCTATTATCAGGGTGCCGATCACCAGTTTTAACTGCCGCTCTTTCGCCAGCTCGATTACGTCGCACAGCTGCTTTAGTGACCTGGTTAGCCGGGAGACTTCTAGGGAGATTAATGTGTCACCGGTCTTGATGTGGCTTAGGACTTTATTCAGTTCCTTCCGGTTGTATTTGGCTCCCATCGCATACTCCATGTAAATATCTTCATCGTTTATTCCTCTTGCCAGTAGCTCCCGCCGCTGACGTTCAACGTCCTGCTTTGTGTCATTGGTGCTGCATCTTCCATAGCCGTATATTTTGGGCGTGGCTCATCCTCCTTTCTTATATGCTTCTAGAATCGACGTAATGGGGCCTAGAATCGTTTCTAGGGTTTATATAGTAAAAAGTAAAATAAATCGTTGAAGCGCATTAAAAAGCCCCTTACGGACAGTCTACCGTAAGGGGCTTTTATTTTTCTTAGAATGGTTCTTAGACTTTGTTAATTAAATCAGGTGCTTTGCTTTACAACAATTTGCACTTCAAAAATCCAAAGAAGTCAACTAACGACAGGTATGCGCATACTCGCCACTCGGCTCTTGATTTCGGGCACCACATCTTCCGCACGTTCTAATCCTTGTAACAACAAGGGTGCATGCAAGAGGCTGACCACACCTTACAGTATGACGAACATTACTAACGCTACTCCATCCACCCCACTGATGTGGCACGTTAAAAGCTGTACAAAAAGTAGACAATGGAGAAATATCAATATATTCATCATTTTCGAAGCTTATTAAGCTCTGTAAAATAATATCGCAACATGTATAATCACATGCTTGATACCCTGCTACTCTCGCGTTATTTACGGGTTCTGAAGCAAAAGATAAAGCAGGAAATGCCGCAAATACCATTACAACTGCTACCAAAACAGACATAATTTTTTTTCTTCTCATTTTTCTTCCTCCTTAGTTAGGCCAGCAATATGTTAGCCATTTCACTTGCAGTTATTTGCTTTTTACAAATAAATAATTTAAAACCTCATAAGGTAATAGCGATTATTAATTCGAAACACATCAAGAACCCTGTATAGTGGCACCATCAGAACAGTAACTCCACCAGGATCGCCACCCGAAATTAAACCAACTGGATTCCCTGCCGATGTAAGCACAGGTCCCCCGCTATTACCAGATGCAGTTGTTCCTGTTTGTGATCGTAAATATGTCATTTGATACATGTAGCGTCCACTATATATATGCCGGGCATGATTAGTCATAATGTTTCCGCTTAAAAATGAAGCGGATCTTCCGCCGTATGCATTAACCCAATTTCCCACTATTGGCATTGAAACTGGCAGATTTGGATTAATATTAGATCCATTTGGCAAAGTATTCGAAACTTGATTAGACCCTGTAAATTCAACAAATGATGCATTTACACCCCGTACTCCTTGCCCACTTCTCCCATACAACCACATTGCTGATCTTACTCTGCCAACTTGCCTGCCACCAACCCCTCTTTCTATAACATCATTTCCAGTTCTAAATGTTGTACCAGCAGTTGTTAAAAATCCGCTGGTTCCAGTCCGTGCACACCTAACCCTAAATCCTACTGTGGCGTAGTCTCCCCCGCCAGTTAAATACCTTCTTCTTACCAAGCTGCCAGTATTTAACGTCGTATTAAACGGAATAATACCTTCCTGCTGATATATATTGTCCCAATAGTTATTATTGTAATTCCAATCCACATCATTATAATGAAATGTTGTATTTTCAGAATCACCTCCCATTGTAATCCTGCCGCTTTGCTGTAATACCACAGCAGGTGAGTCACTAATATATCTTTTAAATCCTTCAATCATTTGATTGTTATATTCAACAATATATACGACAACTCTATTTAGGAATATATCTGGAAAAACAAGCGTTACATTATATGAGTATATACACTGCTGCTCATCGTTTCGCCTAGAGGATGTGCTTGCTATCTCATCCGTGATGGAAAGCAATTCTTCAAATGAGTACTCAACATATCTATACCTCAATCCTGCATCTAAAAGAGAACCTATTGTATCGTGATTGTGAGCATATTCTAATTCTGATTCTACAATAAAGACAACCAGCTTACCGTCATAATCAATTGCAGATCCGCCATAGAATTCAGGATATATGACACTTCCATCCCTTGCAGTCATAAATCCCTCTTGTATTAAAGAATGCTGATGTCTAGCGCCTCTCTCGTTTACAGAATAATTTTCACCGAGAACGGCGTCTACTTCTGCATCTATTTCTAACAATTCTTCTAGTGTAATACCCATCTCTGCCAGTTCTTCCAGTGTAGTACCTGCATCTAGTGCTGCCATCTCTTCTAAAACTGCGTCTATTTCCGTTTGCTCATTAATGCCATACTCGTATGAACCAAAATCATTCGCAAATGCAAATACTGCTGTACTCAAAACAAAAATCATAACAAGGACAATACATACCAATTTCTTTTTCATTTTGATTCCTCCTTAGTAGGAAATATATTTGCCTTAATCATCTGTACTCACAGGGATTATGTAGGCAATACATATATTATCATTACCAAAATGATCCTGTCAACAATAAGATAAATCAAACTAAATCTTTTAGGTGACGCAAAGATGTGCTACTCTCGCTTCATTTTGCATCTTTTTAACATTTATGCAAAAAATTGCATTATTTTCGCCCAAGCAACCAATTGATTATTCCTGTTTTTTTCCTTCTGGAATTGCCAAGTGGCTCATAGTGCCAACATGAAGGGCTTGAGCGGCTGTGGCTGATTGCTGAGCGTTTACTAATGCAGACGTTAAGTCTGCAATTTGTTTATCTTTAATTTCGAGCTGACTATCCTCAATTTCCAATTGTGACTGCAATACCTCTATGTTTTTCTTTAGTACCTCAATAATTTCACCGTCAAAGAGAGGTGTTTCTTTTGACGGTTCTTTGAGACATCTAAGACTTTATTCTTCTTGCCGGTCTCAGCACTAAAAGCCTGTTTTATAAGGCTTTCACCGTCAAATGATACCATCAAAACACCGTCAAGCTTTGACGTGAAAGACTGTAAAGTGTTTGATAGTGGCGGGCGTTTTATTCTATGGAATACTGCTTGTTTCGTTGCTCCTATTTTGTCAGCTATTTGTTTTATTATTTCATATTTTAAGCACCCCCTTATTTAAGTTGATGTAATAAATAATCACGTTCCTTTGCTTAACTTAGGGAGTAGTCATTTTCTCACTGGTCGAAATTTATAAAACGACTTTGCTTTGCTGAGGATTTTTGTTTTGGGGTAGCTACTTTGGCTGTATCTTGGCGAATCCATTTTCTAATGGTAGCCATATGATTAGGGTATCGTTTTCCGGTACTTGCAATTTGCTGATCTAGTCGCTGGATATAATCCTTGGTTACTTCCTCGCCGTACTCTTCAATGAGCTTTTTATAATCGGCATCTGAAGTTTACTCGAAAATACAAATCACCACCATTGGCTTAGCCTATAGCGGTGATTTAAAGTTTAGAACTTTCTAAAAATTTATTGAGTTTGGTGTAAAGCCTCAAGGTCTTAATCCCTAACTCTTAAAATCCTCTTTAAAATATTTCCTACAAACCTAGGCAATTTTATTACCCGTATCTTCATATCCTTCACATCACTCACCTCGCGAATACATACCAAAAACCCATGATTATAAGCGCCGCGGCAAGTAGAAATCCCCATGTGGGCATCATAAACTGTATAATCATTCCTACACCTACAAAGAAACATATAAGTCCGATTAATCTCTTTTTCCTGAACATAGCTCTACCTCCACGGTAGCCATTTCCTGTAAATATAAGAAATGGCTGTTTGTCTATGTTTTATTTTATGTCCTATTGGGTAAATTTGTGATATACTGGTTTTTGGAAAAATTAAATTATAATTTTAGGAGGCTGTTTTGATGGTAAAAGTAGGTATTAATGGTTTTGGTCGTATTGGTCGCTTAGCTTTCCGCTATGCAATGACCCGTGATGATGTACAGGTAGTTGCAATTAATGATCCGTTTATTGACTTGGATTATATGGTCTACATGCTAAAGTATGACTCTGTTCACGGGCGCTTTAATGGCACAATCGAAATTGAAGGTGATAAGCTTGTTGTAAACGGCAAGAAAATAGCCGTATATACAAATATGAAGCCTCAAGAAATCCCATGGGCAAAAGATGGTGTTGAGTTTGTTGCGGAATGTTCTGGCGTTTTCTTAACCCAGGACGCAGCCAAAGCCTATCTGGATGGCGGTGCAAAGAAAGTCGTATTCTCAGCACCTGCTAAAGACGATACTCCAACTTTTGTAATGGGCGTAAACGAAGAAAAATACACCCCAGATATGCATATCGTATCTAACGCCAGCTGTACCACCAACTGTTTAGCACCTGTAGCTAAAGTGCTTAACGATAACTTTGGTATAACAGAGGGTCTTATGACCACTGTACACGCTACAACCGCAACACAAAAAACTGTTGACGGCCCATCAGCTAAAGATTGGAGAGGTGGGAGGTCAGCATCAGCCAATATCATTCCATCTTCAACCGGTGCTGCACGTGCTGTAGGCTTAGTTATTCCAGAGCTTAAAGGTAAGCTAACTGGTATGGCATTCCGAGTACCAACAGTTAATGTTTCTGTAGTAGACCTAACTGTGCGCCTTGCAAAGCCTGCTTCTTATGAAGATATCAAAACCGCTATTAAAAAAGCTGCTGAAGGCCCAATGAAAGGTGTTTTGGCTTATACCGAGGACGATGTTGTATCATCTGACTTCATTGGAGAATCTTGTACCAGCGTTTTTGATGCAAAAGCTGGTATCGCCCTCAATGATAACTTTGTAAAAGTTGTGTCATGGTATGATAATGAGTGGGGTTACTCCTGCAAACTTATTGACTTGATGCGCCATATGGCTAAAGTTGAAGGTAAGTAGAATTAAATAAATGAAGCAAAAAACCGCTATATCATTAGATGATATGGCGGTTTTTTTATTAGAGTTCTTCTGAAATCAAAAGGCACGATTTCAGAAGAAGCAAAAGACTTATAATGAAACCTACTTTCAAAATCATAAAACGTGATTTCGAAAGAGGTCTATTATCAAAAATTGTGATTTATAACAATTTCTATTATGTATTGAGAACATCATCCTAGTCAGGGTATAATCACCATGGATATTATTATACCCTTATGGGTTAGGAGGAATGCTAGTGGCAAAGATTACATTCTTAGGGGCAGGCAGTACCGTATTTGCACGGAACTTATTGGGAGACGCAATGTGCTCACCAGTGCTAAGTGATAGCCATATTGCCCTTTATGACATTGATGGTAAACGCCTGCAAGAAAGCGAAACCATTATCAAAGCCATCAATGAAGGCCTTGGTGGTAAAGCCACAATAACTGCCCATTTAGGGGTAGAAAATCGCAAGGAAGCCCTTCGTGGCGCTGACTTTGTAATCAACGCCATTCAGGTGGGGTTGTATGAACCATGTACTGTTATTGATTTTGAAGTGCCTAAAAAGTACGGGCTGCGCCAAACCATTGCAGATACCCTTGGTATCGGCGGTATAATGCGGGGTCTTCGTACGATTCCTGTAATGGCAGATTTTGCGCGTGATATGGAAGAGGTATGTCCAGATGCATGGTTTTTGAATTATACCAACCCCATGTCAATCCTGACTGGATATATGCTGCATCACACCGGAGTAAAAACACTAGGTCTCTGTCATAGCGTACAAGGCTGCAGCCGGGAAATATTAAGAGGCGTTGATTTGCTTGATAAATTAGAGGGCTGTAAGCAGCTAATCGCCGGAATCAACCACATGGGTTGGCTTCTTGAGATTAAGGATAAGAACGGCAATGATCTATATCCCGAGATTAGAAAGCGCGCCGCAGCTAAAAACGCAAGTGAAAAACATTGGGATATGGTTCGTTTTGATTATATCGATAAGTTGGGCTATTATTGCACAGAATCCAGTGAACATAATGCTGAATATAACCCATGGTACATCAAGGCCAGGTATCCGGAGCTAATTGATAAGTTTAATATCCCATTAGATGAATATCCTCGCCGCTGTGTGAATCAGATAGCCGCATGGGAAAAGGATTACGCATCCCTTACCGCTGAAGCGTCAACAAAGCCTCATACCCGCAGCTCGGAATACGCTTCCTATATCATGGAGTCGTTAATAACCGGAGTTCCTACTAAAATAGGAGGCAATGTCCTTAATAAAGGTGGGCTAATAGAAAACCTACCTAAGGAAGCCTGTGTGGAGCTTCCATGTATGGTAGACAACTATGGGGTAAATCCATGCTATGTAGGTAAGTTGCCGGTACATTTGGCTGCTATGAACATGACACATGTCAATGTGCATCTAATAACCATAGAAGCTGCCGCAACATTAAAAAAAGAGCATATATATCATGCCGCAATGCTAGACCCTCATACCGCGGCAGAGCTAAGTATTGACGATATCCGCTCAATGGTAGATGATTTGATCGAAGCCCATGGAGATTGGCTGCCTAAGTATAGATAATAAAAAAAATCCGCTTGGCTAACATTAGCCAGGCGGATTTTTTGTGTCTTTACAGAGATGACAAAGAATATAATAACATTTCCATATCAGTAATTTGAAATTTTCTAACTGCTTCATCATTGTGAGGAAAAAAACGTAATCTTGCGTTTTTGCGGTACACAGTTAGAGCCTCATCTATGCTTTTTACCGAGTTAAAATCAACAGTTTCAGTTTTAGATACAGATGTAACCAAAACACTTATATATGGATTGGATGCGACTTTATTTGATGATACCACCTGTACGTCTGATAATGGATCGCTACTTAGAGCCGCGCCCTGATGTATCATGGTTTTTACCGTAGCAAGCACTTCAACAGCAGGGGCTTCCAGCCAGATGAGCTTACAGTTTTGGGACGGAAAATCTCTTAGATGGGCTTTCAAAGCTGGGTTGTTGGTGTAAATAGTATAGTGCATACTTTTTTGCCCCCTTTGTCTTTATGTTTAAGTGGTTACATCTTTTCACTTAAAAAGAATGATTCCATTGCTGGTACTGCTTCAGCCGCGTCTTCACCTTCTGCTATGATATTTAGTTCTTGGCCTTCTTGCATGTTTAGTGAAATTATACCCATTATGCTTTTGGCATTGGCGGTTTTCTCATCTATAACCAGAGATATGCGGCTTTTGAATTTACTTGCAGCCTGCACTAAAAGAGCTACTGCGGAAGGCTCTAAAAACTCGCTGACCTTTACTGAGCGTTGAATCATTTTAATCGCCTGCTTTCTGTGCTTGATTTATTTATATTTTTTCATTTCTTCAGCTATTTCTACTATTTTGCGTAGTCTGTGGTTTACGCCTGATTTCCCTACTTTAGGGGTAAGCATTGCACCTATTTCTGCTAAGCTGGCTGTATCGTGGGTTTTTCTTAGTTTTGCTACATCTTGCAGTGGCTTTGATAGGTAGTTTAGGCCTGCTTCTTTTGTTATAAATTCAATTGCTTCGATTTGAGCTTGGGCCGCTGTTACTGTTTTTTCTAGATTGGCTGCTTCGCAATTTACTTGACGGTTTACTGTGTTGCGCAGATCTTTTGCTACCCGTTCATTTTCGAAGGCTAGTAGGGATTTACTTGCTCCGATAATTTTTAGTACATCGGAGATTTCCTCTGCTTCTTTTAAATATACTATAGCGGTGTCGTTTTTGGCTAGGGTTTTGGGGTGTAAGCCGTAATATACTAGGTTATTTGTAAGCTTCTTTGCTTCTTTTTCAGGTAACGTGAAGGATAGGTGATATGCTTTTACTGGGTCGGTAATAGTGCCGCCCAAAATAAAACATTGGCGAATATGCTTTTTACGTCTATTGCCCCTTGTTATATCTGAAACCTCTTCGCGAATACGGGATGAGAATGACAACGCGATCAGTCCTTTTTTTGTGCTTCCTTACGGTATTCTTCCCTGTGGATATCACGGTGTACTACGTCTGCGGTTTGGTCGCGCTGGGTTAGTGCACGATGTAGGTCTTGAGCTAGCGCTACTGAGCGGTGTCGGCCTCCGGTACAGCCTATACCTACTATCAGCTGGTTTTTGCCTTCAGCAATATAGTGGGGGATCAGCATGTGCAGCATGTTTAAAAGGCTTTCCATGAAGCGGGCTGTGATCTCGTGACGTAGTACAAAGTCCCGTACATCCGGGTCTAGGCCGGATTGTGGTTTTAGCTCTGGATCATAGAATGGGTTGGGTAGGAAGCGTACATCGAAAACCAGGTCGGCTTCGTTGGGGATGCCGTTTTTGAACCCGAAAGATATAACGTTTACTTTAAACTGATTGAATTCAGCGTCTTTGGAAAATATATCATGGATTTTAATTTTTAGTTGCCTTGGAAGTAGGAAACTGGTGTCTAGTATATAGGAGGCCTTGGCTCGGACTTCCTCCAGCTGAGCACGTTCCTTAGTTATGCCTACGCTTACAAGGCCATCTTTGGCCAGCGGGTGGAGATGGCGGGTTTCTTTATAGCGGTTTAGAAGTATGTCATTGGCAGCGTCTAGGAATAGGATAGAGTAGGTAAGGCCTAGGTTTTTAAGGGAATCCAGGCCTGTAAAGAAATCGGAGAACATTATTCCTCCGCGAATATCTATGCCTAAGGCGGCCTGCGTTATGCCTGTGTCGGGTTTAAGGCAAAGCTCGGCAAAGCTGCCTATTAGAGCAGGGGGTAGGTTATCTACGCAGTGGTAGCCAGCGTTTTCTAAGATTTTTAGAACTGTAGTTTTTCCAGCACCGGACATACCGGTTACTATCACTATGTGCATGTATGTCTCCTTTGGGATTAATTAAATCCTATCATTTGTACTTCTGGCTCTAGCCATATATGTGTTGCTTGGTGGACTTTATCTTGTATTTGTTCTATTAATGACAATACATCTTTTGCTGTGGCGTTGCCAATGTTGACAACGAAACCTGCGTGTTTTTCAGACACTTGGGCTCCTCCTATTGTGAAGCCTTTTAAGCCGCAGTCGTCTATCATCTTTGCAGCATACATACCTTCTGCCTTTGGGCGTTTGAAAGTGCTTCCGGCGCTGTGTTTGTCTAGGGGCTGGCTATCGCGGCGGAGGCCGTTTAGGTTTGTCATTTTTGCTTTTATTTCATCTTTGTTCTTTGAAGGTAACAGAAATTTTGCTTCTGTGATTATTGCATCTTCATGTTGAAATCTACTTTTACGGTAGCCGAAGGCTAGGGATTCTTTTTCGTGGGTAACTAGTTCGCCGTTTGCATAAAGAGCCGTTACGCTTTCGCATATATCTTTTATTTCATGTTTATAGGCCCCTGCGTTCATATATATTGCGCCGCCTACTGTCCCTGGTATTCCGGAAGCAAATTCCATCTCTCCAAGTGAGGCTTCATATGCCGCGTCTGCTAGCTTACGCAGGTTTGTACCGCTTCCGGCAGTTATATAATTGCCGTCTACATGGATATTGTTCATCTTAGTTGTGACTATTACTACTCCTTTTATTCCGTCATCTGATACCAGTACATTATTTCCTTTGCCCAGCACGGTTACCTTGAAACTTGCTTCTATGCAAGCTTTCCATACTTTTGTGATTTCGTTACTGTTTCTTGGGGTAACATATACTTCCGCCGGGCCGCCAATGCCAAAGGACGTATGGCGGGCCATGGGTTCATCTGCCAGTACCAAACCCTCTGGTAATAAAGGGCTGATTACGTTAAAAGCTGTCATCTATGCCTCCGTTGTTGCTGATGTTTTCCATTACACGTTTTGTTAGGGCTTCGGCTGCGTTGTAGCCCATTTTTTTCTGGCGGTGGTTTATTGCGGCAGATTCGCAAATAATTGCAAGGCTGCGCCCTGGTCTTATTGGGATGGAGTGGCTGCTTACCTTATTGCCCAAAATCTCTGTAAATTCCTCCACTTGGCCCAGGCGGTCATACGTCCTGGTTTGGTCCCATAGCTCTAAGTTTATAATCAGGTCTATGGATTGGGTGGGTTTAATGGACTGTACCCCAAACATTTTCATCATATCTATTATGCCTATGCCTCTGAGCTCTAGGAAATAACGGATATTTGGAGGGCAGCTTCCAACCAAGGTTTCTTGGGATACCCTACGTACCTCTACTGCGTCGTCTGCAATAAAGCGATGTCCGCGCTTTATCAGCTCAAGGGCTGTTTCGCTTTTGCCTACTCCGCTTTCTCCGATAATTAGAGTGCCTACGCCATAAATGTCCAATAAGCATCCGTGCATAGTAATCCGTGGAGCCAGCTCTACCTTCATCCAGCTTATTACATCTGCAATAAAATCTGTTGTGCTTTCTCTTGTGGTTAGTATTGGTACATTATATTCCTGAGCATAGTCCAACATTTCTGGAAACAGGCCTAGCTTGCGGCTTACAACTATTGCGGGTATGGGGTGCTGAAAAATGCGGCGTAGGTTTTCCTGTCTGTATTTTATATCCAATTTTTGCAGATAAGTATGCTCTACCATACCGATAATTTGCAATCTTTCGGCGTCAAAGTAATCAAAAAAACCGGCAATCTGTAATGCGGGTCGGTTGATATTAACCTGGGTTAGTATTTTGGACTCTATATCAACGGTTGGGGTCATTAGTTTTAAGTTGAATTGGGAGATTACGTCCTTTAATGGGATCGCATATCCGCTTCCGGGCTTGTTGAAAGCACCGCTGGCTTCTAGTCCGCTCATGTTTCACCTCTAAAAAATTTATACACTGCCTCGGCACTGGCCTTGTTCATGGATGGAGCTTCAATTAGAGCCTCCATTTCCGCGTCTTTTATAGCTTCGATGCTTTTAAAATGCCTTAGAAGTGCCTTTCGCCTGGTTGGGCCTATGCCTTCAATATCATCTAATATAGACCTAACTTGGCTGTCGGTTCTTAGCTTGCGATGGTATTCCAGTGCAAAGCGATGTACTTCATCCTGTATCCTTGTAATAAGCTTAAAGCCTTCGCTAGTACGGGGCAGGGCGGCCTCTTTGCCTTCGTATAATAATCCTCTGGTGCGGTGGCGATCGTCTTTTACCATTCCGCAAACAGGCAAATCCATTCCTAAGGCTGTAAGGGCTTTTTTTGCTGCTGTTATCTGGCCTTTGCCGCCGTCTACAAATATTACATCTGGTAGCTTCGCGAAGGCTGTATGCTCAGCTTGGTACCGGGCTAAACGTCTGGTAATTATTTCTTCCATTCCAGCGTAGTCGTCTGGGCCTACTACAGCTTTTAGCTTAAACTTGCGATAGTCGCTGTTTTTTGCTCTGCCGTTTTCAAATACAATCATAGAGCCTACGGATTCATATCCTTGGATATTGGAAATATCATAGGCTTCGATTCTGGTTAACGGGCTTTTGAAATCTATTGCTTTGGAAATATCCGAAAGAGCGATGGTATCTCGTTCGGCTTCTTTTTTTATTGTGGCTTCAGATTGAGAAATGATTAATTCTGCATTGGTTTGGGCTAGTTTTACTAAATCTTTTTTCTTACCACGCTGGGGGATGTTTATAGAAACCTGGCGTTTTGATAGATTTGACAGCCATTCTTCTATCAGTATTTTCTCAGCGGGAGGTTGTGCTAGCAGTAGTTCTTTGGGGATGATTGCCGCTTCGCTATAAAACTGCTTAATAAAAGCGGAAAGTATGTCTCCGTCTTCTTCCGCTGCTGTTGCAGTCATCATAAATCGCTCGTTACCAGAGAGCTTCCCGTCTCTCACGAAAAAGACTTGTATTAAAGCCTCGTCTTTTTCTTTGTTGCGGGCTATGGCAAGTACATCCTGGTCTTCACCATTGGCTTCTACTTTTTGTCTTTCTTGTAAAAGATTTAGTGCGTTTATTGTGTCACGGATATCTGCTGCTCGTTCGAATTCCATAGCCTCAGAAGCAGTAGTCATTTCCTTTGTAAGTCGCTCCATTACAGGAGTGGTTTTGCCTCGTATAAAGCGCTCTGCTTCTGCCACATAGGTGCAATATTCTTCTTCGGATATCAGCTTGTTGCAAGGGGCTTTGCACTGGCCTATATGGTAGTTGAGGCAGGGACGATCCTTGTTAAAGTCTTGAGGGAAGCGCTTCGAGCAGCGTCTTATAGGCCATAGACGGTGTACTAGGTTTAATATTTCCTTCATTCTGGTGGTATCTACATATGGGCCATAGTATCTGGCTTTATCCTTGCCTCTATTTCGTGTAAATAAAAATCTCGGCAGCCGCTCGTGGACGGTGATTCTTATATAAGGGTAGGCCTTATCGTCTTTTAGGCGGATGTTGTATTTGGGTTGGTGTTGCTTTATCAGGTTGTTTTCCAGCACAAAGGCTTCTATTTCGTTATCTGTTACCACATAGTCAATGGTGGCTATATTGCTTACCAGTACCTTTGTTTTTGGGGTTACTGAATCATTGAAATAGCTTCGGACTCGCTTATATAGGTTAATGGCTTTGCCTACGTATATAATCGCACCCTTTACGTCCCGCATGATATATACCCCTGGTTTGTGAGGCATATTTTCCCAGAGTTTTGGCTTTGCATCGGACATTTAGTACTCAGTCCCTTGATAATCTCCATAGCCTTGAGGCGGTTCCTCTGCTGGAGGGTCTTCTTCCGGTGGGGGGGTAGGGGTAGGTACCGGAATATATTCTTCCACAATTTGTGACATAAATAATGAGCGGTTATTTTCGCCTGTGGATATATCAACATAGGTTACATAGTCATGGAAGCCTTGGGCAATAGCTACAAGTAGATAACGCCCTGGATACAGCTCTGTAGTAACAGGGGTCTGGCCTACGAATTGGTCGTTTAGCCATATTTGTGCGCCCGGTGGTACAGAAGTTATTGTTAAGGTTCCGGTTTGGGGTACGGGAGTCTCTTCTTCTAGGGTGATATTGATGCTTACTATAGCTTGATTCATCTCTACAGAACGCTCGTAGGTGTAGAATCCATCCCGCTCTACTCTTATAGCAAGTACATCCCCAAAATCAAATTCTAGTGCGGCATGGGCAGATGTAAGCTCGTTGTTTATAAATACTCTTGATCCGGATGGTGATACGGTAAGCTCAAGGAAAGCCTGGCTTGGCTCTACATCTGTTAAGTCTACGGTTGTTGTTTCACCTTGGCGGATTTCGATTTCTGTTATATATGCTTCAATGTTGCGGCCTTCTACGGTTATACGGTATCTGCCTTCCGGTAGGGTGATTGTTTCATCAATGTTGGCAAAGCGGTGAATCCCTTGACCTAGTGGGTCCATAATTACTCGGCCATCCGCAATAGATTCTCCTCCGGAAAACCGAAGGAAGCCATGACCATAGGCTACTTCAACAAGCCAGATAGTCCCAGCCAAGGTAATAAGGGTTACGGTATCGTCTGGTGAAATATCTGTAAGCAAGAAAGGGTTACCTTGGTACAGTACCAAAGTATATTCGGTAAATGTAAACACATCATTACCTACGGTAATCGTTGAGTTCTCCATATCCAAGCGCCAGTCTGCTGGCATTAAATCTCTGGTAATGGTTTGCCGCAATGTAAACAATTGGTTTGTGTCTGGGTCATAAGCAATATCCATTAGATGCCCTACAGATAGGTTTTCAAGCTCCATGGCATTGCCAAAGCGGTCAGCCAAGGCAGTGTCTTCTATAAATGTAAATGACCTGGAGATATTATTTGAGATGTTTAGCAAAGTTGCGTTTTGACCAGATACTGCCGTGACCAGGCCGGTCATGTTGCGGCTATTGACGGGGATAGGTGTGGGGGTTGGGCTTGGAGAAGGGGTGGCTTGTACGGTGGTTTCTCTGTCTGGGTCAAACATCCGTGGAAAAGCCATAGCAAAAGCAGTCATACCAATGCCTACGGCTACAACAATAAGAATAATATAAAAAGTAGCCGCCTGCTTGCTGCGGCGCGCTCGACGCTTGGGACGTCTTCCATCGGTTCTGCGGCCTGGGATATCAGTGGGCTCTTCTTCTAGAAATAATGAGGGTTCCTCTGGGAGAGGAGTTGGGCGGGGACGCCTGGTAGTTTCGGTTGTTCTGGGGCGACGTCTTGGATACTCGTTTAAAGGATTAGATGGATGAGGGCGCCTGTCTGTATCCTCTGATGGGCGTGACCGCCTTTCGGTGCTTTCTGAAGGGCGTGGGCGTCTTGCATCATCATCCGGTGGGGTATATCTTCTTGTATGCTCGTCTTTTTGAGCTGAAGTAGGAGGATTTGTTGTGTAGGTCGAAGGTCGTCTATGGCTACTGTAAGTTGGTGGGTTGGGGCGGCGGATTACTGGTTCATCTGGAATCGGTGGCGATTCATTGTTTGGTGGGGTGCCGCTTTCATTATTTATATGATCATCAGGTTTATCGTGCATAAGTTACTCCTTTTACACATATGTGATATATACAGAATTCGCACAATCGCTACATGATTCTGCTCATGGAATGACGCTATTAACTATAGGCGCGAAAAATGCCATTGTAAATGAGTTTCGCGTAATGAGTAATTAATATAGGCCTTCCAAAAGAAAAATTCCAATACATGGAATAATATTGGCAACTTATGACTATCATAGATATGAAGACAAAGCTAATTTTTCTGTCGATGAAGGAGGCATGATTTAATCTATGGCCAAAACAGCAGCAGTTCCTATTTCCTCTCAAAACAACATCACGAAAACTCACTGGACAGTGCGCGCATATGTAGACAAAGATGAAGTAAGTAAAGCAAAGGTAAAATCTCACAAACTAAGCATAGAAGACATGCAAATAGTAGCAGCCCTTGAAGATGCAGCTAATGATATGGCCTTTATACATAGCTGCTTTGACCATATCACAGAAGAGCTGCTAATTGATTGTCTTATTTACGAGCTTAAGGCTGTGTCACTAAGGCATAAGTATTTCTTGGAATTGTGCAAAGAAAGAGGAATAGTTAGCGGTAGCCCTAAAAAATAGGGTTTACTAAAAAAGATACGCAAATTTTTGCGTATCTTTAAGTCATGGGGGTAAGGTTATGGGTACAATGATGTGGCTAGCCTTGGCACTAGGTGCAGGATTTCTTGCATATTTAATTTATACCCGTCAATTCGGGTGGCTTATTAGAGTTGCGCGTAATATGGCTCTTGGAGTAGGGGGTATGCTTATATTTAATCTTATGCTTTCCGGCTTTGGCTTAACTGTAGGTATAAATGTGATTACAACTCTTGTTGTGGGGCTTTTAGGTGCCCCGGGATTTTTATTGCTGTATGGAACCCAAATGATTGTGGGATAGTAAAGCCGCTTGCTGTGCGGCAAAAAGTTCTTCAGCTACACGTTGGTCATGTTCTAATACATAATCCCAACCTAGAGCATGGACTACAGCGTTCATATCCAACCATATACTATAAAACTCTGCCTCGGTGCCGGCAAAAATCATCTGCCACGAGGCAGTTTCTATTACCGGGCGGATTGCATCCCGCATTTCTCTTATATTCTGTGAATCCATAGGTCTTGTAAAGTTTACTGTCGGTGGTGCGGATATCATTCCATTATCTAATACAAAATCTAAAGGCGTATTACTGCCAAACCGTGCCGTCCATTCAGATTGAAGACGTGTTACATCGGCATATGCCGCGGAAGGCCACAATCTTGGGTTAAACGGAAGACCTGTAAGCGGGTTAAGTTCTCGACCGTAAAGGCTTATAGGCACAGTTATGTTTCCATGCCATGCACCTTGGCTAAAAGTACCTCCACCCCAAGCGGAAGGTACCTCTACATCGCGGAAGCTACCTGTGTGAACCCCGGCAGACAGGCCAAACTCAGTCAAGACAGGGATATTATTTTCCATTTCCCATGTAAGTCCTTCCGGGCCTGCATTAACAATCTGATTGCCTTCCGGAGACGCCAGCCAATCTATAAAATCTACTATACGTTCTGGGTTGCTTGCGTTTGCTCCAACCCCAATAACTAGGTCAGGGTGATTGGGGCCACTTGGATTGATGCTAAAATCATGATGGATTCGCTGATTCATAATAGGAATAAAATTGTATCCGATGCCCTGGGCAGCCCTGCCCGGAGTGTTAAAGCTCTGCATCCCAAGCCATGACCACCAGGAGAAAAGCACAGCTCCATCCTCAAACTTCTCCCATATATCTTCCCAGCTTTGATCCTGTGATGTCGGATCCAATATCCCTAGTTGATTAGCGTCAAAGTATAGCTTCAACGCACGTAAATATAAGCCGTTAATATCTAAAAAAGACTCAAATACCTGATTTTGAAAGTCTATAAAGCCGGTTGATGAAAACCAATCCATTCCCCCATATAACGTAGCAAATGCGGCAGCAGTATGGAGGATGGTATCATCTTCCGGGCCGGAATATAATGAGAATCCGTAAGTCCGCTGACCGGATTCTGAATATGGGACGGCACGCTGCATATCCACCAGTATAGCCAGTAGGTTTTCAATAGTGTAAATAGTAGGTGCCCCGATAGCCATATATGCATCCTGCCTAAGAAATGCTCCATTGTTAGGCACTAGGCCTGAAATCCTTGGGCTGGAGGCAGGCTGGGTAGAGACTTGAATAGGTAGCGCATAAATGCTATCAGTTAAAGTCAGCTGACGGGCGCGTTCTACCGCACCTGGGAAGTAGGTGGTGTAGCTGGTCATTCTGGTTTCCACAAGACCTGTAATATCAAGTAAAAGACCATCATTGATGGTTTCTCTTAGTCTGTGGGTTCCTATTATTACAAGGTCGCCTAGGTCACCCGCGGCTCTACGGCTTTGGAATAGCTCTTCCATGTTGCCGGCACCCAGATAATCAATGGTCATATTAAAACGCTCTTCAACTATTTGGGCAAACCAACCGATGCCTTCTCCGGTGTGGCCCCCCGCCCAGTCATTGTAAAATTCTATCGTGATATGTCGGCCTTGTCCCCTATTTGTTGCCCAACGTGTTACGAATACTGCAATCACAATCATGATCACTATAATAGCTCCGAGGGCTATAAGCCGGATTGGTTGTTTCATAGTTATAATTACCTCTCTTCATTTGATTCGCTATAGCGATTTCGTTTGAAATTGAGCTTCAGACTACGCCGAAAAATGCGTTGAAGCGTCGCATTTTCCGGCTTGCTTCAGCTCATTTCAAATCGAAACGCTTATACAGCGAACGGCTTTCGAAATATACCCTTCGAGGATACCTATCTTAGGAGATTATGTCAATCTGACACAACATCGGTTATAATTCTTTTATGAGAAAATTAGTCCTGTTAGCGATTAACGCAAAATACGTACACTCAGCCTTAGCGGTATGGATTTTATCCGACGCGGTAAAAAGATATGCCAGCATATCTCATGAGGTAGAAGTGATAGAGGCCACAATCCATCAATCAGATGATGAGATTGCTAGGATTATTGCCGCGCATAAGCCGGATGTTGTCGGTATTTCCACATATATCTGGAACGGGGGGAAACTACAAGGTTTGCTAACCCTTCTTAGAGAACACTTGCCCGACGCTGTGTTTATTTTAGGGGGACCTGAGGCATCCTTTAATAGTGATTTCTGGCTGGAAAGCGGAGCCGATTATGTTGTACATGGGGAAGGGGAGCAAAAGCTTCCAGCCTTACTTGACCAATTGGCAACCGGCAAAACGCAAGAGCTTTTACCCAAAAAAACAAGTCAATTTGTTGATCCATATAGTGATCAATATATTAGCACGCTAAAAGGAAAGCTTGCCTATCTGGAAACATCCAGAGGGTGTCCCTTTAAGTGTGCTTTTTGCTTATCTGGAGAGGATGAGGTGCGCTTTTTCCCTATAGAAATGGCAAAACAGCAGCTTCTGCGGCTTTCCAAAACAGGTGTAAAAACCATAAAACTAGTGGACCGAACATTTAACTGCAACCCAAAAAGAGCCTATGAACTTCTGGGATATGTAATTTCTCTGGACACCAACTGCTGCTTTCACTTCGAGATAGCTGCGGACTTACTTAATGATGAAACAATAGCGCTACTAGAAACCGCACAGCCAGGCCGTATACAATTCGAAGCCGGACTTCAAAGTTACCATGAGCCGACCTTAAAGGCGATTTTGCGAAAAACAGACTTAGAAAAAGCAGAAAAAAATATAAATGCCATTCTCAAATTCGGTAATATCCATGTTCATGTAGATTTAATTGCGGGGCTACCATATGAAACCCTGGAAATCTTCAAAACCAGCTTTAACAAAGCCTATAACATAGGTGCTCATAACCTGCAGCTAGGCTTTCTAAAGCTACTTCATGGTAGTGTGCTGCGAAACGAAGCCAACGAGCGGGGAATAATATATAACGAAACACCACCATATGAAATCATTTCAAGTCCATGGCTATCCCAGAAAGACCTTGCTGAGCTAAAGCAAACCGAAAATGCCCTGCGGCAGACCTATAATAAAGGCAGGTTCCTATCCACTCTTAATCATGTACTATCAGTTTTACATCTTGACCCCTATGATTTATTTTCAATGATAGGGAAAGCAGTAGCCAACCATGGGATGCCTCTGGAAGCCTATGCAGAAGAACTATACACATGTTTGTGTAAAATTATTGAGCCAGATGAAATACTCGGATATATGATTTGCGATTGGCTTGGCATGGTGCGGGGGAAAAACATGCCTGGATTCATGAGAAAGCCAGATACAAAGCGCAAGGCGGTAATCCCGATAGTCGAAAAAATCCTAAATCGCAAAATCTGCCGAGAAGAAATTGCATTTTTACCATCAGGAAAAATAATCTATGTGGATGTGGAAGATAGGGACATAGTAACAGGGCTTTATAAGGTGTATAATCTCGACCAATAAGAATGAAAGGTGGAGCGCTTTGGAAGAAAAAATAACATCTCCCCAGGTAGCAATAGAGGCCTTGTTAAACTTCGCCGTGACAAATGGACTTATGGAAGACAGTGATGTCATCTATACACGCAATCAAATATTCTCATATCTAAAAATTAGTGCAATTAACGAGGAGCAGCTACACAACCCAGAGCAGCTATACAATGGGTGCAAAACGGCCTCCTCTATGCTCAAATTTCTTGTTGATGATTATATAATCAGAGGCCATATGGAGGATACTCAGGATAAGCGAGATTCTATGGAAGCCGGTATAATGAATCTGATGATGCCCCGTCCATCTGAGATAAATAAAGAGTTTTGGGAACGGTACGCTAAAGACCCCGCAGATGCCACAGATTATTTTTACAAGCTATGCCGTGCCTCCAACTATATCCAAGTTGACCGAGTTAACCAAAACATAAAATGGGATGTAGCTTCACCCTATGGTGACATAGAAATTACAATTAATCTATCAAAGCCAGAAAAAGACCCAAAGGATATAGCCGCCGCAAGAAATAAGCCTCCATCAGGCTATCCCAAATGCTTATTATGTGTAGAAAATACAGGCTTCGAAGGTACTCACAGCCACCCGGCTCGCCAAAACCTTCGAGCCATTCCTATAAAAATTAATAACGAAAACTGGTATCTTCAATACTCGCCCTATGTGTACTATAGCGAACATTCTATAATCTTTAATGAGCGACATACACCTATGAAAATATCCGGACAGACATTTCATAAGTTGATAGAATTCGTAAAGGCTTTTCCGCATTATTTCATCGGAAGCAATGCCGATTTACCTATTGTCGGGGGATCAATTTTAACTCACGATCATTTTCAAGGAGGGCGGCATCGTTTTCCTCTGGAAAGAGCGGCAGCGTATGCTGAATATCGTCATACTAAGTATCCAGATATAGCTATTTCACAAGTAGCATGGCCTATGTCTGTTGTGCGGTTGACGGCAGCTACAATGGATAGTGAAGGCCAACTATGCGAGCTTGCTAATCATATCCTAAACAACTGGCGAAACTATTCTAATTCTGCTGCGGATATATACGCATTTACCGGAGATACTCCACATAACACCATTACTCCAATAGCACGATTAAACGTAAATGGGCAACTGGAACTGGATTTGGTGCTACGCAATAATCGCACCACAAAAGAGTATCCCGATGGATTATTCCACCCTCACCCAGACAAGCACCATATAAAAAAGGAAAACATCGGCCTTATAGAAGTGATGGGGTTAGCTATCTTGCCAGGCCGCCTACAAGAAACATTAAAGCAGGGTACAAAAGAAGAAGAGATAAAAATAAAAAACGAAATGGGCCAGGTTTTCCTGGAAGTGCTTCATGACTGTGGGGTGTTTAAGGATACGGATGCCGGACGAGAGCAGTTTAAAGAATTTATTAAGCATATTTTAAACTAAAATCATAAAACTCCCTTTGACGCATAGAATATTGTATCCATACAATTCTAAGTCAGAAAGGGAGATTTTTTTATGAACTATCAGACCTATACCGAGACATAGCCGAACGCACCTCGTAAATGTTTATGTAATTGTTTTTCACGTTGTTGAGTTGTTTTAATTATATTACTTTTCTACCTGGTATAATCGTAGACAAAATTACATAGAGCTAATGTAGTACTATTGAAATGCAGAGGTGAACTATGGAATCTATGTCAGTTGTCACAGTAAATGGTAGTATGTTTTTTATCAAAAATAATATACCAGATGATATAATAAAAAAAATTGATTCGATTGCAAAGGAAATGCAATTGTGTGTTAGCTTGAACGATAATACTAATGATACTGAGATGTTTTACGAGTTTTCTCAGAGAGTTAGTCAACAGTTAAACATTGATCTGGAGAAAATATTTATATCTCATGTTTATAGAATCAATGTATAATTTGCATTATGTTTTATCGCTAATTGCATCTGTTTCGCTGATACTAAAAACATCTTTCAATATAATGGTAGAGAACCTTCTGTACTGACTGGATGTATATGGAAAATTCTCTTTTGAGAAATCAAAGCGCCAATTTTTGAATTTTTCATCATAGAAAGCAAAATCTTTAATACCATTGAACTTAAGCTGTCGATTTAATGCGATAATAAAACCATTAATAGATATAACAGATAGTAACTTTGAATCTGTATTTTCCCAAGTGTGACGAAGATTTTTCTTTATGGCTGAAAAATAAATGCAAATATTGGTAACACAGAAGTCTATGTACGACTCATAAGCATGCATGTTTTCACTAAGCAGCGATTCCTTGTCACCAGTCCAAAAATTATATAAGCTGAGATTGTTTTCAGAGGGTTTTGTTGTAACTAAATATCTTAATGCAAATTTTATTATTGATGCTATTTTTATTTTTGAGCCTTCGAGTAATGAAAATTCAAACATATTATGAAAAATTTGTTGTTTATCCAACTTCTCAATAACCCTACGTGCAAGCGCAATATCTGATAAAGGATCTTTCAGAGTTTCTATTTGAAGTAAGACATCCGGTGGTACAGGTTTAGCATTAGAATTAATATCAAGGAATATTTCACTTTGGATTTTTACACGTTCATTTTCAGGCATTCCAGGAGGAAAGAGTAAGCCTGTGACTAAAAGATGTAATTGCTTTCTAAGCTCAGAAATTTTCTTTTCGTGGCGATCATTTGCCAAACCTTCAAAATGTGCAAATATCCTATGTTGACCATCAATTACGCAAATGCTATTCATTTCATTAGGAATTTCCAGTTTGCATCCAGGTTCGAAATTACCAATTTCACTAATCGTTTTTGCTTTACCTGAAACATCAATAAAATTAAGATTATCAGGTAAAGCAACAATTATGTTATTATAAAATGCCTCGCCATTTTTTGCTAAATAATTACGGATGCTTCTTATTTTTGCTTTATCAATTAAACGTTGATAAAGATACAGGGAGTCTGCCCAGTTATCCTTACGCAGTACATAACAAGTCTCTAAAAGCTTTTCAGCTGACATCATAAAAGAGATAACTCTGACCTCATTTCTAAGGCCGGTTATATCTTCAGGATAAATTATGGGGGCTTTTATCGTTGTCCTTTCACTATCGCTTTTTACACGTCCAATTAGATCAGAATTTAAGCTTAAAAAACGAAATATTTCATATTTTGCAGATTTTCTAATACATTGCACCATCCATTGGAAATAATTGAGAATCCTCGGGTTAATAAACAATAAATTGCTATATAATGAGCGTTCATCATCAGAAATAACTATCTCAGAATCTGAAATATAAAAATAAAAAACCTGATAACGTTCTACAGTATATCTTGTAAAAATATCTGCTTTTTCAGGACATATATGCTTAACGAATTCGAAAAAACATCGTAAATTGCTGTTGATTTCATGAAATGCTTCATTTTTTGTTCTTATATGATCTCTATCTTTATTTGCTCGACATGTTTCTTCGGAAACAATAATTATGTTTTCATAGGCAAAAAGGGCGTCTATCTCTATCTTGCGAAATCCAACTTTAAATTCCTTGCCTAATGTTGGAATATGTTCGAAGCCAGCACCCGTGAAAATATTTCTTATCTTACGTCTAAATGCTGTCTGCTTGCGCCTAAGCAATTGATCTGGTGTTTGCTTTTGTCCTTTTTTCATTGAGAAATCCTCGCTTCATGGAATATGTCCGGTAACTTAGCTACAGATGAATTAATATCTGGTTCGATAACTGGTACATCTTCTCTAATGTCTATTTCACCTGTGAGAGCTTGGTTTATGCGCCCTGTTGCAATATCATAATACCTATTCTCAATCTCTGCGCCAACAAACCTACATTTGTTTATTATAGCTGCGATACCCGTTGTTCCAGAACCCATAAAAGGATCAAAAACCAATCCGCCGCATGGAACTAATGCCTTTATCAGTCGCTGCGGTATTGCAACAGGAAACTGGCACGGATGCTCAGTTTTTTCAATATGTCGAGCCTTGACATTTGGGATTTCCCATACGTCGGAAGGATTTTTACCTAGTGGATGACCACTAAGATTACCTTTGTTAGGCCCTTTATATGATCTTTTTCCAGGGTATTTTTGTGGCACACGTATGCTATCTAGGTTAAAAGTATATTCATTTCCTTTTGTAAACCAAAGGATTGTTTCATGTCTTCCACTAAATCTATGAGTACTATTTAAACCATGGCCAAAGCACCAAATGATTCTATTTTTAAGGATCAAGGGATGTGTGAAGTGTTGACTGTTTTCTGTAAATATTTCGTAAATAATATAATCAAGAGGAATAACACTCGTATTTGATATGTGATATCCGACTTGCCAACATATGCTACCTCCGGGTTTTAAAATGCGATAAATATCTGTAAAAACATTCAAATGACGTTTTCTAAACATATTAATATCATCATGCGGATTTTCATATTCTTTTTTCATACAGTATGGTGGTGATGTTATAATTACATCAATAGACTCATCTGGCATTTTCTGTAAAAGATTTAAACAGTCACCATTATATAGAGTAATTTTATTGTCTGGTTTAAATCTCTTGTAAATCTTTAAATTATCCATATTGACCTGCCTTCTTCATTGTTTTACAGATGTTTCGACAATTCTTAATAATTATATCATATCCCAAAATACAACGGAAGGAGTGATTTATATTGGTATGTTTGTAATCCTATTATGCATACAATCTCCCTTTGATGCATAGAATATTGTATCCATACAATTCTAAATCAGAGAGGGAGTTTTTTTATGAACTATCAAGACCTATACCGGGACATAGCCGAACGCACCCGGGGAGATATCTACATAGGGGTAGTCGGCCCGGTGCGTACCGGGAAATCCACATTCATCAAGCGCTTCATGGATCTGCTGGTAATCCCCAACATAGAAAATAGTTACTCAAAAGAGCGGGCAAAGGACGAACTGCCTCAAAGCGCAGCAGGCCGTACAATCATGACCACAGAGCCGAAATTTGTTCCCAACGAGGCAGTAGAAATAAGGTTAGACGATGCTCTAAGCTTTAAAGTACGCATGATAGACTGTGTAGGCTATCTAGTTCCGGGGGCAATGGGCCACCTGGACGGCGAGCTACCCCGTATGGTATCCACCCCTTGGGCAGAAGAGAAAATCCCATTTGCTGAAGCAGCCGAAATGGGTACCCGTAAGGTTATTAATGACCATTCTACAATAGGCATTGTGTTAACCACAGACGGAAGCATAGCCGAAATCCCAAGAGAAGACTACATAGAGGCAGAAGAGCGGGTAATTCGGGAGCTAAAGCAAATCAATAAGCCTTTCGTGATTCTACTTAACACTCAAACTCCATTCTCCCCGGAAGCAGACCAGCTAAGAGAGCAGTTGGCTGCAAAATACGGTGCTCCGGTTATGGCAGTCAATGCCGCTCAGCTGAAAATCGAAGATATCCATGCTGTAATAGAGAAAGTGCTATATGAATTCCCTGTACAGGAAATAAGAATTAACTATCCAAAATGGATTGAAACCCTATCTTTAGACCACTGGCTAAAGCAAAGCTACATAGGTGCAGTAAAAGAAATGGTCAAGGGCATAGGCAAACTAAGAGAGATGCGGGAATGTGTAAGCTTATTAGATAGTAACGAGCATGTAAAAAAAGCTTTCCTAGATCGGATAGCTCTTGGGGAAGGCACGGCATACATTGAGCTTACAGTGGAAGAGCCCCTGTTCTACCAGATATTAAGTGAAACCACAGGTATGGATATAGCTGGGGAATACCAATTAATTGCCACGATTAAGGTGCTTGCAGAAGCAAAGCGTGAGTTTGATAAATTGAAATATGCTCTAGAAGAAGTACGACGCAAGGGCTATGGCATAGTAACACCAGCCACAGACGAAATGAAGCTAGAGCCCCCAGTACTAGTAAAACATGGCGCAAAATACGGAGTAAAAATCAAAGCAAGTGCTCCAAGTATTCATCTAATTCGTGCGGATATAGAAACTGAAATATCCCCATTAGTGGGCAACGAAAAACAAAGCGAAGATCTAATTGCTTACATCAATCAAGAGATGAATGAAGATCCCGGCCGGATTTGGGAGCTTAATATGTTTGGTAAGTCCATGCACGAAATGGTACGGGATGGGCTGCAGAATAAGCTGTTCCGTATGCCGGAAACTGCCCAGATGAAGTTTCAAGAAACATTACAAAAGATTATTAATGAAGGGTCTGGCGGGTTGATTTGTATTATTCTATAGTTAAATTATTTCAGGCGAATGGCGTATACTGCCATTCGCCTAATTATTTGTTATACTATAGCGAACGACATTGAGAAACATGATTGAAGGAGAAAAGGTGGTAATTCTATGTATAACTCCTTAATAAGATTAGATGGGAAAAAGATATTAATCACCGGCGTAAGCCGCCCTATGGGCATTGGCGCTACTCTTGCAAAACGTTTTGCTGAGGCGGGGGCTGAGGTCGTGGTTCATGGGTTTTCTGATTATGATATGACAACCAATCACCTAACTGCCATGCCGGATGGAACGGAAACGGTTGTAAATCTGCTTAATAACCAGGGGTTAAAGGTGGCGGCTGTTACATCTTCAGATTTAGAAGTGCCTGGTAATGCTGAAAAAGTGATTTCAGAGGCGGTAGCAGAATTGGGTTATCTTGATGGCTTAGTCTTAAACCATACAAATGGTGAAAGTGTAGAAATCGGGAATTGGACACCAGAACACATTGATCCTATCTTGCATGTAAATGTCCGCGCATCCATGATGATGATACAGTCTTTTGTTAGCCAGGTTGATACAACCAAAGACAACGCCATCACCCTTTTTACAAGCGGCCAATATTTAAGCCCCATGGTGAAGGAAATAGCTTATTGCGTATCAAAGGAGGCAATCATTTGTTTATGTAAGCAAACAGCACATTTGCTTGGCGATAAGAATATACGGGTAAACTGCGTAAACCCAGGGCCTAACGATACGGGTTACTGCTTTGGTGAAGATTATAAAAATGTTGCAAAGATGTTCCCGTCGGGACGTTGGGGTACGCCGGATGATACAGCTGATTTGCTTCTTTTTTTGCATAGTAGTTATGCTAAATGGATAACGGGACAAATTATTGCCAGTGATGGAGGAGTTAGGGAGAGTTGGTAGAGAGGCTACTAATAGCAAGTGTTATATCAGTATCTGACTTGATTCTGTGCTTTATTATATTAATTTCAGGGCTTGCCGAAATATTGCCTGTTTCGGCGAGCTTTTTTATTTGGGAAATGGATGTGTTTAGCATTTTGGCTAGAAGTACGCTTAGTTTTAAGTCGAAGGGGTATTGAGTTTTTATTTGTACCAGTAGGGGAACGGTGGCGGGGTTGGGACTTTCTACTGTGTATTCAATACCAGCATAGTCCACCACACAGGCTTGCTGCTTTAGGAAGTTGCGATTGAAAGCGTATTCCCATGCTAGGGCTGCGTCATTGTTTACAAACTTGTCAAATAGCCCTGGTGGAAGGTCTTTTGGGCGGATGCCTTTGTAGATGGTTAGTTTTAATGTACTGTCGCATTTTGTGCATTTGTATATTAGCCAGACATCCACTCGCTGCTGATTGGCGTTGGCTCGGAATTTTTCGCTGCAATAGTAATTGGATTTGCGGTTGCATTTGCTGCAGTGGCGTATTACTGTTGGAGTGGTTGTTGGTGTTACTGTCCATATTGTTTCGTTCATGTTTATCACCCATGGAATTTTAGGGTGTGAGTGGGAGGATTGTTACCTAAAAGACAATTATGTAATGAGTTTTAGGGTAATAAAAAACGCAACCGTCATTGATCTTACAGTGTTCCTCATAAGATGCAGTATACATGGTTGCGTTTACTCGTTTTGCTCTTGCTTTCGGCCTAGAGTGATTATTCTCTCTATACTTTTTTCTGATAGATAATGCCTAGTGGCAAGTTCGTTTACTTTGTGGCCGGATTTGTATTGGGCGTATATTTCGGCGTTTCGTTTTTTGGTTTCGGATTTGGATTTGGTGTTTTCTCCCCATTTTTTATGGGTTCCGGTTTTTCTTGGGATGTAAATATACGCTCCATCTGTATATTGTTGCATTAGCGCAAGAACATCCTCCGGGAAGATGTCTTGGGCGTTCGCATAGCGCATAGTGCTCCTCCCAAATAGTTTCTATGGAATGAGCAAAGGCTATTGCTATGCATTTATTTTTTTCGCAATAGCCTCTGCTATGCGATAGTTGCTGGAGTAGTCAAAACAGGTTTCCCCCCTTTTAAATCGGGCTCCGCCCTCTCGTAAGCTTCGCTTACTGGCCGGGTGGCCTGCCGCTTACGCGGCACCGTGCTCCACACGGCAAGATACTATAACATTTATTCGCTAATAGCTCTATAACCAACCCCGACTTCTGTAAGGATATATTTAGGTGCAGCGGGGTTTTTTTCTATTTTTCTTCTTATATTGGCCATATTAACCCTTAGAACTAAGTTATCGCTATTATATGGCCCCCATATTTCGGAGATAATCTGGTCATGGGTTAGTACTTTACCTGGGTTTATTGTTAGCAAGGTAACTATACGAAACTCAATTGGGGTTAGGTGAATGGCTTTTCCATCCACTTCTACGGTACGGTTTGAGTAGTTGATGTATAGGCCTTGAGACTTAAACTCTCCGCCGTTTATGCACCCTGGAGTCGTGGGGCTATAACGTAGGGCTGCTCGGATTCTTGCTAGGTGCTCTGGGCTGCCTATGGGCATGGTTAGGACATCGTTGGCTCCAGCATCTAGGGCATCTACCATGATCATTTCATCTTGGGAGTGAGATAGGGCAATAATATGAGTTTCGTGCGACCTGCGGAGGTTCTTTATTAAAGCCAAGCCTCCCATCCCCGGTAAGTTTAGGTCTACCATTATTAAATGAGGGTGCTGCTGATCTAAAATGGAAGTTACTGCCTTTGCCGTCCCTGCCATTAAAACATTGTAGAAATGCTGGGTTAAAACCTCTTTTGTGCTGGCGGAATATGGGTTTTTTCGTATTGCTAACAATATTGTTTTCTTTTCTTTCATGTCATTCCCTCAATCTTAACAAAATCTTTATATGCTTAAAATCCCAGGTATTGTAACATAGTACAGTACGCTTAACAGAATCTTTATATGAATTATTTTTCGAGGTCAAATTTATGTCAAAATATACCAGAGAAGAGCTTCGCGCAATCTTTAAAGCCATGTCACTAATCACAACTATGGGAGTGTCTATTGTCTCATGTGTTGGGATTGGTGTTTTTGTTGGGTGGCTTTTGGATCGATGGCTTGGCACTGAGCCTTGGCTTATTTTGGTGTTTTCTTTGTTGGGTGTTGTTGCGGCTTTTAAGACTATATTTGAATTGTTTAAGCGTGTGGATATAGGGGGCAAGAAATGATGGAAGCTACCCTAACTGGATATGCAAAGAAAATGATTATTGTAATAATTGCTACTTCTCTTTTGATAATAATTGTGATTGCTATTGTTTTCCGTAATTATTTTGCTGTAGAGTTTGGCTTGGGTGTGGTTATGGCTGGGATTTTGAATATCTGCAAGGTTTTATTGCTTAAGCATGCTGTTACTCGTGCATCCAGTATGGAAAACGGTGTTGGCGGATATACAGGGCTTATGTATTTTGCTAGGTTTTTGTTGACGGGGCTTGTATTAGTTGCTGCGCATTTTATTCCTTTTGTAGAGTTTCTTGGAGCTGTTCTTGGGCTTTTGTCTATGCCTATTGCAAGTTATGCCCTTAAATTTTTTATTAAAGATAAAGATGGCGATACTGTAACTACTAAAGAAACGGAGTAGGTGATGGCTTGCTAGATTTTGATCTTAATGTACACCGAGTCATAACCATTGGCTCAATTGATATTTGGATTACCGATACAACCTTTTCAATGGCTGGGATCATGCTTATTCTTATTATTTTTGCTGTGGTTGTTCGAATTAAGCTTTCTAAGTTTAAGGAAATACCTACCGGGTTTCAAAATTTTGTTGAGCTTATTGTGGAAATGTTCGAAAACTTTGTGGCGGGCAGCGCTGGGGCCAAGCTTAGCTGGGTTGGGGGCTGGTTTTTTACGGTGTTTTCATTTTTACTTCTTTCCAATATGAGTGGGGTTGTGTGGTTTGTAAGGCCTCCTACCGCGGATTGGACTGTGCCTTTATCACTTGCCATTATTACTGTTGTCTTGATGCAAGCAGTAGGGGTTTGGTATCGGGGATGGGATTATATTAGTAAATTCTTTAAGCCGTTTTTTTTATTTCTTCCGATAAATATCCTTGGGGAGTTATCCCGGCCGATTTCACTTAGTTTCCGTTTATTTGGGAATGTACTTGGCGGTATGATTTTGGTTAGCCTTGTTTATGCCCTTACACCTACTGTAGTTGCTATGTTTTTGCCTGTTGTGCTTCATGCTTACTTTGATGTTATATCTGGGGCAATGCAAGCTTTTGTATTTACTGTTTTAAGCCTTACTTATTTAGGGCTTGCTGTTTCTGAAGACTAAATTTTCCTAGGAGGAATCACATATGAATCCTGTAGCAGCAGTAATGATAGTTGCCTATATTACCAGCACTATCGCCATATTTAACGGATTTGCAACCACATTTACCCAGGCCAGAATTGCCTGTGTTGCTATTGATGCAATAGCACGCCAGCCGGAGGCCCGCGGCCCTATTACTACCGCCATGTTTGCAAGTCTTGCGATGGCTGAAACCGGTGGTATTTATGGCTTGGTTGTATCTATTATTATTCTTTTCCCCAATCCGATTCTTAACAACTTTATACAATATCTTGTTTAAGCATGAGTAATTTAATTTTTTGGCTGGAGGCATTACCTCTTGGCCGGATAATTGATTTTGATATGGCTACGGTTATCACTACTGTGGCTAATTTGGTGCCACTTTTAATCCTTGGTATCGTCTTTACAAAGGTGCTATATGCCCCTGTGCGTAAGATTCTTAATGACCGCACAGAGCGTATACGAAACCAGCTTGACGAAGCTAAAGAAGGCCGTGCCGCAGCAGGTGAGCTTAGGGCAAAATATGACCGCCAGCTAAAGGATATAGACCTTGAGCGGGTGGCTATTTTAGATGAAGCCCACAAGCAGGCAACCCATCAGCGTGAGCAAATCCTGTCTATAGCCAAAGATGAAGCAAAAGAGCTAAAAGACCGTGCAAGCATGGAAGTGGAAATGGAAAGAGAGCGCGTGCGAGAGGTAATCCACACTGCTCTTATTGATATTTCTTCAGATATGGCAGAGAAATTACTGTCGGCGGCGATAGATAGAAAGGCTCATGAGCGTCTTTTTAATGAAGGCCTTGAGGAACTTGATCGGGTGGTTTTTAGTGGCTGATTTACGTGTGCGGTACGCCAATGCACTGTTTGAGCTTAGTGTAGAGCGTGGACTTACATCAGATTATCTGGAACAGGCGGCCTTCATAAGCAGTGCTTTAGCTGGCGATGAATGTCAGCGTATAATCCGCCATCCTAGGATATCCATGGCACAAAAGTACGCCTTCCTTGATGGCGCTTTTGCCGGGCGTATCCATGATGATTTGCTTGGGTTTATGCGTCTTACTGTGACTAAGAATCGTGAGGAGTTTTTGGCCCCTGCGATGGATACCTTGGTTGAGATGATTCGCCGCCACCATAATTTTACTACTGCCAAAGTAGTATCCGCAGTTGAGCTTACCCCAGAGCAGAAAAATCAGCTAAAGGTAGTGCTTATGCGTAAAATTGGAAAACAAGTAGAGTTAAATATAGAGGTAGACCCCTCACTCATGGGGGGATTTAGACTTCATGTAGACGGTTATATCTTTGATAGAACGGTTAAACGGTTATTAAAAGACATGAAAGAAAACATAGGAAAAGGACACCTCAAATGATCTTTAAGCCTGATGAAATAAGTTCCATAATAAAAAAGCAAATACAGGATTATTCTGCCAAGATGGAAGTTGCCGAAGAGGGAATTGTCCTTCATGTTGGGGATGGTATCGCTAGGGTTTACGGCCTTCCTGGGGCAGTAAGCAGTGAGCTTTTGGAGTTTCCCGGTGATATCTTTGGGATAGCTTTAAACCTAGATGAAGACTCCATCGGCGTTGTGCTTCTTGGGCCGGATGCTAATATCCGAGAAGGTGACTTGGTAAAGCGCACAGGGCGGGTTGCTGAAGTCCCTGTTGGGGATAGCCTGCTAGGCCGGGTTGTCGATCCTTTGGGCGTTCCGCTAGATGGCGGTGACCCATTGCCGTACAATATCCCTACACGAGAAATTGAACGCATTGCGCCAGGGGTTATAGAGCGTAAAGAAGTAAATGTTCCTCTTCAAACGGGGATTATGGCTTTGGATGCGTTAGTACCTATAGGTAGGGGCCAGCGTGAGCTTATAATCGGTGATAGACAAACAGGAAAAACCGCGATTGCCATTGATACAATAATCAATCAGCGCAACACCGGGGTTCACTGTGTGTATGTAGCAATTGGGCAAAAGGCTTCTACCGTTGCACGGGTTGCCCGTACTTTACGGGATGCTTTTCCAGACGAAGACCCTGTAAATGAATACCGAGTGGGGGCAATGCGATATACCACCATAGTTGCCGCCAATGCCAGTGATACAGCTCCGATGCAATACATTGCTCCTTATTCCGGTTGCGCAATCGGTGAAGAGTGGATGGAGCAGGGGAAAGATGTACTGGTTATTTATGATGATTTATCTAAGCATGCCGTGGCATATCGTGCTTTGAGCTTGCTTCTTAGGAGGCCTCCCGGCCGTGAAGCTTATCCTGGCGATGTTTTCTATTTACATTCTCGTTTATTAGAAAGAGCGGCCTGTCTTGAAAAGGGCGGTACCCTAACGGCACTGCCTATTATCGAAACTCAGGCGGGGGATATTTCAGCATACATCCCAACCAATGTAATATCTATAACCGATGGACAGATTTTCTTAGAGACTGAGCTGTTTAACAGCGGAATCCGCCCTGCTATAAGCCCTGGCCTTAGTGTTTCCAGGGTAGGCGGTGCTGCCCAGACCAAGGTTATGAAGCAAATTGCAGGGCCGCTGCGCTTAGAATATGCCCGGTACCGGGAGTTAGCTGCCTTTTCTCGCTTTGGGTCAGACCTAAGCAAAGAAACAGAGTTGGCGCTGCAGATGGGTGAACGGGTTGTGGAAATGCTAAAGCAGCCACAAAACCAACCGCTTCCTTTTGAGGAGCAGATTGTATTTTTGTTTGCGGTAACTCAGGGGAACTTTCTTCAAGGCGTGCCTGTAAAACCTACATCTCTTATAGACAGGACAAAAACCGCTTTACTCAATTATTTTAAAGGCCGTGATATTCTGGCGGATATTAGAAATAAAAAAGAACTGACACCTGAAATTCGAGATGGGCTTTTCGAAACATTGAAGCAGTTTGTATGGTTACCTTTTGAGGAACTACTGATAATGCTGTTCGACCAAGGCAATAATGCCGCTTTAGGCATGACCGATGAAGAAATCCGCCAAGTTGCCGATGCACTATTATTGTTCCACTTTAACCAGCGTGATGATGTTCGCCGCTATATCGTGCGCGATAAAGGATTTACTAATGCCACAGAGGCAAAGATATTCCTGGAGATACCTGAAAGCAGCCCAATAGCAAAGATATACAGCTATGAAATTGCTGCGGCAAAGGCAAGGGGTGGAGACGATATTTCCCAGGAAAAACGTGACCCATTAATCGCCTCACTGCTGGAGCAGGCAATCCGTGAAACCAACAACTTCCTGACCCGCCTGTTCGATCAACGTCACGAGGGTAGGGGATATCTTGCTGAAATGTTCACTAGACTTAGGGAAGTAAAGACTAAGAGCGAAGCCATCCCTAAAGATTTACATGATTTATGTATAAATAATCTTAGGATGCTACTAACTCGCGAAGAAATGAGCAGCATCTTAGATAGATACAGGGGTAAATAATATGCCCTCAATAAATGCAATAAAACAGCGTCGGGCTGTTGTATCCAATATGAAGCAGGCCATGAAAGCCATGAACTTGGTGGCCACAGCTAAGCTTCGAAAGTCCAGAGAACGGTGGGGGAATACCCTGCCTTTTTTGGAAGGTACGGATAATATCATGCTGGGGGCTGCCAAAAGCCCTGCAACAGCGGGAAATATTTATGTAAAAGAACGGGGTTCTGATAATAAGACCACGGGATATTTGGTATTTTCCAGTGATAAAGGCAAATGCGGCTCCTATAACATAAATATTGGTAAAGCAGTAATTGACCACGCCAGAAAAGAAGGGAAAAATCCATTAATACTTCCAGTTGGGAGTCGCGGACTAGAGTTCTTTCTTTCTCAAAGCCAAAATATCCACCGCTTTATCGGAAGCATATCCGAAACCCCCGCATACGAAGAAGCAGAGGCTATAGGAGCACAAATTCTTGAGGATTTTGGCAATACGATAGATGAGTTATATATCGCCACAACCAAGTACCATACGGTATTAAATTTGGAACCTATAATTAAGCCTGTGCTTCCTCTAAGTCTACGGTTTGATATAAATGAAGAAGCTGAGCCACAGGAAATGGAATATGACCCAGACGTAGACAGTTTTCTTGAGTATATGGCTCCAATGTATGTAAATGTGCAAATCTATGGCGCAATGCTGGAGGCCGCACTATGCGAACAAGCTGCCAGAATGGTTGCAACAGATACAGCTACCAATAATGCACAGGAGCTGATTGACGATTTAACATTGTTATATAACCGCCAGCGCCAGAGCATTATTACCCAGGAAATAACGGAAATTGTCAGTGGTGCAAGTGCGCTTGTGTAAAAGTGCAATGTGAAAAATATTGAGTAGAAGTGCTACGCGATTGTGCGAAGTAATACGAGGAGAGTTTATTGTGAGATCGACAGGTAAACTACTGCAAATCATAGGCTCGGTAATAGACGTCCGCTTTGAAGGCGCTTTGCCTGCCTTATATAATGCAATTGAAGTCCCAGGGACTGACCTGATACTAGAGGTTTCCCAGCACTTGGGAGATAATACAGTACGATGTATTTCCATGGGCTCCACTGAGGGATTATCCCGCGGAATGGAAGCCTTTGACACCGGAGCGCCGATATCTGTTCCTGTTGGGCCAGAGACTTTAGGCCGTATGATGGACGTGCTGGGCCGTCCAATTGACAATAAACCTCCAGCCGAAACCGCGGAGCGCTGGTCTATCCACCGTAAGGCTCCAGGCTTTGCCGACCAAACAGACAAAGCCGAAATCCTAGAAACTGGAATAAAAGCAGTAGACCTACTATGCCCCTATGCCAAAGGTGGCAAAATTGGGTTGTTCGGCGGCGCAGGAGTAGGTAAAACCGTTATCATAATGGAACTGATTAACAATATAGCAAGCTTCCACGAAGGCATTTCTGTTTTTACAGGGGTAGGAGAGCGCACCCGTGAAGGGAACGACCTTTACCACGAAATGATGGCCTCTGGGGTATTAGACAGGGCCGCCCTAGTCTTTGGCCAGATGAACGAACCCCCCGGCGCACGTATGCGTGTAGGATTTACCGGTCTTACCATTGCAGAGTATTTTAGGGATATCTCCCGCCAGGATGTGCTTCTTTTCTTTGATAATATATTCCGTTTTGTTCAAGCTGGGTCTGAGGTTTCGGCTCTTCTTGGGCGCATCCCATCGGCAGTAGGCTACCAGCCTACACTTGCAACGGAGGTAGGTGCCCTGCAAGAGCGCATTACTTCCACCAAAACAGGCTCCATCACCTCCATCCAGGCCATATATGTACCCGCCGACGACTACACAGATCCATCTGTAGCCACAACATTCGCTCACTTAGACGCAACAACCAACCTATCTCGCCAAATAGCAGAAATAGGCATATACCCAGCTATCGATCCACTAGCTTCCACCTCGCGGATGCTGGAAAAGGGCATTGTAGGAGATAAGCATTACGATGTAGCTCGCAGAGTGCAGTCCACATTACAGCGTTATCGAGACTTGCAAGATATAATCGCAATCCTAGGTATGGATGAGCTATCCGAAGCCGATAAGCTAACCGTAGCCCGTGCCCGCAAGGTGCAATTCTTCCTATCCCAACCATTTACCGTTGCTGAAAAATTCACTGGAATAAAAGGCCGTTACGTAAAAATAGAAGACACAGTAGAAGGTTTTAGGCAAATACTAGACGGGGAGCATGATGCCATACCGGAAGGTATGTTCCAAAATGCCGGGACTATCCATGATGTGACCGCCCGGTTTGCGGAATCACAATTATAGGTACCTCAAATGACTGATAAAAAAATCGAAATATTTGTAATAACTCCCGACGCAACCGATCAAGAAGCATATAAATTTCATGGCCACTGCGATATGGCAATCCTTCGCTGTTTGACGGGGGATATGGGGATATTGCCGGGGCGTGTGCCTTGCTCTGTAATCTTAGGAGAAGGGGTATTGCGTATACTTGAAGAAGAAGCGCCGGAACGTAAAATCGCCATATTCGGCGGGGTTTTTCACTTTGAAGATGATGTGCTAAAAGTACTGACCCAGAAAGCGTTTCTACCCGGAGATATAGATATAACATCAACTCAGGCACAAGCCCAGGAATATGAAGCTCGCCTACTACAAGATATGTCTGTAGCCGAAAAAGATAAAATAAGAAAAGAGCTACACCACTGTAAAGTACTGTTGGATGTAGCAATATCGTGACATGTGATCGCTTCTGGCCAAAGTATCGGGACAGATAGCGCGAGACAGGATGATTCAATTGATTTTGCAACTAAAGGATATTCAAAAAAATATAGGTGCCGAGGAAATTCTAAATAATATCACCTTTATACTGGAAGAAAAGGAAAAAGCCGCTCTGGTTGGGGTAAATGGTGCTGGAAAAACCTCTGTATTTCGTATAATCACAGGACAGTGGCAGCCGGACGAGGGTGCCATGACTCACTCTCAGGGCTTAACCATAGGCTATCTGCCGCAGCTGGCAGAAACCGACCCCAATCTGCTGGAGTCCATTCCCACAAGCCAAACCTTATACGATGTATTAGACGCGGTATTCGAGCCTCTTAAAAAGCTGGAAGTCCAAATCCGAGCTTTAGAAGAGAAAATGACTAATCAAATAGGAGAAGCTCTTGATAACTCTCTGGAGAGATACTCCTTACTAACCTCTCGTTTTGAAGCGGCTGACGGCTATAGCGCGTCCAGCCGAGTAAGAGGCGTGCTTAAAGGCTTAAGCTTCACAGAAGACCAGTGGAAACAGCCCTTCGCGGAATTATCCGGCGGTCAAAAGACCCGTGCGTTACTGGGCCGTTTGCTGCTGGAAAGCCCGGATATAATGTTGCTGGACGAGCCAACCAACCACTTAGATATTGATAGTGTGGCATGGCTGGAAGATTATCTGCGAAACTCAAAAAGCGCAGTAATCCTAATCTCCCATGACCGATACTTCATGGACAAGGTAGTAACCAAAACAATCGAAATCGAACGTAAAAAATCAACTGTATATAATGGCAACTATACCTATTTTGCAGAAAAAAAAGCCAGAGACAGAGCCCTGGCCGAAAAGCAATTTGCCGAAAACCAAAAAGTAATAAAGCACCATGAAGAAGTAATAAAAACTCTGCGCTCTTACTCAACAGAAGCAGCAATTATCCGGGCAAAGAGTCGTGAAAAGCTACTTGCAAAAATCGAACGAGTAGACAAACCCACAAGCGACCCAACCAATATGCGTCTACGCTTAAAGCCGAAAATTACATCTGGCCATGATGTTCTTACTGTAGAGGACTTAAGTATGGCTTTTGGTGAAAAGCATCTCTTTTCCAATGTATCTTTTGATGTAAAAAAAGGAGATAGAATAGCCCTAATAGGCCCTAATGGTATTGGTAAAACAACCTTACTAAAAATCCTTATGGGTGAGCTTACTCCAATCACAGGTCGTATCCGTGAAGGCGTAAATGTACGACTAGGTTATTATGATCAAGCCCAAGATCATCTATCCGAAGATAAAAATATCTTCCAAGAGCTTGCGGACACATACCCCCGCCTAACCCAGACCGAAATCCGGACGGTACTTGGGGCATTTGTGTTTATTGGGGATGATGTATTCAAGCCCATTTCCGCACTAAGTGGCGGCGAGCGGGGCCGGGTAGCGTTGGCCAAGATAATGCTGGCAGGTGCTAATTTTCTTATACTTGACGAGCCTACTAACCATCTTGACCTTTTTTCCAAGGAAATACTGGAGGAAGCTCTGAAGGAGTTTACCGGAACGATTTTATACATTTCCCATGATAGATATTTCATAAATCATACCGCAACAATGGTGCTGGAGATGGAGCCCACCGGGCTAAAGCGTTATTATGGCAACTATGATTACTATATGGATAAGAAGGCCGAAGAGCTGGCGATGGCAGAAATAGACACTCCGGAACCCGAATCAGCTCTGCTAAATAACAAAGAAGAATATCAACGAAAAAAAGAGCAAGAAGCAGCAATCCGTCGTAGAAAAACTCAACTGGAAAAACTAGAAAAGCAAATAGCCAAAATAGAAGCAGCAATAACCGACTGTGACACCCGCCTAAACGACGAAATCACAAGCCGTGACGCGGAAGCTTCCGCTGCAATTTTCACTGAAAAAACAAAACTTGAAGAAGAGCTGGTAATACTTTATGATAACTGGGAACGTTTAAGCGAGTAGGAGGTAGTGATGAAACCAATAAAAGCATCAAGTGTAATATCCTATATCTTAGGTATGGCCTTTAACTTAGCCATCTTAGCTGTAGTAGCCTACGCAGTATACTGGTTTGCAATGTGGGGCTTTAATCAAGGCGGGACCTTTGCCGCACAAATGCTGGAAGAAGGCCCGGATTACGAAATCATCTTCGTATTAGAGGAAGACACTCCCAGAGCCGAAGCCGCCCAGATGCTATACCACGCCGGAGCAATAAACAATCCATGGCTCTTTCAATTAGAGATGTTCTTGAAAAATTCCACCAGAATATTCCGCGCCGGTACCTATACTCTTAACAGAAATATGTCCAACACGGAAGTTAATGCAACCCTGCGTCAAGGCCAGACACTTGCTGGTGCCGGCGAGGAACGCATAACTGTGCGAGAGGGCTGGACAATAAGAAACATGGCGGAGTATTTCGAGTATCGAGAGTTTTTCACCGCTGAGGAATTTATTGAGTACACTCAAACCGGAGATTTTAGCAACTTTCGATTTCTTCGTGATGTGCCGGATTTACCTGAGCGCACTCGGCTAGAAGGATATCTGTTTCCCGATACGTATTTTATTCCTGTTAATCCGTCTCCTCGAGATATAATTGTAAGAATGCTTAACCAATTTGAGGTAGTAATGGAGGGCCTGTGGTTACAAGCGGCAGATGATGCGGGCTTTACATTTGATGAAATAATCACAATGGCTTCGATTATTGAATCTGAAACAGGCCGAGCCGACGAGAGGGCATTAGTATCTCAAGTAATCCACCGTAGGCTCCGCGAGGGAATTCGTTTGCAAATGGATCCCACAGCGGTATATCTCCTTGGCATACATCGCAGCAGGGTTACTTGGGCTGACCTTCAAGTGGATACCCCTTACAATACTCATATCCACTATGGTCTACCCATTGGGCCAATTGGAAACCCAGGTAGAGCCAGTATCGAAGCTGCTTTATTTCCAGCAAATACAAATTATCTATTCTTTGTGGTGGATTATTCAGACCATTCCAGACATGTATTTAACACGAATTATCCAGACCATAATGCGGCGGTACAGCGTTATCATGCGTCTCTAGATAGATAGGAGGAGAAGTATATGCAAAGTTTCATTCAATATACTCCAACAGAAATAGTCTTCGGCCCAGGAGTAGAAAGCCAAACCGCTCAGTTGGTAAAAAAACATGGCGGAACCAAAGTGCTTGTAGTCTACGGAACAGGCAGCATAGAAAAATCTGGCTTGCTTGGAAAAATCACAGATCAGCTAGCATCAGAAGGCATACCTCATCTAATGCACGGCGGCGCAACCCCTAATCCGCATTTATCGTTTGCTCGTGCAGGAGTAAAAGCAGCAATCGCGTTTGGTGTGGATTTTATCCTAGCTATAGGCGGCGGAAGCGCCATAGATGCCGCAAAAGCTGTTGCCCACGGCACCAAAAACCCAGAAATAGATATTTGGAAGTTTTGGCTTAGGGAAGAACCCCTAACTAAATCTCTACCCATTGGGGTAGTTCTAACCATATCAGCCGCAGGTAGTGAAACTAGCAACTCCGCAGTACTAACCAACACAGAAGAAGGCCTAAAAAGAGGCCTTAACACAGATTTTAACCGCCCTGCTTTTGCGATAATGAACCCAGAACTAACGTACACTCTGCCAAGGTTCCAAATAAGCTGCGGCATAACAGATATTATGATGCATACCCTTGACCGTTATTTCTCTCCAGAAGCTAACGAAGGCAAAGTAAATGAAATGACAGACGAAATCGCCGAATCCCTACTTAGAGTGGTAATTAAAAACGGCCCATTGGTACTGCAAAACCCTGAAGATTATCAAGCCCAAAGTGAAATCATGTGGTGCGGCAGTCTTTCTCATAATGGTATATGTGGGCTTGGCCGTACTATGGATTTCTCTGTACATCAGCTAGGCCACGAACTAGGAGGCAGCTTCGATGTAGCTCATGGGGCAAGCCTTACCACGATGTGGGGTTCTTGGGCAAGATATTGTCTGGATGTTAATCCAGCTCGTTTTGCCAGGTACGCAAGAAAAGTATGGGGCGTAACTCAAAATGACGATTACACCGCCGCCAAAGAAGGCATAGAAAAAACGGTCGAATACTTCAAATCAATAGATATGCCAACCTGTTTTACAGAACTAGGCATAGGCATACAATCTGACGAAGTACTTGAACAACTATCATATAGCTGCGTACATTTCGGCAAACGCCTGGTTGGAAGCTTTAAACCTCTTAAAAAAGAGGATATTTTTGCAATCTACAAAGCCGCAAATAAATAAGAACAAAAAACTGACTATATAGTGCTATAAAAAGCCCACAACCTTGCCGCTGTGGGCTTTTTGTTCCGCTGACGAAGGAGGCATGAATTAAACAATGAATGAAATTAAATGTCCAAGGTGTAATGAGATGTTTCAGGTTGACGAGTCGGGATTTGCGGACATTGTAAAGCAAGTCCGGAATAGTGAATTTGAAAAAGCCCTCAAAGAGCGAGAAGCCCTAATGGAAGCCAGCAAAGAAGACGCAATTAAACTCGCCAAAGCCGACACAAAAAACGCTTTACAAGATGAATCTGCAAAGAAAGATGCCGAAATTGCAAGGTTAGAAGCAACAATAAAGAAATTTGACACTGAAAAACAATTAGCTGTTGTTGAAGCTCTTGCTAAGGTTGAAAAAGAACGTGACGTTCTCAAGGCCGAACTTGACAAAAAAGATGATATAAGGAAGCTTGCTGAAGCTACTATTAAGAATAGCTTGCAAGATGATATTGCTAAAAAAGAATCGCAAATTATCGAGCTTAAAGCCAAGATACAGACTCACGCAACCGAAAAACAGCTATCTGTCCTTGAAGCAGTAAGCAAAGTTGAAAAAGAGCGAGACAATCTGGCAAACGAGCTTAAATCCGAGCTTAAAGCAAAGGATGAAATGATTGCTTATTACAAGGATATGAAAGCCAAGCTATCAACAAAAATGGTTGGAGAGACTCTTGAGCAGCACTGCGAAATACAGTTTAACCAACTTCGCGCGACAGCCTTTCCAACGGCGTATTTTGAAAAAGATAACAATGCGAAGACCGGTAGTAAGGGTGATTATATTTACCGAGAGGTAGATAAAGACGGCAATGAAATAATTTCGATTATGTTTGAAATGAAAAATGAGGAAGATGAAACAGTAACAAAGAAAAAGAATGAGGATTTCTTGAAAGAGCTTGATAAAGATCGTAATGAAAAAGATTGCGAGTATGCCATATTAGTATCATTACTTGAATCAGATAACGAACTCTACAATTCGGGCATTGTTGATGTGTCGCATCGTTATCCCAAAATGTATATTATCCGGCCGCAATTTTTTATCCCAATGATTACCGTTTTGCGTAACGCTGCGCTCAATTCGCTTAAATACAAATCTGAACTTGCTTTGGTGCGAAGCCAAAATATTGACGTTACACATTTTGAAGAAGATTTAGAGACTTTCAAAGGAGGCTTTGCACGCAATGTTAATCTTTTCAGAAGCAAGTTTGAAACTGCGGTTGATGAGATTGATAAGGCTATTGTACGCTTGCAAAAAACCAAAGAAGCATTATTATCATCCGATAACAATCTGCGTTTGGCGAACAATAAACTTGAAGACTTGACTATTAAGCGTCTAACACGCAACAATCCAACCATGACAGCAAAATTTGCCGAACTTAAAAAACAAGAAGAGGACTAGGCAAAACTCTTGAAAATCTAACAATATAGGCGCATAATATGGCGAATTAATTCGCTTTAATCCCCGAAAAAATCCCAAGGAGGCAACAAATGAAAAAGGTAATCATAATTGGAGCAGCAGGCAGGGACTTCCACAACTTTAACACCTATTTTCGCAACAACCCAGTCTACCAGGTAGTAGCCTTCACCGCGGCACAAATCCCAGATATAGCAGGACGTAAGTACCCACCAGCCCTAGCTGGAGAGTTATATCCGGAAGGCATCCCCATTTATGTACAAGACGAGCTAGAATCTTTAATCGTAAAGCTAGAAGCTGACGAATGTGTATTTTCCTATAGCGATATTTCCTACCAAGATGTGATGGCATTAAGTGCCCGTGTCAACGCTGCCGGAGCCGACTTTTCCCTAATGGGATATAAAAACACGATGATTAAAAGCACAAAGCCTGTTATAGCGGTAGGCGCAATAAGAACCGGCTGTGGCAAAAGTCAAACCTCCCGCCGCATAGTGGAGGTACTTATGGAACATGGTCTAAAAGTAATAGCCATACGCCACCCAATGCCCTATGGAGATTTGGAAGAACAAAAAGTGCAGCGTTTCGCCACAATAGAAGACCTTAAAAAGCATCAATGTACTATAGAAGAAATGGAAGAATATGAGCCCCATATAGTAAGAGGTAATGTAATCTACGCAGGAGTAGACTACGAAGCCATTGTACGCGCTGCGGAAAACGACCCAGATGGCTGCGACGTAATACTTTGGGACGGCGGCAACAATGACTTCCCCTTCTACAAGCCTGATTTGATGGTGACAGTAGTAGACCCGCACCGCCCAGGTCACGAGTTAAGCTATTATCCGGGAGAAGTAACATTGCGTATTGCAGATGTAGTGGTAATAAACAAAATTGATAGCGCCAACTTTGAAGATATCCAAACCGTGAGGGCTAACATTAATAAGGTAAACCCAAATGCCATAGTAATAGAAGCCGCCTCAACCCTAACAGTAGAAGACCCATCCATGATCCGGGGCAAACGCGTACTTGTAGTGGAAGATGGCCCAACCCTTACTCATGGCGAAATGAAAATAGGTGCCGGAGTGGTAGCGGCTCGCCGTTTTGGCGCAAAGGAACTGGTAGACCCAAGCAAGACAGCAGTAGGCAAACTAGCCGAAACATTTAAAATCTACCCTAATATAGGAAACCTGCTGCCGGCAATGGGTTATGGCGAAGAGCAAATGAAGGACTTAGCCGCAACCATAGATAACACAGACTGTGACGCAGTGGTAATTGCAACACCAATTGACCTAAACAGAGTAATAAAAATATCCAAACCTAATACAAGAGTAGACTACAGCCTACAAGAGATAGGTAACCCAAACCTGGAAGATGTGCTGGTTGATTTTGTGTCAAAAATCAAAAAATAAGGAAAACAGTTTTGATGATAACGACAAAGGTTTTTAGGTGAAAACACTTGACGTAAAGGCTTTTGGATATTATTATATCTCGGTTACTAAGGATGTTATTAGGAGGATTTATATGTCAACGACTTTTATCATTTTATCTATCGTATTTGCGGTGGCTTGCTTGGCTCTTATCAGTGCTATTTTGCTACAAAAAAAACGTGACGCAGGTGGCGTAGGCAGTATTGCAGGTATGGGCAATGTAGCAGAAACCTACTGGGATAAAAACAAAGGCCGCTCAATGGAAGGCTCATTAGAAAAGTGGACCAAGATAGGTGCGGTTGTATTGGCGGCTCTTGCTCTTGTTCTTTGCCTAGTTTAGTAATATAGTATTTATAAATGAATAGCCCTTTCGGATGGCGATATCCGAAAGGGCTGTTTTTCATTTGATTCGCTATACTCACCATGGAGGAAACAATGCCTAGCTATGACGTAGGAGAACTAATAAAAAGAATCCGCAAACAAAAAGGGATAAGCCAAGAGGATTTGGCGTACCCCATAATAGATCGTTCAACCCTATCCAAAATAGAAAGCGGTAAAGCCGCCCCCCATAGAAAAACCTTGGAGTATCTTCTAGAGAGACTGGGATTTGACACAAGGGAGTTTATAAGCCATTTCCTGGTACCTGATGATATTAAAGTAGAACAGATATTAGATGAGCTACATTTAGCACTCAGGGTTGTGTTGCGCGAAATTAATACATCTGACAAAGATGAAAAATTCAATCAAATAGGAAAATTAATACAGCAGCTTGAAAGCAATACTGAGTTTGTGTCACATGCTCTAAATAAGCAGCTCCTTTTGGATTTCAAAGCAAGATATGCCTTTAATATAAAAGACGACGAAACTGCTTCCAGGCTTGCAAGAGAAGCTCTACTGATATCAATTCCAAATTTCAACGAAAACAATATCCCAAATTATTATTTAAACAAATGTTGTGGACGTATGCTTAATTTGTTGTCTATGATATATAAAGAAGCTAAAGATTATGACGCTGCAATAAACATCGCCAAAGGATTACTGGCTAATCAAAAGAATACTTTTAAAGAAGAAAGTGTCTTTATTAAGTCGGCTGCACCAATTTATACAAGCTTAGCAATGGCACTTGTTCTAGCAAACAGACCGGAAGAGGCCATTGAAATATGTGAAGAAGGCATAATTATGTGTAGTAAAACCCTTGAATATGCCTTCTGTGCGTCATTAACATGGTGGCAAGCTAAATCATTGTATTTATTGGGAAAGAAGGATGAGTATATTAACTTATCACGAAAAGTGTATTATACTTATGATGTGCTCAGGTCTCATTGGAACAGGGATTATGTAAGAGATAATGTACTAAACGATACCGGAGTAGATATTAGTATAGCAGCAAAAACGCATTGAGGCATTGCGATTTTTGTTCATTAGTATGATATCTTTTTGCCTTCAGCAAAAACCATTCACAAAAGCGCATTGAAACATTGCGATTTTTGTTCTTTAGTATGATATCTTTTTGCCTTCGGCAAAAACCATTCACAAAAACGCATTGAAACATTGCGATTTTTGTTCATTGATTAGGGGGATATATGCTTACGTTTGAAGAAACTCAAGAAGCCTTAAATCAGTTAATTGATGCTCTTCCACCAGGAATATTTAGAGAGCTTAACTGTGGTGTAGCGCTTACACCGGATACAATGTACGACGAAAATGGTCTGATGATCCTAGGCCAGTATCATGTACAACCTCATGGGCTTGGCCGATACGTGACGATTAACTACGGTTCATTACAGACAATACATGGACACCTAAACCCAGAGAACTTCCGCGAAAAGCTAAAGGGAGTGCTGTATCATGAGCTTACTCATCATATAGAGCATCTGGCAGGAGATCGTTCTTTGGAAATTAAAGATGCGGTTGATATCCGAAAAATGCTGTCTAGTTAAGTCAAAGCCGTGCCCTATAAGCTTTGGCATAAACCCAAAAATCGCCGCTTTCGCGGCGATTTTTATATTAAAGTTTTTGCCTCGCTTTTTTCAAAAAGCGAGCAGAGGTTTGGAGACGGAGTCTCCAAGGTTTTTTATTATCTAGGGAGTTATTTCTTGTACCACTTGCAGAGCCTTCTGGAGCTGAATATCTTCGTAAATATCCAGTTGCCCTATCTGGCGGCTGAGGGTCTCATCCATTTCAATCAAAATATCAGGCGCAACCCCAACCCCATGTATGGATGTTCCGTTGGGGGTGAAATACTTGGCTACAGTGACCTTAATAGCACTGCCATCAGATAGGGTTCTTAGATGCTGTACAATTCCTTTGCCAAAGGTCTGCTCTCCAATCAATACACCCATCTGTGTATCTTGAATTGCTCCGCTTAAAAGCTCGCTGGCACTGGCGCTTCGGCCATTTATTAGCACAACCAAGGGGAGGCCAAGATACTCGGCATCGGAGTTGAAGTCCTGTCTGCGCCCACTGGCATCAATGGTATACGATACAACACCTTCAGGCAGAAAGTAATTGGCGATATGGGTTACAACATGAAGATTACCGCCAGGATTATTGCGTAAGTCTAGCACCAACCCCGTCATACCTTTGGCCTGTAACTCGGCCATAGCAGCGCTAAACTGGTCTCTGGTGGCCTCGTCAAAGCCCTCGATACGTATGTATCCGGTTTGGTCGGGCATCATTTCATGAAATACAGAAGGTACGATTATCCTTGCTCTGGTTATTGTTACGTCGAATTCCTTGTTCTCATATGGCCTAAAAATAGAAAGAGTTACAATTGTGCCTTCCGGCCCCCTGATAGCACTCATTACATCAGCAGTTGGGCGCCCAACGGCAGGTATACCGTCAACGCCAATAATTTTATCTCCAGGAAGAAGTCCAGCTTCCGCGGCGGGCGAGCCACTAAAGGGCTGAGCTATGATTAGGGTCATAGTTTCAGAGTCCTCAAGCACCAATACCCCTATGCCTACAAATTCACCCTCAACCCGTTCACGGAAGGCTTGTAGCGCCTGGCGGTCAAAATATTGGGTATATGGATCGCCAACGCCATCCAAAAAACCTCTGTACATATTATCCATCAGCTCTTGCTTTTCAAAAGGAAACATGGATACTTCGTTTAATAACTCATAAATTTCCATTACTTTACTGTTGGGGTCCATCTGTCCACCCCAGCGTACATAGTGCTGGTATGTGTTATATCCAAAAACAGTAACTATCATTAATATGATACCTGTAGCCAAACCTATTGCAAATGATGTTTTGTTATCCATAATCTCCTCCAATAACCCCATTGTGGAATTGCTTCTTCATATATATATGTACATATATCTCAGAATATAGCAAGAAAATATAATGTAAAATTATGCCAGTCTATGTAATAGGGTTATGCTTGCATTTACATTAATTACCATATATAATACTGATATGGCAAGGATTTACATTTACATGCCTAACATTACTTTACTTGAGGAGGAGAAGCATGGCCGAGAAAAGGATTTCCGTGCTTATGGCGGACGACAACAAGGAATTTTGTGATGTAATCACTAATTACCTGGAGAAGTACAGCGATTTAGAAATTGTGGGGGTAGCCTATGATGGGCTGGAGGCCTATCAGAAAATCCAGGAGTTAAAACCCGACGTAGCAATAATTGACGGTGTAATGCCAAAACTTGATGGGCTAGGAGTATTGGAAAAACTGAATCTGGGAGAGTCCCAGGGATATGCCCCCATTTGCATTATCCTCTCAGCTATAACTCAGGATAAGATTACCCAAAAAGCTATAGAGTTAGGAGCAGAATACTATATAGCCAAGCCTTTTGACCTAGAGGCTCTAGTATCCCGGATTCGCCAATTAAAAGAGCAGCTAAGAAACCCAGTACACCAAACCATCGACGCCAGAAATGTGAAAAATCGTTCTCTTAGCCTTGAAACAAAGATCACAGGAATATTGCATGAAATAGGTGTCCCGGCTCATATCAGGGGCTATCATTATATGCGGGAAGCCATAATGATGGCGGTAGATGACTTGGATGTACTCAATTATATTACAAAGGAATTATACCCAACAATTGCCAAAAAATGCAATACCACTGCCAGCAGGGTAGAGAGAGCCATCCGCCATGCAATAGAAGTGGCATGGAGTAGGGGAAAAGTAGATGTGATAGACAGCCTCTTTGGATATACGATAAATAATCATAAAGGTAAACCTACTAATAGTGAGTTTATTGCTCTTATTGCGGATAGGCTTAGGTTAGAACTTAAAGCCAGTTAATACCTTGGAAACTCTGTCTCCAAACCTCTGCTCGCTTTTTGTAAAAAGCGAGGCAAAAACTTTAACATTAAAATCGCCGCGAAAGCGGCGATTTTTGGGTTTTATATCAAAGTTTTGATCAAACTTTTTTAAAAGTTTGCAGGGTTTGGGACTGAGTCCCAAGGTTTTTCTTTACTATGAGAACTAATGCTGCTACTGCCATTGCTGTAATCACACTGCCGGAAATAATAAATAATGACATTCCTGTGCCGCCAGATAGTGGCAACTCAAAGTCTGGCCAGTTGCCAAAATACCAGATATTGTGTTCTGGAGGAAGAGGATGATTAGTTCCAAGCGGGAATCTGGAATCTGTAGAAGCAAGGCCTGGAGATGTATGACCTCCAAATACAGTTACATTAAAAGGGTTCGAGCCTGCAGCCGCGTTTGAATTATAGGTAATTTGCCATTGCCCCATTGGAATCTGGAAGCCAGGTAGTGACATGACCTGCACCAGCTGGTAAGTAAATCTTGCGTCAAAGTCAAATGAAATCGGGCTATTTGCGCTAATAGCGGTGTAGTTATCACATGAGAACGGTATCTCCATCCACAGGGCACTTAATGCTTCACCGTTTGCGTCAAACCTAACTAATCTGCCGTCAGGGTCAGCATTGAACATGGCATCCGTCACATGAGGAGAGATTGTGCGGAATAGTATAAACTGCGTACCTGCCAATCGGTGGATATATGGGTCAACATCACGGAATACCCTTTGGTCAGTTGAGAAGAAGTAGAATGTCCCTTCCGGTCTATGCATGAAGTTGATATCTGCATTGTTTAGCGGATGTCGTGGCGTAACCTCAGCACCTTGGCTGGTGGTACCAAAAAGGCTATTGGCAATTGCCTCAGCAGCATTTTGGGGTGGTATCTCAATGGTTACGGCATTGTTGGCACTAAAATTGTTTACGCCGCTCAGGATGATATTGCTGTACGCAAATGTCGCTGGTGCGCCAGCCCAATCAGGGGTTACACGGGTCATTGGATCGCGGTATTCGTGTCGCATTGTGAATATAGCGCCACCCATGCCGCCGACTGGTAGATCGTCAACTATAGTACCTATGGCTCTGTTATTGTTGAAATTAACATTGCTTGCATAGAGGTATCCGTGGTTTGCTATCCATACGCCGCCGCCATCGCCGATAATTATATTAGTAATGTCATCGTTATTGCCGGCTATATTATGGTGAATAGTGCCGCCGACCATAGTAAACGCACCGCCGTCTACATACACTCCGCCGCCATATACGGCACGATTGCCTCTAATTTCTCCGTTTGTAAGCATAGCCTGACCATGATTTGCTGCGCTGCCGCGCTCAACAAAAACGCCACCACCTCTTTGGGCGGTATTGGCTTCATTTTGGGCCGCGCCTCCTATAATGCCACCGGTCATTGTGAATGTTCCGCCATCAGATGTGGCCGCCTGGCCACCGGCTACAAACACCCCGCCGCCATCGTTTAATGCGGTATTACCACGGACAGCGATTCCGGTTTCCAAGGTAAGTTCGGCATCTGGCGCGACCCATACTCCACCGCCATAATAGGCACGATTAAAATTGATTGAACTGGTGCCACCAGTTTGCAATGTCATAGAAGCATCAGGGGAAACCCAAGCACCGCCACCATAACGCGCACGGTTATTGTTAATGATTGTATTAGCATGAAGGATCAAGTTAATATCATCTGATATAAATATACCGCCGCCTCTTTGTCCTGCATCATTGCCAACAAAGCTTCGGGCAGTTGTACCTGGTGTGTTAAATACTGCTGCTTGTGCCCCTAGACTACGGGCGGGACCAATAAACAGGCCGCCCCCATCTTGGAGGGCTATATTACCACGGTTGGTACCGTCTGGATAAACGGCTCCAATCGCTCCGCTGTGCATATTGAATCTACCCGCATTGGTAGCATTATTTCCGCCCTGAATATATACGCCGCCACCATTTATACTGGCTGTGCCACGGGCTAGGGTTGAGCCAGCAGGGTTGCCGATTGTAGGGGAACCTGCCGCAATTGCAGGAGCGCCACCGGCAGCCGGAATAGCGGCATTATTGTTCATATTAAATATTGCGCCAGGGACATCTCCCATGCCGCCTTGTATATACACACCGCCGCCTCTCATTGCGCTGCCGCTTAAATATCCGCCCAACATGGTTAATGTATTAGCTCCATGGCCGCCTATTATACCAGCATGTAAAAACACACTTCCGCCATAACGCCCAGCAGTGTTGGAGACAACATTGCAGCCATTTAGATATAGATCTAGGCCGCGTCCCAGCCATATACCACCGCCATAGCCATTGGTAGCTGTGTTGTCGCTTATGTTGGCACCGGTTAATCTTCGGTTGTTACGTATATCATTGGGTTGTGTTACAAGGGGAGTGGTGTATACAACATCACTAACAAAAGGTACGACAGTATAAATATTGTCTATATTGGGTATCCACAGGCCTCCACCGTCATATTCAGCTATATTACCTAAAATATGGCCGCCCCTCATAGAAAGAAGTGCGCCGGGATGGCTGTGTGCAATACCAATACCGGTACCAATATCACGACCAGGGCGTAAAGCCACGCCACCGCCATGACCGTCAGATGTATTGCCTTGTACCATTCCGCTACCGCCAAAACGTAGGATACCTCCGGTTGCACCGCCTCCGGCCCCGCCGTCACGGACACCGCCGGCTACATACACACCGCCACCATATTCATACGCGTGGTTGCCAGGGCCAATAACTCCAGTACCGCTTATTACAAGCTCTGCACCATGAATTACTCCGCCGGCGCCTAGGGTACCATCATTGGTGCGGTAACCGCCACCAACATAAACGCCGCCGCCTTTATTGGCTGTGTTATGGGCGATAGTCCCTGGGCCGCCAAAGTTAAGGTTAAACCGCGGCGCAAGGGGAGATTGGGTGGTGTTAGCCGGAAGGGTATTACCGGAGAGATAAACACCGCCGCCCTTTTCTTGGGCGGTATTGCCAACGATGCTGCCGCCCATTACGTTAAAGTCTGCGCTGCGTGCAATCCTGTCACCGGAGCTTTCGTCTAGCGCACCTCCTGCATATATGCCTCCACCATTTACGGCATTATTATTATTGATAGATCCGCTAGTCATATGAAACGCGCCGCCATTGGCATAGCCACCGTTTCCGCTGCCTACTCGGTGACCTCCGCCCAAGAATACGCCGCCGCCATTTTGGGTTGCGGTGTTACCGTGTACATGGCCGCCAGCAATGGTAAGCCGACCGCCTAGGGCCTCGAAAGTGCCCGTATTATGTGTAGTGGCTGTGCCTTCACGGCGACCGCCTTGTATAAACACGCCACCGCCATTGGTTGCAGTGTTATTGTGTATATTTCCGCCATTTAGATTAAACCTGGAAACGGAGTCAACATTAATCTGATGGTTAGTATATAGGGTGCTGCCATGTATAAACACGCCTCCTCCATCGCCATAGTTACCGGCACCGTAACCGGCAGTATTTCCTCGGATAGAACCGTAATTCATAACAAACTCAGATCCACGAGCCCAGTTCGCACCAAGGCTGGTGCTAGGAGCACCCTGTCCTCTATCCAAAAATACTCCGCCGCCGTTTCTTACGGCTGTATTGTTCTCTATAACTCCATTGTACATATTAAATCTGGAACCATGTGCGATACCGGTAGTTTGTGCCGGTCCTGCGTTTTCTCGGATAGCACCGTCCATAAATACGCCGCCACCGTCGCCGCCTGGGTTGGCACCGGTTCCGCCGATGGCTCGGTTGCCTCTGATATAGCCATTGTTCATTGTAAATGTGCCGCCAAATGACAAGCCGGCCCCCGCGGTACGGTGTGCTCCTCTTATGAATACGCCTCCGCCTCTTATAGCTGTATTGTTGTAGATAACCCCATTATTCATTACAAATGTAGGAGAGAGTACATTGGCCGCGGCATTGCCGCCGGTGGCACCTTCAATAAACACCCCGCCGCCGCCTTGGGTTAGGTGGTCGCCGTAGGCCGTGTTGCCACTGATGCTACTGTCAATACCATTCATGGTAAATGTAGCGTTGCTGGAGCCCATATATACCCCGCCGCCGCTTAGCGCAGCATCATTGCCGTCTACGGTGGTGTCGTTTATGGTCAGTGTTCCACCAGCTATAAATACCCCACCGCCTCGCTGTGCGCCGATATTTTCATTTATTTGGGAATCTGTTGCTGTCATAACAGCTCCCATGTTGCGGATGCCGCTACCGTCTCCGGTATTTCTGATTATATTGTCACTTATGCTGGTTCTGGTAATTGTTACGGTACCGGTACCACCGGCATTAATGCCGCCGCCATGTTGACCGGTATCATTACCGTCTACATAAGAATCCGTTGCTGTAATCGCCCCAGCGCCTGTAATATTGATACCGCCGCCATTGCCTGTAGCGCTTCGCACTGTATTATCGCTTATACTGGTTCTTGTAAAGCTTACAGCGCCGGCGCCGCCGATATTAACGCCACCGCCGTTTAGCCCGGCAGAGTTACCGTCTAGAGTAACTAAATCAGTGGCATTCCCTGTCGCGGTAAATGACCCAGCACCATCAATTTGGATACCTCCGCCGAGGCCAACAATAGGGGTTATTGCTTGCCCAGGCCGGGCCGTTCCATTTGTTCTCACGCCAGCGAACATACCTCCGGCAAGATTACCGTTGACACTGCCGCCGTCAAGAGTTACATGGCTTCTGGTGTAAATACCGCCGCCGTCTCCAGTTGCGGAGTTGTTGTCAATGGTGAAATTGACACCCAAGAACCCGTGACCTTGTACATATACCCCGCCGCCATCGCGACCTAGCTGCATACCGGGTGACGCGGCACTAACCGCGCCTATGTTATAGGTATAACCGGCATGGTTGCCGGATATGCTTACCAGCCCTGTGTTATCTTGCACATGCATAAACCCGGTTTGTACCCATATAATGCCGCCACCATGTGTACCGGATGTATTGCCTTCAATATATTTGGGATTTGGCCCGCGGAAATAAAGATCACCGCCGCGAAGAAAGATTCCGCCGCCGCCTGCAACCGGCACCGCCTGTCCACCGATGGTTGCGGTTCCGGTTCTGGTATCTCTTGAGGTGTTATACGATATCCGGCCGCCGTACATATAAAGCGTTATTGTGTCACCTGTACCACGAGCCAATGATTCCATAAAGATACCGCCGCCGCCGCTAAAGGAGGTTGTTGTGGCGCCGCCGCCACCGTTATTTTCTATGATCGAACCGCCGGTCATTGTCATAGTGGAACCGTCTCTCATACGTACGCCACCGCCGGTGGTAACTGCAAAGTTATTACGAATAAACCCGCCATGCATATAAAAGTGAGCGCCGTGACTAAGGGTTACACCACCGCCACCACCGGTTCCGCCGGTGTCGGCACGTGATGAGCGGTTATACTCAATGCTTCCGCCGTGCAAATGAAAACTTGGGCCGTTCGCGACATTTCCTGATAAAGAAGAGTTCCTTACTAACACACCGCCGGCATTTTGTCCGCTCCAATTACCGCGAATATATCCGCCATGCATATGGACACTAGAGTTTGTGCCGATAACAGCTACTCCGCCTGCAGACCAGGCAGAGGTCCATACACCGGTTCCCCCTATATTACCTCGGCCAGAATTGCCTATTATCATGCCATCATTCATTATAAATGTTCCGCCGCCACTTACCGCCACACCACCACCTGCACGGGTTGCATGATTGCGATCAATTAGCATTGGGCCTACATTGGTGACCCATGTATTTGCGGCTGCGGCTGCGGCACCTTGATTTATCACATAAGTAACCGAAGCAGGATGACGGATGGTATTCCCATGCCCATCATCAGCATGGGTTGGGCTTGAGTGAGCACCGCCTATTGTACCTGCAAACATATAAAACCTTGCACTGGCACCGTCTACATGCACTCCTCCACCATCTGTGGATGAGCGGTTATTTGCGATTGTGCTATTTGTTTGCATCACTAATGTACCGTTATTGACTACAATTCCGCCATGGGTTCCAGTCCCTGATGGGCGAGTTCCAGTCGAGGTGCGCCCATCAATAGCAATATTCACCAACATCAAACGAGCACCGTTAGTGAGTGTAAAGTGGCGTGCACCACTGTTTTGGCGTAATTCGAGTGCAGTTGCACCTGTACCAAAAGCAGAGTTGTCACCTGGGGCAACATTCGTTCCATAGGTAGTTAAAATAATATTGAGGCCTGATCGTCCTGCTGGGGTACCGATTGTGATTCCAGCTGTCAAGTGAAACCCTTGGAAAGCAGGAGTAGCCAGATTATGCCCAATCTCTATTAGGAAGAATTCATCTGCTGCTGCATTTGCAGGTGCGGCAGCAATCGCGGCAACAAGACCATCATGGGTTGTAACGGGGTTATTTGCATATGGCGTAACCGTTCCCACAATTTGACTAGGCTGGATACCAATGTAGCTTGGCGCGTAACCTATATAACCGCCATGGTAATCATATTCCTCATCTGCATTATAAGGCAAATCGTAGTAAGTATGATCATCTCTACTATAAGACTCGTGGGCATAAAACGAGCCATCCTCATATTCTGGAGCTTGCCCTAGATAGCCTTCATCATGATAATGATTGTCTTGGTCGCCGTTGTTTTCATCCTCGTAGTTATACTCATTTATGTATGTATACACCGGCCCATTATCATCTATAAATCCGTATGGGTCTGAATCGTTGTCATATGCAAATATGGCTATCCCAACCACAACAAACAAGCTAGTAAGCATCAGTAATACTCGCACCATGACTTTGTTGTTTACATTTGATGACTTTACAGGCCCACGAGCCCTATAGTTTGCCTTTTTAGGCCCACGATCTTTGTAGTTCATTTATTTACTCCTTCCGTTTTTATCTCTACTTTTTAGCAATTTATTGATTATGTTTGCGTTTTCTCGGATACGTGCCATGTTTAGGAAAAAGACAATTAAGTTTATTATCACAGCCATTATTACCAATACCCATATGGGTGTGACTTCAAACCAATCGAATATCATTCCAAAGGCTATTAATACAGTAGTTGTGTATGTGATATCTAAAAAGACTTCTAATGCCAGATACTTACTCTCAAATTTGCGCGTTATAATAAATCCTGTATGAATCACAACATTGGCGGCAAAGGTTTGCAAAACGACTTTAGTAAAATAAAGGTCATAACCAGGGAGCATAAACCTAACAATAATCCCCAGTGCGACAACAGCAAGCCCGGTTGTAGTCATAATATTAGTGATAGTTCTCTTCATGTCTACATTTCCTCCTGCAATGCCTGTCTTATATTTTCAAGGTATTTTCTTGTTACAAATAATCTTTCAGAATTTTTTAGAGTTGCTTCCATCCGACTGTTTAGTAAGGGGGTGATTGAGTCAAGCATATTTATGTTTAGAACACAGGATTTGCTTATTTGGACAAACCCTAAGTGCGCCAAATCTTTCACAAGTTGGTAAAGGCGAAGCTCCGTTCTATATACCTCTCGTTCGCAATAAACAAAAGTCATCTTGTCTACACTTTCAAAGTAATAAATATCTGAAACAATTATAAACTTTTCACGGCCCTCAAGGGTGCATTTTATTCTGGTGTTAATAGCTTCCAAGGCAGCTACAATGCGCTCTACATCCTTGTTCATTGCGGCATATTTGATTCTGATTTCAACTTCTTCTATTGTTAAATCCTGTTCCAGCTTAACAATCATCAATCTCACCTACTTATTTGGATGATTATACTCAAAATTATAAAGTTGCTTTTGTACAAATCAAGATTAGTGCAACTAAGGTGCAACTAAGTTGCACTAAGATGCAAAATCTAAGTATTCGGGATTTTTGGCTTGGGGGAGTCCGCTCTTCATTTGTTTCGCAGTAGTTGATTAATTCAACCAAAATCAACTTTTAATCTATTGTTGTAACTATATCAGTGCCATATAATCTCACTGAAGGAGGCATGAATTAAAACATGGATCAAATAAACCTATCTCGCACTATTATTGTAAAGCGGCGTGAAAAAGGCATTACACAAGACCAGTTAGCCCAGTTTATTGGAGTGACTAAGGCATCTGTATCAAAGTGGGAAACAGGTCAGAGTTACCCGGATATTACATTATTACCCCAGTTGGCGGCATACTTCAATATCAGTATTGACGAGCTAATGGGTTATGAACCTCAAATGGCTGAGGATGATATTCGTAAGCTATACAAAGAACTATCACTAGAGTTTACATCCAAACCTTTTGAAGAAGTTATGACTCGCTGCCGAGATATTGTAAAAAAATACTACTCCTGTTTCCCGTTATTGTTACAGATGGGCATACTCTATTTGAATTACGGATACTATACTATCACTGGTTTAGATGATAATGACAAAACCAGAATAGTAAAAGAAGCCAAGGAACTGTTCCTGCGAGTAAGAGCACAAAGTCAAGACCCGGAGCTTAGACATATAACTCTACACATGCTGGCTACATGCGAGTTGCTGCTGGGCAATCCGAAAGAGGTAATAAGCATCTTTAAAGACACAAGAAAGCTAGTTCCCGCAACCAATGAAGTGTTGCTTTCCCAGGCGTATTTGATGGACGGTAAGGTAGAGGAAGCTAAAACAGAACTGCAGAATAGTATCTATGATAATATTTTCTGCGTAATTGGCGTAATTCCTGCGTATATGGATATAAATACAGATAACAAGGTTTATTTTCATGAGATTGTAACGCGAACTGTTGCGACTATTGATATATGGAAGGCTGATAATCTAATACCCGTGGGAATCATTCCTTTCTATTTATCAGCCGCTATCGGCTACGCGGCACATGGTTCTATAGACAAAGCCATTAAGATGCTTGAAAAGTATACAGAAATAGCAACAGGTGATATATTCCCTCTGACAATGAACCGAGACGACTTCTTCGACCTTGTAACCGTTTCCAATAATGATTTGCCTTTTGGTATAGCAGAAACTCCACGAGATGAAAAAACCATTATGCAAAGTATCGTAAATGGAGTGATTGATAACCCGGCCTTTGAAATCCTTCATAGTGATCCTCGCTTTATGAGTTTAACCGCTAAGTTAAGATATGGTTTTGATGATACCGACAAAGGTTTTTTATGCTTGGTTGGTAATAAAACGCCCGAAATAGGGCAATAGGAGGTATATAATGGATATTACTACATTATTACTTGTGCTGTCACCCCTTATTGTTATCACATTGGTTTTGCAGATTGCGGCAATTGTAAGCATAGCCCGAAAACCCGTTCCTGGGAATGATAAGCTTATATGGCTTTTGCTTTCGTTATTGGCAAACCCAATTGGGCCGATAATCTATTTTGCAATAGGGTCAAACAAACTAGATGAGCGAGTCGCTGAAATTGAAGATAATAAGGAGATGGAGAATTAATGAAATATGCAGTAAAAACCCAGGGTCTTACAAAGCGCTACAAAACTGCCCTGGCAGTAGACGATGTAAACCTTGCCATACCGGAAGGGGTATGCTGTGGTTTCTTAGGAAAAAATGGTGCCGGTAAGACCACAACATTAAAGATGCTGGTGGGTCTAAAGCGCCCAACCAATGGCAGTATCAGTATAATGGGACAAGAGCAATCGTTTGGTACCCAGGTACAGATGCCTTTTGGATATCTACCTGATGTCCCTAGTTTCTACGGATATATGACCGGAGCCGAGTTTTTAGATTTATGCGGTAAGCTATGTCATATGCCCACACCCCAGCGTAAAGCAAGGGTTAAAGAGCTATTAAAGCAGGTAGGTTTAGACAGAACGCGCACTCGTATAAACGGTTACTCCCGTGGAATGAAACAGCGTTTGGGTATTGCCCAGGCCATGATTAACAGCCCTCCTGTTATTTTCATGGACGAGCCTGTGTCTGCCTTAGACCCTATAGGTAGGCGCGATGTAGTGGATATAATCCAGTCTTTCAAAAATACGACGGTGATTTTCTCCACTCATATACTGGCAGACGTAGAAAACCTATGCGACTATATACTTATTATTGAAAAAGGAAAAATCCTGGCACATGACTATATGGCTAATCTTAAGGAGCGCCATTCACAAGGCAGTGCAAAAATACGGTTCTATACGCCTCAGGACGCGGCTACTTTTAAGTCTCACACGGCCCAGCATTTTACCGCGGATAATCAGGCTAATCCTTTGGAGCTTTTACTCCATTCTACATCCGGTAATATGCAGGAACTGAGTCACCATGTGACGGCATTACTACAAACCCATAGTCTGGCGATGGAATACTTTGGCGCTCACACGCCGCATTTGGAGGATATTTTCTATGAAGTTATCGGTAAGTAAGTGGTGTACATTTGCGGGTAAGGAGATTACGGAAAACCTGCGTTCTAAAAATATATTTGCACTGGCTTGTGTGTTTATTTTTCTTGCCTTGCTTAGTGTGCTGACTGCCCGCTTTATGGGCGAGATTATGGATTGGGCTTTAAGTATCGAAGGCGGAGCAGGGCTTATGATGGAGATTCCCGACCCTGTATGGACGGACAGTTATGTCCAGCTTTATTCTAACCTTACTTCAATGGGAATGCTTGCGTTTGTTATGATTTACATGGGGGCAATATTAAGAGAAAAGCGCTCTGGTACTATAGATCTGATGATGGCCAAAGGGCTCACGCCTACAGTGTTTGTCGTTGCCAAATATGCAGTTGCTGTGGCTGTTTCTATCCTTGCCCTTGTTGTGACAGTGCTGATAACTTATGTATATACATTGGTGTTGTTTGAGTATGGTGGGAATATTGGGCATGTGTTGTTGGGTGCTGTACCCTTTGGGGTATTTATGATAATGATGCTTGGTATCACTATTATGTGGTCAGCTATAGCAAAAAGCACCGCTATGAGTGCGGTGCTTGGGCTTGTGTCATTTTTTCTTTTTATTCCACTTGATTTGATTCCATGGATTGGGCGGTTTACGCCTGGTAGATTACTGGGGCATGGGGTATCGTTGTCTGTTGGGGTAGGAGCCGGTAATTATTTGGGTATCCAGATTGCTGTGGCTATAGTGGTGACAATTGTAGCGCTATGGATTGCGATACAGGTTTTGCGGAAAAGAGAAGGATAAATCGTAACCACGCTTTTTTATTGTCTTATAGTCTTTCTTGAAACGTGCGGAGTATCTAATCGTCAGCATCCAAATCCTCCATCAGTTCCTTTACGCTGTGAAATTGTCTGCTCATGTTGTGCCCAATGTTTACATCTTTAATTGCCGCAAGGGTTTCTTCGTTGGGGGTATTAAGCCGCATCTCAAAAGGAATACCTCTTGAGCGCACAGTTTGTCGTAAGAACACAGTAAGGGCTGTGGACATATTTAGCCCCAACTCGTTAAAAATTTCCTCTGACTGCTTTTTTAAGTCTGCATCAATACGGACGTTTAGATTTGTGGTTGCCATAGCTATCAACTCCTATTCATTAAGGCTTTAATAATAGTATATCCAATCTGGTACAAAATTCAACATGAATTTATGCTTTTGCTTTACGTTGTCATTGCGAACAAATAAACTGCACCTCAATTCACAAGCCCATTCTCAAACATGAGAGGTCATGGGGTATCGTTGTCTGTTGGGGTAGAGAGAGGGAGAAATTAACAAAATAAAATGCACATGCCACTCGATGATTGAGATTGGCATGTGCATTTTTATTCGCGCTTTTGGGGATATATCTTATTGCAGCTCTTCGCATACATCGCAGTCGCAATAGTCGTCAACGCAGACAGACAATGCAATTGCAATGGAGCGCCCCTGAGGGGGACCTATTGGCGGTTGATCCCCTCCGATTGAACCTGCGTAAACAGGCACTATATTCGGTTCACCCCTCTCTCGGATAATTCTATTGTAACAGGGTCGTTATGTGATGTATTATCAAAAACAACTTTGATGCGATTGATGGAGCTATCTCTTTATTGTATCAAGAGCCACTTGCAATTGCCAGCGAAAGCGAGATTTTGTTCTTGTCTATTTTTGTTCTTCGTGATAAAAAAGTTGTTTTTGATAATACTTTGAAAAGTGACCGTGTTACAATATATTTTCAATGAAAGGACTGTAGAATCAATGAAATCATTTAACCTATTATTCGTTTTGCCTGATGCCGATAGCAAACGTGTACTGGTTTGCAAAGATAGCGATCACTTGCCCTCATACGCAGAGCTGGTTGGAGAGAATGTGGGTTTTGACGAGCCGCATTTGTATAACAAGCATTTTGAAGTAGCTACAGGCATCTCTGTTTACAGGCGATACTCTTTTAATACACAAAAATATGTCGTGTTTGTTTTCGAGCGGGCCAATCAAAATGACTTTCATGTGAAAAATGACTATAAATAGTTGCTTTATGATGATTTTATAACCACTTGCCATGATGCTGAAATTGCCGAAATCGTTCGGGGGGTTAAGCATGATTACAATAAAAGCGCAAATATGCCGTGGGTTAGTGCCGATGGTTTTGCTCAATATTTTGCTTGGCTTAAAACCGTGTGTGATGAAAAAAGCATTGAGATAAACGGAGTAATAACTCAACTTAAAAATGCTTATGTATCAACTGTTTTTTGTGTTCCAACCAGTATGAGCAATCTCTATATGAAAATTCCAGGCAAGGTTTTTATTAACGAACTTCCTTTCACGCACAAGTTAAAAGAGTTTGGCATCGTTGATTTGCCAAACTGGATAGATTACAACCTCGACATGAATGTGTTTTTAATGAAAGATATGGGCGGAAATGACTTGCCGCATCAATCTGACATATGCACCCTAAAAAAAGTCATTTTACAGCTTGCGGAGATTCAAAAAGCTTCCATTTCCCATATTCCTCTTGATTTTGAACATTATGATTATAGCATTGTGTCACATATAAACAAACTGAATACATTTGCCGAAGAAACTTGTAAAATGCTTAAAGGAACACCGCACGAACTATCGGAAAGCGATAAAAACAAACTTGCAGAGCAATTGACAATCGCCAAATCTTTGCTCGAAATCGGGAACAATACTACCATTCCAAACGTCATACATCATGGAGATATTAGGCAAGGCAACATTAGGGTGATTGACAAGCAATATATGTTTTATGATTGGGCGTTGAGTTCGGTATCTCACCCATTTATTGAGATCGTTTCATTTCTGCACATAATCAGAAGGACTTTGCCAAATGAAAGCGATAAAGATATGCTTGCCGATTTCTACCTCAACGAATGGCTTGATTACGGCACACATGATGAATTGAAGCAGATTTATTCGTCACTTGCCGTTTTGAGGGATTTGTTTTTTGCTATAGTGGATTATGACTGGGTGCTTGCCGTAAAGCAGTCATGTGATAATCCGATAAACATCATGTCGGCTGATGGGTGGCTATTTGAAAGACGTTTGTATTATTTTGCGAATGTTCTTAAAAGATTTATAAGCACGTCGCTGGCGACATAATGAGATTATCAAAATGAAATGTACAACACACCCTTTCGGAACATTAGGCGAATATAAATATGCTGATATTATCTCTGTGCATGGCGGCAAATGGATATTCAATTTGTTTCGAGTAACTGTAACAAAAAAAGACGAGTTAGAAAATTGTAAGTAATAAGATTATAATAACAGCTGAACGAAATATATATTTTTGGAGGTATCATAACATGGAGAGATTTTCAATACCGGCTGTCGGCGGAATCATTGAAGGAGAGTTAGACGGCACAAGATGCATACTTACACAAACACGCATGAAAGCAGACGCGCAACACGATAATGGACTTATCGAAATACCTGCCGGGAAAATACGGGCATTTGAAAGCATATTTGATACACTTAAAAGGGAAATCAAAGAAGAAACTGGATTAGAAGTTGTTGAAGTTCAGGGTGAAAATGCAACCACGATTTACGAAGGTAACTCATACAAAGTTGTAAATTTTATGCCTTTTTCTTGTTCGCAGAATCTCATTGGCGATTATCCAATAATGGTTTTCGTGTTCATTTGCAAAGTTAAAGGTGAATTGTTACCTTTTTCTGATGAAGCGCAAAATTATAAATGGATTCCTATTGCAGAGGTAAAGCGGATTGTTGAAAATTCGCCGCAATCCCTATACCCTATGCACGTAGATACTTTGAAGAAATACATCTATTCACGCGAATAGTATAAGAATTATGAAGGATGATAAACGCCATGAAAAACATCAAAAGGCCTAAGCTAATTATTGTTGGACTGATTACATTTACCCTTTGTACTAGTATAATGGTGATTTCCCTAATTTCACTATCGCTATACAGGAGCAGAGTGGAAGATGACTACATCGTTCGTCAATACCTTGCAGAGCATATAGAAGGTGATTTTTCCATATGGCTTGTTGGCTCTTCCCGACAAGATAGCACTACAAGGAAATATATTTTTCAAGTCGGAGCTGAAGATACCCTCGAAATTATAATCCGCAATGGCGAAATCGAATCATCAAACTGGCTTCGTAGAGTTCCGCATATGTGGTCTGGCTCTGATTTTCGCTTTAATCGAAACGAAAGATGGCGGTAAACTTATATCAATATCAAGTCGATGAGGTGTTATAGAATGGGACGAAAATTAATAATATTCCTATTGCTGTCTGCCGTTTTGCTTTTGGTAGCGTGTGGCCATAAGTTTGAGGATGAGGCTTTCAACGAGTATATTCCAAACCATACAACAATCCAAGCAACTGACGAAGTCCAAATAACCATAGCTTATGTTACGGATGAGCTTTTATCGCACTTCGAAAGTTTTGTTATGTTTTATCCTGATGTTGATTCGCAAACAGGCGATGGGGTTGCCTTTATTCCGAGTGTTCCTGTACTAAATTTCAGATACATAAAAATTAATGGTGCAGAAGTTATGTTTATTGTAGAGGAAGATTTGCTTGTCTTAGACATATTACTGCCTGAAACACCTTTGCTTGTAGATTGGGTTGCTACAGGTTCTATGGCATACGGCGGATTTGCCTTTGATGATGAAAATGGCACAACACGATATTTTGCTTTTAATTACGATGCCGAGGGACTTACTGCGTTTAGATGGATGGAGTTTGACGGTAGCCTGAGCCTTTATGATGAACTGCAAGAAGCCACGATGCCATCAGCAACTATAGTCGTGCAATTAACATTGGATACAGAACTGATTTTGGAAAGCTCATCATATGCTAATGGTGAGGGTGAGCTAATCTTTACTGCTACAACAGACTTACATGAATTTGAACTGTTTACTGTAGGCATCGTTAGCGTTAGCGACCGTTGGATAGAAAATGAGTGGCAGCCATTTTATGTTAATGAATTGCTTGGGTATCAGGACGTGTTGTATCGCGGCGCACCTATTGTTGTGCCGTGGCAACTAAGTAGCCACTTTGGTATTGGCTTTTTGGACGAATATGGCATACGGCGAAATTTCATAATTAGCTTTGATGACGTGGGAGGGCGTGGATTCCCGCATTTGTTTTCTGACTTTTTCTTTCCTTTGTTCATCAATGAGTTTACGGATAGGGGGCAAGAAGTGGACAGCACAAATAACTCTAACAAAACAGTTATGCAGTCAAATGAAAATATTAATGTAATCGTAGACGGAGCAGAAGTGATTTTTGATGGGCCGCAACCTATGATAGTGGATGGACAGATTATGATACCCATCGAGGCGGTGTTTGAGCAACTGGGTGCTAAAGTTGAACTGTATACAGTTGGAGCAGATTATAGGGTTTTAATTAGAGGGATTGCTGAGATGTCCTTTAGTATCGGCGAGGAAGCCGTGAATATCCATCCCCAGTGGCATATATCAAATCCGCCCCCGCAAATGATAAATGGACACGTTATGTTGCCTGTTGATATTGTGGTTACAGCCATTAGCGAACGTGGTCACTTTGCGATATGGGACGAAGAGCAGCTTGTGCTAAGCATTTTCAGTCTTGATTCCGAAGAAAACAAGCATCGAGTGATGAGTGAAGCGGCAAACTGGTATCGTGAAAGGGGAATAAATGCCGTTATGCTTGAGGAGATTGAAATAGTCGATTCTCATATGCTGTTTGCCCGCCCCAGTTTGGGTTTCGGAATTTTTTATATTATGGTAAATGATGACGAATTTATAACAGTTAATTCTGAATTAGATGGCGACCAAGCCACATACGGCATATTTGTTCCCGGCAGAGAGCGGACGCGTTTTGTAACTTGGAGACATGAAAGAGGCCCTGGAAGCCCTATTGAAGCAAGGACTTTTATTCAAATTTTTGAGGATGAAGAAGCGTTGTTGAGAGAGATGTTTCCTAATGTCCCAAATCCGCCGTTGCACTCCTCTAATCCCTTTGCAGCAGCTATATTAGAATATAACGCTGGGGGAGTAGATGCTACCCAGTATAATGAAATATGGGGCAGGGATTGGTTAGGCCCTAGCACTAAAGCAATTACAGTAAATATAGATGATGGAGGCACACAAGGTGTACTAGCTTGGCGGGTTATTGCTCCTGATGGTTCTCCTGTTCCTGATTTTAGATTATTTGCTTTACATAATGGCGTAATATCTTATTTGGATGTAGGGGGTTTATATGCCTTTGAAATGCACGTAACACAAGAAGGGCGTGTAGTAGAAGTTATGAGTCACCCGATGGCAAAAACAACATACACTTTGTTCGGCATAGAAAATGGGATATTAGTTAGATTACAACCACTATATAATCTTGATAACACCGTCTTTTGGACAGATTTTGAAGACGAAACGGAAAGCATCTTAAAATAGGAGAATAAGCTATATGCAGAAAATATAAATCTTAAAGTATCTGCGAATATGCATTGCTTCGTTGCTATGCTTATTGCTCATACACCAGCCAAAGAATGTTTATGCCACACCTGGCCATTAGAATTATTGGACGCTTCCTTGCGAATAACAGGACATTGGGTGGACAGGCGTTTTTATGTAATTCATTTTCGTGTCTACTTTATTGACTAGTGTCCAAAAGGGGCTGTGCACATTGCACAGCCCCCTTTTTTGAATTTTTAGAAGTGTCATACTCCTAGCATTTCCTTCATTTTAGCCAGCCCAGCCTCAAGCGCTTGGTTGGCTTTTTTTGCGTCTTTGCCGCCTGCTTGGGCATGGTTGGGGCGTCCGCCGCCGCCGCCGCCGCATATGGCCGCAGCTTCTTTTACCAAGTTGCCTGCATGGATGCCGCTTTTTACTGCGTCGTCGGTGGCGCTGGCTAGGAATTGGGCTGCGTTGGTTTCTGGGTTTACACCGCATAGTAACATACAGCCTGAAGTGATTTCGGCTTTAAGCTGGTCTGCCAGTTGGCGTAGGGCTTCTATGTCGTAGTTGTCTAGCTTGGCGGTTAGCAAGGTGAATCCTTTGTGGGTTTGGGCAGCTTTGAGTAAGTCGGAGGCAATATTGGCTTGCTGTTCTTTTGCGGCCTTTGAACTTTCCCGGGCAATATCTTTTTTAAGTTGTTTATTTTCTGCTAAAACAGCTTGCAATCTATCTAAAAATCCATCGCTGTTGGTTTTACATAGCTCTATCCCTTGGGCTAGGGTTTGAGACGCTTCTCTGTAAAGTGCAATAGCTCTGCGGCCTGTGGTGGCCTCTATACGGCGTACTCCTGCGGCTATGCCGCTTTCGGATAGCAGCTTGAAGGAACCGATGGCCTGTAGGTTGTCTACGTGGGTTCCGCCGCATAACTCTACGCTCCAGTCTCCCATGCTTACTACTCGTACGGTGTCGCCGTATTTTTCTCCAAAGAGTGCAATGGCGCCTTTGGCGCGGGCTTCGTCTGGGGTGGTTTCTACTACGTTTACCTGTGCGCCAGATAGAATGTGTTCGTTTACTAGTGCTTCTACCTTATCCCGTTCTTGTGGGGTGAGGGGGCCTTGGTGGCTAAAGTCGAATCGAAGGCTGTCTGGGCCTACTTCTGAGCCTTGTTGCTCTACATGGCTGCCTAGGACTTCCCGCAGGGCTTTTTGTAGTAGGTGGGTGGCTGAGTGGTTGCGCATTATATCTATGCGGCGGATACTACATATAGTGGCTTTTACTTTTTGCCCAATGCGCAAGGTGCCAGATATTATTTCTCCAATATGGACAATATTATTGCCTGCTACCTGCTGGCAGTCGGTGATTTCAATAATTAGTCCTTGGGCCGTGATTATGCCTATATCAGCTTTTTGCCCGCCGGAAGTGGCGTAGAAAGGAGTCTTGCTTAGTACAATGGATACATGTCCGGTAGAAGCCTCATCTGCCACACCGTCTCCGGCGATAATTCCCAATACCTCTCCTTCACAATCATAGGAGGAATATCCGCAAAACTCTGTTGGAAGACCAGGTGGCAGTTTATGATATATGGTTTCGTCAGCGCCCATGTAAGTGGAGACGCCACGGGCGGCGCGGGCACGAGTTTTTTGGTTTTCCATTTCCATGTCAAAGCCGTCTTTATCCATTGATAGGCCGTTTTCTTCTAATATTTCCCGCGTAAGATCATGGGGGAAACCGAAGGTGTCGTATAGTTTGAAAGCATCGGTTCCCGATAGGGTGTTTTGACCTTTTTCGCGTAATGTGAAAATATGCCTCTTTAGTAATGTCATGCCTGTGTCTAGGGTTTCTAGAAAGCGTTTTTCTTCTTGCTCTAATTGAGTAAGGATATAATCGGCCTTCTCCGCAAGGTTAGGGTATGCATGAGAATAAGAGTCTATAGCGTGCTGGGCAACAGTGGTAACAAAAGCACCCTTTAGCCCCAGTGCCTGTCCGTGGCGGATAGCCCTGCGAAGCATACGCCTAAGAATGTATCCTACACCTTCATTGGAGGCCTTAACCCCATCAGCAGCCATAAATGCAACGCTGCGCACATGGTCTGTAATAATATTGGCAGATACCAATTGAGCTGGAGTTAGGGTTTTATGTCCGGAAAGTTCCTGAACCTTGTCTCGGATGGTTTTAATATTATCTATATCAAAGATGGATGGGGCTTCTTGCACAACAATAGCAAGGCGCTCCAGGCCCATTCCTGTATCAATATTGGTAAAGGCTAGAGGCGCATAACCGCCATCTTCCAATTTGTCAAACTGCGTAAATACTAGGTTCCAGACTTCCATAAATCGGTCGCAGTCACAGCCTACGGCGCAAGCGGGGTTGCCACAGCCTGCGCTTTCCCCACGGTCAAAGTGGATTTCGGAACATGGGCCGCATGGGCCAACTCCGTGCTCCCAGAAGTTTTCGTTTTTGTCCATTTTGATAATACGGTCCGTTGGCAGGCCTATTTTGTCCTTCCATATGGTGTAGGCCTCATCATCTTCTTCATATACAGATACATATAGCTTATCCACTGGGATGCCCATTTCAATTGTAAGGAACTCCCAAGCCCAAGGGATTACCTCTTCCTTGAAATAATCTCCGAAGGAGAAGTTTCCCAGCATCTCAAAGAAAGACCCATGGCGGGCATCTTTGCCTACATCGTCTATATCTACGGTGCGGATGCATTTTTGGCAGGTGGCTACCCGTGGGGCCGGGGGGGATTCTTGGCCTGTAAAATATTTTTTCATGGGCGCCATGCCGGAGTTGATTAGCAGTAGGCTTTTGTCATTATCAGGCACTAAAGAGAAGCTGGGTAATAGATGGTGCTTTCTGGCAATAAAAAAATCCAAGAACTTGTCTCGGATTTGATTTACGGTTAATGATTTCATAGGAAACGCCTTCTTTCAGTCGATTTATGGCAGTATAAAGCGGGGTAGGGGGGATGTCAAATGGTTGCGGCTTTACCAGTGATTTTCAATTTCTTCCCGGATAATTTCCACGTATCGCTTAGCTTTTTTTATGTCGTTGTTTATTGTATATACGTCTCGTTGGGTGATTTCTAATATACACCCTTTGGCGGCGATTAAGGTTTCTTTTATATATTTTCGTAAAACTTCCTCGTCCAGATTGCTTCCTACTCCGAGGATGGTTGCTGTAGGTTTGCGATGAAAAATTATGCCGCTTCCGCGTAAGCGCTCGCCGATAAAATCTATATCACACCATGGGGATACGGAGGCTTTTCTCAGATTCGGAAGCTTGCTGATAGAGTCATCCCATATTGCATGAATAGGCTCGCAGCAGCCGTAGGACAACATGCCGAAATTGCTGGATATTTCTTGGTAGTATGGGAAGATAAATTCTTTAAACATAGCCGGTGAGATTGCGGCGGTTTCTTGAGAGTCCATATATCCCCATACGTCTGTTGATTTTAGGTTACTGGTGGATTTAAGCTCATTGTTAAAACACCAGCTTCCTTGGCCTAGGGTTTCGTTGCCGTTTGTGGTTTGGAGTCCTTGGGATTCTAGGTAGCGGTAGAACTGGGATGTATTGGCTACATATTTTTGCATCATTTTGTGGAATAGCTCTGGGTATTCTAGCATGGACACGTACATAGTTTCCATGCTCATTATGTGTACTAGGTCTTGGGTAGGGACGGAGTATAGGCAGTTCATTACCTTTTTTATTGGAAGGATATCACCAAAGATATCTTCCAGTAGTGCGGCTTCTTCTATATTGGATGCTGGGGGTAGAATTATAGATTCGCCCAGCTTATGAAAATCATCCTCAAGGTCATGGATATGATGATCAAATTTATGGCCTGTGCTGTTCTTGGCGTGTTGTCTGGTTACCGGAAGCCCAAAGTGGATAAGTTGGGGGTCGTTTGTTATTGGAAAATAATCAGGGACAGGGAAATCGTCCTGGAATAATTCGCGGTTTAGGAAGTTGCGGTATAGGGCAGTTTCTATGGTTCTGGCTTTTTCTCCTTCACAGCGAAGCCGCTCTGGGATTATTTCTTGTGCGAAAGTCCACATTTCTAGATGGAGTAGGGGGCGGCCTGGTTTTGCGGCGTTGTGGCGGTACCACTGCCTGATATTTTCTTGGTTTGCTTCCGAATGGGCGTACTCCATTTGCTTTTTTGCTAGATCTCTTAAAATATTTCTATCGGTTTGTGAAATCATATTTTTGTCCTTTCCTCTATTTATGCTGATATAATACATGAAAATGCGCCAAGGAGGGTATAAAAATGTTTTCATATGATTCATGTTGCTTATATAAAGATGGTAAACCATGGTTTCCATTTATGGGCGAAATCCACTATTCAAGGCTTCCGAAAAATGAATGGCGGGACGAGCTTCTTAAAATGAAGGCCGGAGGCATTACAGTGATTGCGTCCTATAACTTTTGGATACATCACGAAGAGATTAAGGGGCAATGGGACTTTGATGGCTGTAAGGACTTGAAGACTTTTGTGGAAACTGTAAAAGACTGTGGACTCTATATGTTTCTAAGAATAGGCCCCTGGTCACACGGGGAAGCCCGAAATGGCGGGTTTCCAGATTGGCTGATGACAGATGGTTGTACGATTCGCACAGATGACCCTGCATATCTGGCTTATGTTAAGGCGTTTTACACGAAGCTATACGAGCAGGTAGATGGATTGTTTTTTAAAGATGGTGGGCCGATAATTGGGGTTCAGATAGAAAATGAATATGGGCATTGTGGGGGCCTTTCTGGTGAGGCAGGGGAAGCCCATATGCGCACTCTTACAAAGATAGCCAAAGATATAGGCTTTGATGCTCCTATTTATACAGCAACAGGCTGGAACGGTGCTGTAACAGGGGGGCTTCTTCCTGTAATGGGTGGCTATCCTGATGCCCCATGGGATCAGACAATAAACGAGCTAGAACCCTCCGGTAATTATGTTTTTTCCTATGAACGTAATGATACCAGTATTGGTTCTGATTTAGGGGTGGGGGCAGCACTATCCTACGATACATCCAAATTCCCGTATCTTACTGCGGAGCTTGGCGGCGGTTTGCAGGTTACGCGCCTTAGGCGGACGGTGCCGTCAGCACAGGATATTGCCGCGATGAGTATTGCAAAGCTGGGTAGCGGATGTAATCTTTTGGGTTACTATATGTACCACGGCGGCGTAAATCCGGAAGGGAAGCTGACAACCTTACAGGAGTCTAAAGATAGCGGTGGGTATTGTGATTTGCCAGAGTTATCTTATGACTTTAGCGCACCGCTTGGGTCTTATGGGCAATATCAGTTTGCTTATCATGAGCTCCGCTTGCTTGGTATGTTTGTTGCGGATTTTGGTGAGTCCCTATGTACAATGCCGGCCCTAATCCCTGCTGATAACCCAGGTAACCCCAGTGATAGAAGCCGCTTTAGGTATAGCTTTAGGCATAATGATGGGTGGGGATATGTGTTCTTCAATAACCATGTAAGGCATATGATGCGGCCTCGTTATTCTCAGGTAACTGTGACTGTTCCCGGTATGGACTTACAGCTTCCTACATTTGATATTGCACCGGGTCAATTTGGATTCTATCCTTTTAATATGCCTGTAAATGGGGGAATAATAAAATTTGCCGAAGCTACGCCTTTATGTATGATTAACGGTACCACAGTGTTATACGGAACATCTATGGATGCCACCGGAGACGTACTTTTAGTTTCCAAAGAAGAAGCTCTTTGCGCGTACAAAATAACTGGTGATAAAGAGCGGCTAATCATTTCCAATAACCCTTTAATACAAGATGGTGACGAGATTCACTTCTTTGCCACTGAGGATTTGCAGGTAAAAGCATACCCGGCATGGGATAGCACCCCAGATGGTTTTGAATACAAGGGGATGGATGGAGTCTTTGGTGTATACGAAAAACGAATACTCAAATCTCAAGCATCATGCCAGGTGACACCCATATCAAGTACCCGCTATAAGCTTAACTTTAATAACCTTGACCCGAATCATGATTATGGATGCATCGTTAAATATACAGCCAATACTGCTAAGGCCTATATTGATGGCAGAATGGTAATAGACGATTTCTATAGAACAGGGCAGTGGTATATAGGCTTAGGGCGGCATAATTTCCCTAAAACAATTGAAATAGAGCTGGAGCCGCTATATGCAGATACTCAGGTTTACTTAGAAGCATGGCCGCCAATGAAAGATGATTCTGTATGTAGAATTGATGGAGTCGAAATAATCGCTATTAATCGGGTAGTGGTTAAGTAGCAAACTCAAACATTGTCAAACGAAAATTTCCCTGTTCGTATACAGATGCAAGTTTTGAGTTATGTATTTAGGGAAGTTTTGAACATGGAAAACCCGAAACGAACAGGGAGATGAATATCCCTATTTGCTCGGGTTTTGTTTTATACATTAGACCTCTTTCGAAATCACGTTCTATGATTTCGAAAGTAGGTTTCATTATAAGTCTTTTGCTTCTTCTGAAATCACGCCTTTTGATTTCAGAAGAACTCTAATAATTTCTGTTATTGTACCTAGCTCAACATAACAAATAAACGCAGCATAGTGATTATGCTTTGTTCTCTTGTATAGTTGCTCCTTGGCGAAAAATTATTATTGCCTGTACCTCCCATAATGCCTGCTGCTTGTATTTGACCTACAGCATCTACGGCCCATGATGATATGCGTACATTATCAGCAAATGTTGGGGATGAATGCGGTAAAGGTTGCCCAATTATTTCTGCAAGCCTTGCAAGCATAACTGCCGCTTGTTCTCTTGTTAAAGTATTATTAGGGGCAAAATTGCCGCTGCCTACACCAGTAACAACTCCTAAATAACCCATCTTTTGCACGTTTATGTCATTTGTATCGTTGAATTGCATACGCCCTGTGATTTCAGTGCCTGTGATTGTCTCATAAATGGATACGGCAAGGGCGGCAAATTCTGCGCGGGTTGTATTGTTGGTAAAGTTGTTTTGTAAAGATTGAGGTACAAGACCTGATTCTATAGCATTGCTTATACCTGTACGTGCCCATGTACTGGCGCTAGAGAGGTCAGGGTTGGTTGACTGAGGAGTAGGTGTAGGAGCAGGGGGCTCATTATTGCCGTCAACCACAATATATAAAAGGGGAGTGCCGAATGAACCTTCCACGCTGACCCTATAAACACCTTCGAGTAATGCAATAGTAGAACTAGCTGGAACGGTGTAATAAAATTCTGCATTAGGGTTTGGTATGAGTTCACCAGTAGTTAGAGTAAGTTGGGTTCTTGTTATATCCATCCCGCTAGGATTAGTTTCAAAATAAGCGAAGTAATCCATTATATCTGTATTGGTAGGTAGATGTAGTTGTGTGATGGGGAAGCCGTTCCCCGCAAATCTACCTTCCCACATGTCAAATACACTGATATCCCTGGCTATTGTAACAGTAGCTGGTGCTGTAGCATGGACCACTGTAACATTAGCTGGGAATCCCTCAATTCTAACATGCAATTGTTCCGTTGATACAATGTTAGAAATAAGAATGGATTCGTTACCAGCTTCATCATTGCCAACACGTACTGGCGTGTCTGCAAATGCCGATACCGACAACCCAATGCAAAGTGCAAGAACCAAAACAACACTAAGTAATTTTCTAACTGCATTTTTGTTTTTCATACTTTTTTCTCCTTTTTTATAGCATAATTATGTTTTGTGCTATATTCCATCAGCTATGGATTACTAACTTGTTACCATCCATGTCGATAAAATATTGATTCCCATCAATGCTAACAATTGCAAAACCTTCTTTAAATGCGCTAACGCTATTTGCTTGTACGGTGATAACATGTTCGCCACGTGTATTTATGCTGACATGATTGCCATCGGTATCACGTATCCACACCAGCCCTTCGGAAAGATTTCCAGCGCTGCCGTGGATAGAATAGCCTCTAAATGGCTCGAAGAGCTGATTTCCATCCCTGTCTATGATTGTAAGAAACATTACTCCACCTTCGTTCTCTAATGCAACAAAACAATATTCGCCTTCAAATCTAGGTCTGTGCGTATGCCCTAATTGACGTCTAACCAGTTGAGGAACATTAAACATTCTATTTCCATGAATATCGTGAAAGTGATCTGGAGGATTTCCTTGAGAATCTCGCCACGCATCTAATGCACTATCTGTGGAGGCTATTCCGCTTGAAATGTTTGAAAACATTATAACGTGACCTTCTTCAAGAGGTAGCATCTCATATGTGCCATCTCTTGAGATGAGAAAAACCCTCGCTCCCATTGAAGATTCTGGCGATGTAATCAATATGAATCTGTCTGCGTAATAATCATATTGAAAGCTAGTCATAGCAGCACCCTCCAACCTAAATATAACGTCAAGGGTTAGAAAATCTAAAATATAGATATCTCTTACTACAAGTCTATAAACAGAACCACTGCGCTCAAAGGCAGATAAATCTTGTACCAATATACCATCTGAGTGCCAAACTGTATTTGTGTTCGTGAGTTGCCAATCGGCAGTAAACTCGTGAATCCATTCTCCATCTCTACACAAAACCCCGATTTCTGTTTCGCTCCGGTCTATGGTTTCAATTTGTCTTTGCACCCATATATAACCATCTCGTAAGTGCCTAATCCCATCAAATCGTATGTCGTTATTATCTACGATAGTATTACCATACCTATCTACGATTTTGGTTCTAAGCCTTTCGAAGCCACTGTCCGTGATGATTGTAGACCTATTCGTAACTAAGGCTACTCCATTTGTAAAAGGTGTTCTTGGCTGGAGTTCGGCATCAATAAAAAACTGTATCCTGCCAACTGTATTTATCACAGCCCAACTTGTAGAGCCATCTTCAAGTTCAACTTCTACCCATGCTAGACCTTCGTTAAAATCTTCAGCGGAAACAATGGTATAGATGAGATTATGTTCTTCTTGTGCATTTTGCAGTTCTTGTTCTTGTGTAGATATAGAGTTAGGCGTTGAATCATCCTGATTCTGTGTTACCTCTGGTAGCTGCTCACTGTTATCACTATTGTCGCCACTACACGCTACAAGCATTAAAGCCATTACCACAATGACAGTGACACCCAGAGTAATAATTTTTCTGTTTATCAAAAAAATCCTCTCCCATTATCAAAAGGCCATACCTTTGACATTTATTTTTTGACGTTTATAGCGAATTAATTCGAAATCAGTCCTGCCTGTCGCCAAAAACGCATTGAATCGTCCGCGATTTTTGGCTTGGTCAAGACTGTTTCTCATTTAATTCGCTATATATGTCATAAAAGTATATTAATAAGTGCAAAAAAAAAATCAACACTCTAGTCGTGAGTGTCAATTTTCGGGAGAGTTTAGCAAACCATGCAATCTATAAAGGTATACTTATATGAACCATAAAAAATTCATCATCATACTCATAATCAATATCCCCACCCAATTTATTGCATGTTTGTTTCATGCTCTGCAATCCTATCCCATGACGTAAACTATCCTGCTTTTTAGTTTTGAGTAATCCCTCTTCCACCAGCGGAATAGCTCCTAACGTATTTCGCATACGGCACATAAATCGTGTAGGAGTGGTGATAGTCTCCATTTCAATAATCTTCGCAACATTCCCAGCTCTTTGACACGCTTCAATTGCATTATCCAGCCCATTGCTTAACAACACGCATAAGTCAAGAGATAGATAAGAGGTATCTGCTTTTATATCTAACTTTAGCTTAAAATCGATACCCTGTGCTCGCGCTTCTTCTTGCTTTGCGGACAACATGGTATCCAGCATAATATTCCCGGTTTCAACAATTAGAGAGTCATCATATGTGTTTCCCAATTTAGACAAGTTCTCCAATAACTCATCTGTACGTTGTTCTTTGCACAATATATATAGCATGTTTACATGATGCTTAAAATCATGAGACATTTTTTTTATTTGCTCTTGGGTTTCTAATAATTGTTTAATATACCTTTGTTGGGCAGTATTTTGTGCTTCAATAATCGTCAGGACTCGGTTCTTTTCGCTACTCTTTGCGATGTTCTCAATCAAAATAAATACACAAATTTTAACAATTATTATACCAAGCGTTGCAATAACCTCTATAGTAGAAATACCATGAGGGCTAAATGGGTGCATTACAAGATACGAAGTAAATATAAAGAATAGTACTTGCAACAAAAATAGTGCTACCAGCATTTTAGTGCTAATGGCGCTAAATATCTTTATCCTGACTCGTCTAATTATCATAAAAACTACTAATACAACTAAGCCGATCAGTATATTGAACTGATAGTTGTAAACATCGGATTGAATTAGGTCATAGAGTGAAATTCCATGAAATCCTGTTACTATAACCGCCGCAAGAATTTCTGATGATGCTATACAGAACCAAAAAAATATAGTAGACATTACAGCCAAACGTATTTTAGGCCTAAAACAAATAACAGCTACTAAAAAAGTAGATATTATAAACAGAGTAATTGATACAACACTATTTATAATAGTATCTGGCAAGTTATTGCTTAAAAAACGAATAGTTGTTATGAATAAAAGTATTAAAATTACCTTCCATAAAGAAACCTTCCTTTTATCATTTAGGAATGTTTTTATGCAAAAATAACTAAGCAAGGTAGAAGCAAAGCTAAATATGCCTGAAACTAACAATATATGAGAATCCATATCTTTACCATATCCCTTTAAATACTTCGTCAACTGCGTCTCTGTACTTTCTACTAACCGAAATTCTTTCCCCAGATTTCAATACTATACAGTTGCCAAAGTTTTTAAATACATACTTGGCGTTCACCAAAAACGACCTATGAACTCGTATAAAACCCTTATCTTTAAGATCTTCCTCTACTATAGACAACCGACCCCTGAAAGTAAAAGCCTCTTCCGCTGTTGTTGCAAGTATATATTGGTCATTGCTTTCGAAATATATTATGTCTGACAGCTTAAGACGGGCTGTTCCTTCGTCATATTTAAGTTTAATATTGTAAAACTCAGAACTATTTTTATGGCGATATTCGTCTAATAATCTATCCATCAGTTCATCTATTTGTTGTTGTGTGACAGGCTTGCACAAATAATCTTTTGCACCATATCGAAAACCCATTTGCATTTGGCTTTTCATATTAGTAACAAACACAATACCTGTGTCCACATCAATTTCTCTAATCTTCCCGGCCGTTCTAAAACCATCAATAACAGGCATTTCAATATCTATAAAGACATAATCAAAACTGCGACTATAGCCTTCAAGTAAGGTTTGGCCGCAGTTATATTCTGTTAATATGTAGTTACTTACTTTATTTCGGCTCATGTAATTATCCAGCATTTCACGAAGATGCTGATTATAAAGTGCTACATCATCACAAATTGCTATTTTCATTTAATATCATTCCTATATTTATGTTTTTATTCTGCCTAGAAAAACTACCTAACTACGTAAATTATTATACAGGATGACCTTCTGTGTCAACGTTTTCTGATCCATAGGCTTTCAAATTATATCAAAATCGATATATAAATAGAGGTTGTCTTGCAAAATATTTTTTGCAAGACAACCCTGTTACTTCGTACAATTACTCTGGGGTCATGTTTAAGGTTTTCAGTTTTGATGATTGGAACAAACCCTATTCGGTCCAGCAAATCCGCCATTCTATCCCTTAATAGCCCCAATCATAACCCCTTTGGTAAAGTGTTTTTGAATAAAGGGATATACCAATAAGATTGGCACAGTAGCAAACACGATTACCGCGTTTCTGATACTATCCGGGGGAGGCTGAATCATATCAGGGTCCCAGGCAACATCAGCAATATTACCTGCTGCCAACATTACAATATTACGCAACACCAGCTGAAGTGGCCACATGGCGCTGTTGGATGGAAGATACAGAAGTGCGGGGCGGAAGGAGTTCCAATATCCTACGGCATAAAATAGAGAGAATGTAGCCAGAGCCGCAGTAGAAAGAGGCAGAACAATCCGTAAGAACACCCGTAAATCAGAAGCCCCGTCAATCCGGGCAGAATCTTCAAGTTCTTCCGGTATGCCCTGGAAGAAGTTCTTTAAAACTATAAGATTCCAGATGCTAATGGCCCCAGGTAAAATCATAGCCCAGAAGCTATTCAAAAGCCCAAGCATGCGTATCGTAAGGAAGGTAGGTATCATACCACCGTTAAACAACATAGTAAATACTACCAATGACAACATAACATTGCGTCCGGCTAAGTATTTCTTAGACAGGGGGTAAGCAAAAGTTACTGTCATAAACATAGATACAAGTGTCCCGATTACAGTAACCGCGATGCTTACAAACATAGACCTAGGCAGCAACCTCGACTCCATTATAAACATATAAGCCTCAAGGCGTGGCTCACGGGGAATAAGGAAGAAGCCCCGAGCTGTAATCTCAGCCTGAGATGCAAATGACCCTGCAATGATATATATAAACGGAACTGTAGTTACAACAGCAAAAAGTATAAGAAAAATAATATTAAACCCGTCGAATATCCGGGAACCTATCGTATCGTTTCGTACCATAAATATCCCTCCCTAGAATATGCCGCTTTCGCCAACGAGTTTAGCAGCCCTATCGGCAATGATAACCAATATAAGGCCAATTACAGACTGGAATAATCCGATTGCGGTAGTAAAGCTGAAGTTGCCCCCAACAATACCTTCGCGGAATACAAAAACCTCAATTACATCAGAAACGGTACGGTTTCCTGCATTGCTTAGAAGGATTATCTGGTCGAAGTTAGTATCCAGTACACTTCCCATTTGCAAAATCAAAAGTAAAATAACAACGCTTCGAAGTGCGGGGAGGGTGATATGCCAGCACTGCTTCCACCTGCCGGCACCGTCTACAATAGCGGCTTCATACTGCTCCATATCCACACCTGAAAGTGCCGCGAGGAAGATAATAGTACCAAAACCAGCCCCGCGCCATATCCCTTGAACCACCATCATAGGACGGAAGGTGCTAACGCTTGTGAGGAATGGAATCGGCCCAATGCCAAAGTTTCCTAAAATAGCATTAACAGGTCCTCCACTGGAAAGTAACATAAAGGTCATAGATCCGATTATTACCCAGGAAATAAAGTGGGGAATATAGATAAGGGTCTGTATAGAGCGCTTAAACCATTGCCGCCGTACTTCGTTTAATAGTAGCGCAAGGATTATAGGCGCAGGAAATGCAAAGGCTATGTTCAAAAATGAAAGCCATAACGTATTTACCATAAGTGTATTGAAGTTGGGCCCAGTAAAGAAGCGCGTAAAATGGGCAAACCCAACCCAGTCGCTTTCCCAAAATCCTAACCAAAGGTTATAGTTTTGGAAAGAAACCAAGATACCCCACATAGGGAGATATCTAAACAGAATAAAAAACAGTATCCCAGGTATGCAAAGCAAATAAAGCACATAATGCTTACGAATTGCCCTAAAAAACCTGGAATGAACAGAGGCACTTGTCATAAAATTCACCGCCATTTTTAATTAAACCCGCTAGAACCAACCCCAAATTGGAACCGCGCAAGGCGCGGTTCCAATTAAGTTTTTGGTTAAGCTTTTTTCAAAAAGCTTACGGGGTTGGTCGTTTCACTGCGTGAAACTGCTCACCCATGCGACCTGGGTTGGGGCAGCGCCCCAAGGTTTTAACGGGTTTAGAAGCGTTACTTAAATGAATCCAACTGCGTCAAATCAATGGCGCATACATTACATACGCCTTTGTCTATGGGTTTGTTGAATAAGACAACATTGCCCTGACGGTTAAAGGACGGATGAGGATGTTCAGCACCTGTAGTAGGCTCTTCTAAGTTAGCCAGAACTGTTTCGGCGCCTGTGTGTGTGTTTACTAGGGTGATCTGGTTCTTCCAGCCTTTGTGTACACCTGTTACTCTGTCTGCCACAACCCATTTACCTGTACGGTCAGGGGCGCAGTGCAGAAACTGGGTTGATTCAGCCACTTGTGTAAAGCTATGGCCGTCACGAGTTCCACGCATAATATGATGTGGATAGCGGATGAAGTATAAATAATCTCCATCAGCAGTCCATACCTCATGGGTTATCCAGTCTCCTTCTTTTTCTACATAGTAGGGGCGTACGCGGCGGGTTGGGTAGTCAAATAGCCAAATCCGCTGTAATGCATCACCCATGGTTTCGTGGACATACATAACAGTTTCATCGTCGCCAGGGCAGGCCTGGCAGTGATTAAGGAAATGGTCATCTTGAAATACCACTTCAGACTTTCCGGTTTTGGGGTCAAGCACCACCAAGGCATAAATCTTGTTAGCCTGGTGATAGGAACACCATACCAAGCCTGACTTAGAAACGGAAAGATGTCCGTTGCATTTGCCAGGTGGGAATTCCGCTACTTCAGTCAAAATCCCAGTGCCTGTGTCCATACGGAACAGTGAATCATCTTTACGCACATAGGCATGAGGGCGATGATAATCTAGGCACATATTTGTGTATTCAGGGCCTAGAGCATGTTCTCTCTGACCGGTGGCATAATCTACCCGGTATACAGTGGTTTTGCCGTCAACGCTTTCCTTGTAATAGAAATACTTATCATCCTGAGTAAAGCTTTCGGTTGAGAAGTAAAACTTATCGGAACGTATCGGGGCGCTGTCTGTATACTGACGGATAATTAGGCCTGTGCCTTCGTCTTTATATTCAAACATTATCTTGCTGCCAGTGCTGCTGTAAATTCGTCAATAGATGCTTGGCCGCCTTCGGCATACCAACGGGCTACTTCGTTTCTAAAGCCTGCCATATCAAGAGTACCCATTACAAAGAGGATAACGGCATCATCAATGATTTGGTTAAGAGTACCTGATTGTGCAGTCCAGGTATCAGACATAAGAGCCAAGGATGGATCATGAACCGCCCATTGGATATTGGTCAATTGAACTTCTGTAATAGCATCTTCCCGGGAGTTTACGCCGTAAAGAGGCAGTACATGGTTTTGACGCATCATAAACTGGTTAAGACCTTCAACAACATCCATACCTGACGCAACTTCTTCAGGGGTGAATATGCGTACTCTGCCGTCTACCATTTCCCAGTTATAGCCTTCCGCGCCCCAAGATACAATGTTCTGACCTTGTGGGGAGTTGATGGCGTTAAGGAAAGCAAGATGATGCTGCAGATCCTCTGGGGTTGGTGCGCCTGTGGTGGAGATTGCTACATAACCGGCATGACCAGCGTGTGCACGGATTCTGCTTTCACCATGACGGTTGGCAACAGTTCCCATTACCCATACCATTTCGCCTGCGTCAACTTCTTCTTGAGTCATGAATTCATTGTCGCGAAGGCGGTTAGCGCTTCTGCGGGCTTCGTCGGATACGTCCATATGCCATCCAGAAAGGCCTGCGCCAAATTGAAGAGCCCAGTCTCCTGGAGGAAGAGCCGCAAAGTCAGGGTTGATTGCTCCAAGTGCGAACAGCTCACGGCTAAACTCAAGAGCTTCGATAAAGCCTTCATGCTCAAACCATGGTACAAATTCGCCGTCTACAACTTCCCAGCGGTTAGGAGCGCCATGCATTACAGCAAGATCATGGAATGGACCCATATGTGCGCCTGTCCAAGCCATACCATAGGTATTACCACCGTTTGGTTGTGGATCATTTTCTGTGAAAGCTACAAGTACATTGAATAAATCTTCCAATGTAGCAGGAACAGCTAAATCAAGGTACTCAAGCCAGTCTGAGCGGTAAACCATACCTGGGCGCCCTACTGGACGCTGACGGTAGATACCAAAGTGACGGCCGCCGATGGATACGTTGTTCATTACATCTGGGTTAACTCCGGCCAGGTTTTCCCACTGAGGGATATGGTCGGTTAGATCCCAAAGTGCGCCGCCTTGAGCAGCTTGCACGATTGGAAGGGTATTGCCAGTGATTACAACGATACCAGGAAGGTCGCCGGCTGCAAGACGCATGTTCATTTGCTCTGCAAAGTTGGCGTTAAGGATCATGTCCAACTCGATGTTGTAGCCAGATAGCTCTTCCAATTGTTGGATAGCTGGATGGTCTACAGAGATAAGTTCGCCAGAGTGGGAGATTGTAAGGATGCTGATGGTGTAATCCAGTTCATCTTCTACCTCATCCACTGGGTCTGGAGTAGTAGCTGGTGCTTCTGTTTCAGCTGCTGCGGTTGGTTCTGGTGTTGCAATTGGTGCTGGGTCTTCTGCTCTGCCACAGGCAGCAAAAAGGGCTAGCGCAAGTACGCCAACCACTAGCAGAAGGATTTTTTTTGATGTTTTCATTAAACTTCCTCCTTTTTGTGTACATCATACGATGATAGCGGTATTATATAGCTAGAAATTGAAAAGGGATGGCAATATCTTGTGGTATTTTTGCTCTATATTGGCATGATTGAAATGAGGTGTTTATGGACATTTTCTCCTATAACCTAGATATAAAACCTGACTCACTTTGGTATTACGTTGATACCACAGCAGAGGCCAAGGCAAATTTTGTATATCTGCACGAATTAGGGCATTTTAAAGCCGGGGAAAAATACTTCACCATCCGCCAAGGATTAGATTCCTTCCTTATTAAAATGACCCTTTCTGGCGGAGGTATTCTGGAATATAATGGTCAAACTCAAAAAATTGGGGCTGGGCAGTTTTTTTGGATAGATTGCGCCAACTGGCAGCACTATCGTACAGACCCTGAAATCGGGCATTGGGATGTGGTGTGGGTTCATTTTAGTGGGCCGACGGCGGCGGCCTACTATGAGGCATACAAGGAAATGTTTGATGGGGCAACAATAGGAAAGCTACCACTAGATTCTCCAATGGGTATGCTTATGGATATGCTTCTTAATCGTTTTCCTCTTTCCGAAAAGAAAAGCTTCTTTGAAGCGGATATACTTAATTCCGGCGTGTTGACACAGCTAATGATTGCATGTATTTCCGCGGCGCAAAGCAGTACAGAAGCTGTGCATATCCCTCCTGTGGTACAAGAAATTCGCAGCTATTTAAATATAAATTACGACCAGCGCATTACCCTGGATGGTTTGGCTCATGAGTTTAATTTGGATTCTCATTATTTGCAGAAGCTGTTTAAGAGATATATTAACCAGTCTCCCGCTACATATGTAATACATCTTCGCATGGCTCAAGCAAAGACGCTTCTCAGGACTACATCACAGCCTGTAAGTGAAATCGCCTCTAGGGTGGGGATGGATAATGTGAGTCATTTTACTCGGACATTTAAGAAGCTTGAGGGGCTTACTCCTGTGCAGTATCGCAAATTTTGGAATGTGGTATAAATGAATAAATATTCATATGTCTTGCATATTTATTCATCAGCTGATACAATTCTCAAAATTTAAATATTGGGGAGAGACATGTTAAATATATTTATTGATGGGCAGGCCGGAACCACAGGTTTGAAGCTAGAAGAGCGATTAAAGACCCGAAATGACATTAATCTGCTGATTATTGACCCGTCTAGGCGAAAAGACCCAGCTACACGCCAGAACTTAATGGCTAAAGCTGATGTAGTATTTTTGTGCCTGCCGGAAGACGAGGCAATAAAAGCCGCCTCAATGGCACCGCCAGATACAATAGTAATTGATGCATCCACCGCTCATAGGGTAGCGCCGGGCTGGGTTTATGGTTTGCCGGAGTTATCTGTGGCTCATCGCACGGCCATATCAACCGCTAAGCGTATTGCTGTCCCAGGCTGCCATGCTGCTGGGTTTATTGCTATGGTTTATCCTCTTCTTGAGTCAGGGATTATTTCCCGTGATGCTAAGCTTAATTGCAACTCATTAACGGGATATTCCGGCGGCGGCCGCACGATGATTGAAGAATATGAAAATAATAGAACCCCTGGCGACTATTTACAGGCCCCCAGACCTTACGCTCTGGGTTTAAAACATAAGCACCTGCCGGAAATGAAAGGAATCTGCGGTTTAGAGCACGCTCCGCACTTTGTGCCTACCGTCTGCGATATTGCCCAAGGTATGTTTGTAACGGTGCCGCTTTGGGGTTGTAATGTAGAAGACGTATGGCAAGCCTGGAGCCAGCATTATCGTTATAGCAAATTTATACAGGTAAAGGAAATAGATAATAACGGTATAATGAACATGACAGAATGTAATAATACCAACCGTATGGACTTATTCGTCTATGGCCATGAAACTCAGCTTTTATTGGGGGCGAGGCTGGATAACTTAGGGAAAGGCGCATCTGGTGCGGCTTTGCAATGTATGAATATCGCTTGTGGCTTGGATGAAGGCCTTGGGCTGGAGGATTGAAATGGATAATATAAAATTTATTGAAGGCGGTATTACAGCCCCAAAAGGATTTAAGGCTTCCGGTATCCACTGTGGTATACGCCGTAATAAAACCAAAAGAGACTTAGCGCTTATTTTAGCCGATAATCAATGCTCAGCCGCCGCTGTTGTCACAACCAATGTAGTAAAAGCCGCACCTATATGGCTTACATTAGAGAATCTAAAAGACGGATACGCACAAGCTATATTGGTTAACTCAGGCAATGCCAATGCCTGCGCACCTGGTGGAATGGAAGCAGCAAAGGCCTGTGTTGAGACAGCAGCCAGAGTCCTTGAGCTAAAACCAAGTGATATAATCGTCAACTCCACAGGCGTAATAGGCCAGCCTCTTCCTACAACCACGATAACAGATGCTATACCTGAGTTGGTAAGCGCTTTGTCTTGCGACTCCCAGCCGACGGCTGAAGCCATTATGACCACAGATACTTTTTCAAAAAGCGCCGCAGTAGAATGTGAAATCGGAGGAAAAAAAATTATATTCGGCGGCATTGCCAAAGGCTCTGGCATGATACATCCCAACATGGCTACTATGCTTGCTTTCTTGACAACAGACTGCAATATCTCCCCAGAAATATTAAGAGAAGCCCTAAAAGACTCCGTAAACCGCACTTATAATAGAATAAGTGTAGATGGCGATACCTCCACCAATGATATGACGGCTATATTAGCTTCAGGCACCGCAGGCAATCCACAAATAACAAAAAAAGGCGCTGATTACGACGCCTTTCTAATGGCACTTAACGCAATAAATTTAAAATTGGCAAAAGACATAGCCAAAGATGGTGAAGGAGCTACTAAACTAATCACCTGTAAAGTGAATAGTGCAGGCTGTGAAGAAGAAGCTGCTGCACTGGCTAAGTCGGTTATATCATCTTCATTGGTGAAGGCTGCAATGTTTGGTTCCGATGCCAACTGGGGTAGGGTGCTATGCGCCATGGGTTATTCCGGCGCAGGATTTGACCCAGCAAAAGTGGATGTATCCTTCTCATCCAAAACAGGCCGTATTGGTGTGTGTAAGCAAGGCATGGGCCTAGCCTTTGATGAAACTCTAGCCAAAGCCATACTAAGCCGTAGTGAAGTAATAATAGAAATCGACTTGAATAGCGGCGTACAATCTGCCGAAGCCTACGGCTGTGACTTAACCTACGACTACGTAAAAATCAATGGTGATTATAGAACTTAGAGATTGCATCTTTTCAAGAGTTGTCATACCACTGTTCTTGCGACTTATACAAGCGGGCGTACTCGCCATCTGCGGCTAGTAGTCTATCATGATTCCCATCTTCTACTAATCGGCCATTTTTTAACACTAAGATACGATCCACAAGCCGCACAGAGCCCAGTCTATGGGTGACTATAAATGCGGTCTTATCTTTAGCGATTTCGGCAAAGCGGTTATATATGCGTGTTTCCTCTACGGGGTCTATAGCGGCAGTAGGTTCGTCCAACACAATCATATCGTGAGCCCGGAACAGACCTCTTGCAATTGATATCCGTTGCCACTGGCCGCCAGAGAGGTCTACACCATCAAATTCCCGTGAAAGCATTGTCGAATATCCATCAGGAAAAGTGTTTGACTCAGGCTCAACACCTGCTTCTTCGCACACGCGGTCAAGAATCTCTTCATTTGCTTTAGTGGATATATCGCTAATGCTTATGTTTTCGCTAAGGAGCATCTGATATCGTTGGTATTTTTGAAATACAGCGGTGCTTCTTTGATAAAGCTCGCTTAACGGAATATCTTGTATATTTACCCCACCGTGAAGAACCTCGCCCGAGGACGCATGATACAGCCCAATTATCAGCCTCATCAATGTAGATTTCCCCGAACCATTTTCACCCACGACGGCAATGGTCGTACCCTTTTTAACCGTCAGACTAATGTCTTTAATCGCTTCCGCTTCGGCATTAGGGTAGCGGAAGCAGAGATCTTTAAGTTCAATATCTCCGGCTTCCTTAGCCTTCCCGCTTGTTTTGACTTCTGGTAAAGCAAGAAAATCCAGATAGTTGCCTACGCTTCCCATACTGCGGCTTACGAAGCGGAACTCATTTATAACCCCGTCCATCATATCTCTGATTCTAAATATCGAGGCAAAGACCGCCGCAAAGGCTCCTATACCAATAACCCCGCCTATTATGGCGTTTAACAAAAGGTATAAAACCCCGCCGTATCCAATAACGGTAAGCAATGATGTTACTGTGACCACAAGGGCGTCTTTTCTGTTGGAGATGCGCTGTATTTTTTGCATCTTTTTAAGCGCATTCGTAAACATATCCATAAAAATTGAAAAGCCGCCTAGTATCCGTGTTTCCTTGAAAAATTCTCTGTCGGTCATACAGCGCTCATAATAATCAAACTCGCGCCTGATGGGTGCTGCGGCATTTTCCTGTTTTATATAAATTTTCGCGGTTATAACCTGCCCAAGCGCCATAGGGATAAAAATAAAAATAACCGACAGCGCAAGCACAGGACTAAGCGAAAACAAATAAGCGCTCATCATCGCGAAGTAAGCCGCGTGAAATGTTAGCATGTATATTGTCATATTGGCCATGGCGCCTGCATTGAGACAGCCCTCATGGGCTTTATTTATTGTGTCCAGAGATGAAGTATCTTCAAATACCTCTGGAGAAAGACGTGATATTTTTTTGTGGATTTTGCTTTTTTCCTGCCCCAGCATTTTATTGATTAAAAAATGGCTCATGTAGTGAGAAATCGGCGTCAGTGCTTTGTTTGTTATAAACACTGCTGCCATCACACCCAAGGCAATAAATGCAGTCATTAACCCCACTGTGCCTTCATACAATGCCGCGCCTGCATCGAACAGTAATTGCTGAGATATGACCTCTCCAACCAAGAGCCCCGCACAACCAAGATAGAGTAGTATCAATATCAGAAAACGTATCTTACCCGCGAAAAAGAGCTTTGGGGTAACAAGTCTTAAAACATGCCAAAGACCATATTTGCTTTTCATATTAAAACGCCCTCGCTTTCTGAAGGCTTTGCATACCAGCTTCTTTGGTTTTCGAACATTTCGGCATAAATGCCGTTTTTGGACATCAGTTGGGCATGACTTCCCATTTCTGCAACTCTACCGCTGTCAATAACTACAATTTCATCAGCCATACGAGCCGCACCCAGACGGTGGGTTATAAATAAAGTGGAACGCCCTTTGCTTATTTCTGAAAAAAGTTTATATACTTCACTTTCTGCCACAGGGTCCAGTGCCGCTGTAGGTTCGTCCAATATTTGCATTGGTGCGTCGCCATAAAGTGTGCGAGCAATGGCTATACGCTGCCATTGTCCTCCTGACATATCTACCCCGCCTGGGCGTATTTTTCCAAGATTAGTCTCATATCCTTTGGGTAATTGTTCTACGCTGTTGTCAATCCCTATAAGATTTGCTGCCCATTTCATACGCTCATCGTCGTCTTGGTTTACATCGCCAAGCTTAATATTTTCGGCCAGTGATATGGAGTATCTTGCAAAATCCTGATAAACCACAGAAAACATGGCTTTTATTTCGCGTAGTTCATACTTCCTGAGATTGCGTCCATTGATAAATATATCGCCTTCGTAGTTATCATACAATCCTGTAAGAAGCTTGGTTATAGTTGTCTTACCAGCACCATTGACACCTGCAAAGGCATATTGTTTCCCGCCTTCCATCACTAAGGAGAAGTCATTGAGAATCTTTTTTTCGTTTCCGGGATATGTAAAGCTCACATTTTTGAATTCAATGCGTTCCAGCTTTACGGCACCTCTATCCGAAGGCGCGTCAAGTGCCCCTTCTTGCTGACTAAGGGCACCAAGGGATTCTATGTCCTTTAATTTACCGTATTGCCTGGATATATTAGAAATCGCATACACCATGAAAGTTCCCATAACCTCGACTAGTGCCACTACAGCAGTCGCTAAGCCTATAAACATCCCTGGTGTCATTTCTTGCCTCGATAAAGGAATAAGCATAAAACCAACCAAGATAGACGAAACCAGCAGTGTTACTGAGCCGGCACCGGCTCTTTGTGCCGTAAACCTGCTTGCGGCTTTCATTCTTGCTGTATGTGCGTGTAGAAATTGTTCCGACCATTTTGTATTAACTGCATCACTATAGCCAAATAAGCTACGCTCTTCCACCGTTTCACGGTCGGATAGTATCTGGGAAAGATAATCCGCACGCCGTTCGTGCTTTGCGGCCTGCACATCGGCGATGTGCTGCTTTTCGCCGCTCTTTTTAGACAGAAATGCAAGTGGTATCGTCATGGCTAGTACCAGCAGAGCCAGCCACCATATTTGTGTCAAAATGACGGTTAAAACAGAGATTATCCTTACTGCAATTGCAATCAGCGTATACGCATTGTTGATGCCGCCGATAATATCCCGCTCCGGTTCCTTACACACTCTGGATATAAGATTCCAGGAGTCATTGTCTTCTATATGGCGGTAGCTTAAACGGGCGCGCTTATCTATAAGCGCTTCGCGTAGGGCCTTTGTTAGATTTAGTGTGAATATTCCGTCGACAAAAGACATTAATGCAGTTTGCATGTGGGTATATATCATTATCAGCAAAATTAGCCCCATGGGTAAAATGATTTCGCTAATATCAGCAGTGCCAGTAAAGTAAGATATTGCAGTGTCAATAAACCGTGCAGTTACATATACCTGCATCGCCGGTATTAAAGCCGTGATAATGCGGTTTGTTGTTTTGATCAACATGCAACCCGGTGAAATCCTCATTGGAAGAATGATAAAATCCCAAAAATGAATTTTTATATTATTAATGGTGAATCTTTTCATCCCGGTTCTCCTTAGTTCTTAGTAGCCGCAAACCTCACGGTATACTGCCTCAAGTTCTAACCCAAATACCTCGGCTGATAATGGCTGGGCAGCCGCATAGGCCCGCCTGGCCACTCTTTTAGCAAAATCAGGATTATTTAACACATATGCAACTGTGTCAGCGGCTTCATGATCCTCTTCAAAAATAAACCCGGTTTCTTTGTGCCTTACTAGGCCAAGAAAGGCCGGGTCTTTTTTTATTACAACAGGGAGTCTGGCAGCCATGGCTTCGATATAGGTAAGGCCCTGGGTTTCGGAAGTAGAAGCTGTGGCAAAAACATCTCCTATTGCATAGTACTTAGGGATATCTGCCCACGGCTTTAAGCCAGCAAAAATTACAGATTCGTATACTCCAAGGCGTTTTGCCTGGGCTGTCAGCTCTCCCCTAACAGGGCCATCTCCGACAATCAGCATTTTGGCACTTGGAACCATGGAAAGGAGTTTTGGCATCATTTCGATAAGCACATCCAGGCTTTTTTCCTTTGCTACGCGACCTATTACAGATATCACTTTATCATCTGGTTTAAGTCCTAACTCTGTACGGGTTTTTGCTAAATCCTTTGAAGAAAATCGTGCTGGGCTAAAGGGCATAAAATCAAGCCCTGTAGGGATTGTATGAATTTCCTTTTGTACGCCAATATTTTTTAAATATGTTGCCGTTGTATCTGTTGGGGCAATAACCGCGTCTGCACGGTTACAAAAAACCCGGCTATACCGCTGGGCGCCTCTTCTTGTTATTAGTCTTCCGTTGGCGATATAGTGTACATAATCCTCATACATAGTGTGATAGGTATGCACCATAGGTATGCTGTACATCTTACTTAAAAGCTTGCCAAAGAAACCAAGGCTAAACTCAGTATAAGTGTGAATCACATCAAGCTTTAACTTCCTGGCCTTATATATAAGATGGGGTGGATAAAAAAAAGCCATGCGATGCGTGTCTTTCAAGAAAAACAGTGGGACACTTGGCAGCCTAAATACCTTAGATTCAAAGGTAGGAGCCTCTGGATCTGTAGTTGTAAAAATATATACCCTGTGTCCAAGCTTTGTAAGCTCGGCTTGCAGCATCTGCGCCGAGGTCACAACGCCGCTAATCCTGGGGTAGTACATATCTGTAAATAAACCTATATTCATTTGTGCTCCTTTTAATGGGGCCTTGCGCTTATATATATGATTTTAGATCATTGATTAAGGCTGTGAGTTTCTCATCCGCTTCTTGGAAGGTTGCGCTTCTGCCCATTGCTACGCCTACGTATAGCTTGATTTTGGGTTCTGTTCCGGAAGGGCGTATACACGCCCATGACCCGTCTTCCATGGCGAAGTATAGTACATTGGATATAGGGAGGCCTGTTTTTTTTGTAACTCCTGATTTTATGCATTTAGCTGTATCAGTTAGATAATCTCTTGCTTGAATAAGGCTTGAGCCGCCAAGGGTCATAGGTGGTGTAGTTCTTAGATCAGTCATTATACGTTTAATATCGTTTAGGCCTTCAATGCCTTTCATCGTAATGGAAGCAATTTTTTCTTTGTATAGACCATATTTCTTATATAGTCCAAGCAGTACTTGGTAGAGATTAAGGCCTTGCTTGCGATAATACGCTGCTGCTTCGCATACCAGTAAACTGGCGGCAATTGCGTCTTTATCTCTTGCGTATGTGCCTGTAAGATAGCCATAGCTTTCCTCAAAGCCCAGGATATATGTGTGATTCCCTGTTTCTTCAAATTGCTTAATCATTTCACCGATATATTTAAATCCTGTAAGCACTTCAAAATAGTCCATATCATAAGCTTTGGCGATGGCACGGGTCATATTGGTGGATACGATTGTAGAGATTACCGCTCCATTCTTAGGAAGATCAGCCCTTTCAGAAAGCATATATTCAGTTAGCAAAACGCCGGTCATATTTCCTGAGAGGAATATATATTCTCCTTCGTGCTTACAGGCAACGCCGACCCGGTCCGCGTCAGGGTCAGTGGCTATTATGATATCCGCGTCTACTTCTTTGGCGAGGTCTAATGCTAGGGCAAAAGCCGCTTTATCTTCCGGGTTAGGGTAGGCGACAGTTGGAAACTCTCCATCGGGTTCGGTTTGCGTTTCTACTACATATACGTGCTTGAATCCCGTTTCACTTAGGACGCGTCGTACTCCAACATTACCTGTTCCATGTAGAGGAGTAAAAACGATTTTCAAATCTGATTCGGGGATGATATCAGGGTTTAAGCAGCATGATTTCACATTTTCGAAAAAGGCATCATCAACTTCTGATGGGACTATGTTGTAAAGACCTTGTGCTTTCGCGTCTTTAAGCTGCATGGTTTTGACCATCGAGAAATCTGTGATTTTATTAACCTCAGAAATTATTGCCTCATCTCTAGGGTAGGGACATTGTCCACCATCTGACCAATAAACCTTGTATCCGTTGTATTCTGGGGGGTTATGGCTTGCGGTGATTACAATCCCGGAAATGCAGCCTAGATGCCTTACCGCGAACGAAAGAAGTGGTGTAGGTCTAAGACTATCGAATACATAGGCTTTAATCCCATTGGCTGAAAGCACCAACGCAGCTTCGAGTGAAAATTCAGGAGACATGCGCCTGCAATCGTGTGCAATGGCTACGCCCATGCCGGGCGTATATGAATCTGAGGCTAAAATATAGTTAGCAAGCCCCTGAGTGGCTTTGCGAATGGTATAGATATTTAGCCGATTACTACCGGCTCCAAGTACACCCCGCATCCCTCCTGTACCGAATTCTAAATCACGGAAGAAGCGGTCTTCAATTTCTTTTTCATTATCTTTAATAGCTAGAAGCTCATCTTTGGTATCCTGGTCAACCAGTGGGTGTGAAAGCCAATTATCATATTGCGTGCGATAATTCATATAAATCCTCCCTTAGATATAAAATACCCCTTAAAACCATCCATCCCCAAACCGCGCAAAGTGCGGTTTTTTATAAGTTTTGGTTAAGCTTTTAAAAAGCTTCTGGCTGGTCGCAAATGCAAAAAGCACATTTGTTGATCGCCCATGCAACCTGGGGATGTGGGGCGAAGCCCCACGGTTTTAAAGGGTTTTAATTAACGTTTAAATATGTTAGTAATCTTGCTATGCCATTTGGGGGCTTCATCGGCCCCGGTTTCGGACTTTCTGCGGGATTTTCGTTGCTCTGCTAGTTGTTGCTTTGTTTTCATGCCCTTCATGCTTACAATGTAAGCCCCTGCAATTTCTACTGTTACTGTTTTCTTTACCGGAAGGGCAGGAAATACCGCATTGTCGCATATAAGAGTCACTATTTGGGGCCCGATTTTAGCCTTAACTAGGGGCATCTTCATTATGCGTCCCATTCGTGGGATCTGGCTGGCCATGGCCTTTGGCAGATTTGCGTTGGTTACCTTGTCCTTTTTCTTATCTATTACATAAATTGTCGCGGTTTGCTTATGACGCTCTACCATTTCTTGTTGGTCGGACATTCTTTTGCCTGCCCACTTGTTGAGAAAGTACAACACCGCAACAACAATACCCAAGATTAGTACAATCAAAATCATTACATCAAAAATACCAAAACCACCTGTAAATGGAAACAAATAAATCCCTCCGTATATCATGTCTTTTTTCTTTGCGGCAAAACCGCTCTACGAATTATATAAAGTTTACGTGTCTTAGGCAAATTTTCCTACTCCTCAAAAGGAGGTACCATCTCAGATCTGCCTCTAACCCACCATGGCGCAGACTCACCGGCTCTCTTATACCACTCCATAGCCTGGTTGTGATCCTTGTGAACCCCAAGTCCGTGTTCATACATCATACCAAGATAAGAGGCTGCCCTTGAGTCAGTACTAGGCATTTGTTTAAACAGGTACGCTGCCCTTTCAAAGTCCTGCGTGACACCACGCCCATAGAAATACATAGCGGCAAGGAAATTTATTCCGCTTGGATTTCCAAGTTCCACAGCTTCCCGGTACCAATGTAAAGCCTGGTGATAATCTTCTTCAACTCCAAGGCCAAATTCATAAGCCATCCCAAGGTTTACCATTGAATTTGTATCACCTTGCAAAGCGGCTGTGTTAAACCAGTAGACAGCCTCTTCATAGCTCTGCTCTACGCCATGCCCTTGTGCATATCTTGCGCCTAAGTTGCCTTGAGCCATTGCATTACCCTGGGCGGCAGCGCGTTTATACCAATATACGGCTTGCTCGTCATCAACTTCTGTTCCAAGGCCAACAGAAAACATTACCCCAATTCGTACCTGAGAAAACTCGTTATCTTGCCGGGCGGCCTGTAAGTACCAATAAAGTGCCTGCTCGTAATTCTGATTAAGAAGATGCCCACTATCGTAAAGCCATCCTATATGAGCTTGTATCTCCGGGTCATGGGTTTCACCTGCTTGATAAAACCAAAATATAGCACGATCATGATTGCGCCTTACACCAATCCCGTCACGATAGTTAATAGCCAGCGCCAACATGGCTTCATTGTGTCCTTGCTCTGCTGCCTGTCTAAACCAAGACGTAGCCGTACTAAAATCTTGTACAATCATCAAAATACGCCCAAGTTCGTACTGGGCATCCATATCCCCTTGTCGCGCTTGCTCATCCAAAGTTGGCTCTTGCAGCCCGCCTTCTTCGGGTATCTGTGACATAAATTGCCGCGTGGCGATAACAGAGTGTATAGTCATAACCCCGCCGGTTACAGCAAATATCAGAATCAGGATATAAACAAAAGCCTTAAATCCCATCGCCTTAGAAGACTCAATGCCAGCTTCTTCTATATCTGGCTCCGGCTGATTAATTTCCGGAGAAAACAAATCTCTTAACTGCCGCCCAAGAAGTGCATCTGCTTGCTCTTGCCCTCTGACATCGTCAATTTTGTACTCCAAACGAGGCTTACCAAGACTCATTGCGTGAGAAGCCGCAAATTGCATATTGCTACTTCCACTGCTTGCCCTCGATGTGACCATCAAAAACACAGAGCACATATCAATCATTTGGAGATTTATATCATTTCCACCTGTTAAGCTATTTCTGTCAGCGAACCAGCATCTTAAACCGACTTTTTCAAGCCGCGCTATCAGATGCTTGACTTTTGGCAAATCTGAATCTGAATAACAGATAAATAAATCACTTGGGAGCATCGTATAATTGTCGTAATCCAATAATAAAACCCCTTTCGAAACCATTATATCGGTTTTTTAAGGGGTTTTCTAGGGCTGATTATGATATTTACTACGTCATCAGCATTGTGGGCGCGCTGGAGGTTATTCCTGGACTTGAGACTTATGAAGCTGCACAGCCTCTTCTATCTTCTTCGGCACCCTGGGCGGACCTGTTTGTTCAATTATTATGACGCCGTCGTAGTTGTAGAATCCGATGTTATCATTTACTTTCCAGCCATTAATTGCTCTTACTTCTTTTGGGATACTAATCCTATAAAGATCATCAATGGGTCTTATTTTTATAGC